>WNGE01001541.1_pt1 | contig 71335 bp, 62 predicted proteins | sample 5400651 | NCBI WGS metagenome assembly WNGE01 (sample SAMN13153370, study PRJNA577476) | soil metagenome | isolation source: 60 cm soil or saprolite under grassland replicate 2 | place: USA:California | collected 2016-06-15 | reverse complement strand
GTCGACCGGATGGTCGATCTCGCGTAACGACGGGTAGGCGCGCTCGCCGAACAGCTCACCGCCACGCGGGTTGACCGGTACGATCCGGTAGCCCTGCGAACGCAGGTAGCTCGGGATGGCATGCGCGGGCTTGCTCTCGCTGGCCGAGGCTCCGACCACCGCGATGGTCTTGACGGTCCGGTAGATGCCGATCAGGTCCTCGTCGGATGGCTGGGCCAGGGCGTTCATGTCGGCCTCCACGCGGGGGTACGGTCGCCGTCCCTTCACCCTGACGCGTCCGCGCGGCATCCGCCAGCCGGCCGGCGACCAGGCACCCATCCACATCCGTACTCAGCAGCCGGACGGCAGGACCGACGAGAGCTGGTCACCAGGCACGCGGGAATTCCGGAAGGTCAACCGTTCGTGGTTGATGATTCACCAGCACTCGTCGTACCTACAGAGGCCGGAGACCGGCCGAGCGAGGACGGACCTGCGTCCTTGACCGGGTGCACCCACACGGCGAGGCGCCGAGTAGATGATCTGGTTTCCTCCTGGACATGGACGCTGGACCATATCGCAGCCACGCTGTCGCGCGCCATCGGGCAGCCAACCTCGACAACCGGTGCAGTGCACGTCCCATCCGACGCCTCGACCATCACCGTGCGTCCGATCAAGCAGTGAGCGGTCGTACCACGACCACTACCCTCGTGTCCTCTCATCGGCAAATCCGGAAGCCGCGTGGGCCCGACCGTCATCACCCTGTGTACTCGCAAGTCGTCGGCGATCCCATCGTCTCGCTGGCACCGCTGTGCAGGCGCAATCCGTAGGTGCCGATCACCGCTCTGTATGTACTGGCGTACCGGCTCTGCACTGGAACCCGTACCCCGACAGTGGTGGCTCCGGGCCGCGCTGCAAGGGGTCGGAGTTGTTTGCACAGTTCGGGATAACTGAGCCGGTCCTACGGTCAGAACACCAGTCAATGGATGGCTGGATTGTTCTGGAGGAGAAGACCGTGGGAGCTATCGATATCCGCCTGTTGGCGGGATCGACGCTTCGCGCCCTGAAGGGCGCGGGGGCGTCGGAGAGGACGCTGAAGGTCTACGAGTGCACCGGGTTTGGCGAGTTGTGCCGCCGGTTCGAGGCGCGCGGGGCGATGCAGTATTCGCCGGAGTTGGCCGACGTGGTGGTCCGCGAGGTCCGGGCCGATTTCGAGCGCGGTGCGTTCTCGTCGTGGAAGTGGACCGCGGTGCGTCGCGGCGCGGCGCTGCTGGACGTGTTCGACCGGACGGGGTCGGTCGACCTGGCGCCGTTGTCGCCGTGGAATGTGTTGCGGTTACCGCCGACGTCGGGGCAGGTGGCCGATCAGGGCAACCTGCACGCTTTGGTGTGGGCGGCGCAGCAGAGGCTGCGGGAGCTGGGGGTGACCCCGAAGACGTTGCAGCACTACCGCTACGAGGGGTTCGACCCGATCGTACGGGCCCACCAGGAGCAGGGGCTGACTCGGTACTCCGCGGCGGTCACGGCGGGGCTGGTTGACCGGTCGCGCGCCTTGCTGGGACAGGGATCGATGCGTCCGAGCGTGTGGCGCAATGTGAGGAAGTGCGCCGCGATATTGGACGAACTGTCTGGCACCGGCGGGCTGCGGCGGCAGTTGCTGCCCCACTGGGGACTGCGCCACCCTGGCGAGGCGTTCGCTGCGGCGCTGGAAGGGTTCTGCGTCGAAGCTGGCCGGCTCGGGTGGGGTGCGGGCACGGTCCAGGCGGCGCGCAGCGCGGTCCGGCAGTTCCTGTTCGCGGTCGAGGACGCCGGCATCATCACCACCGTCGGTGGGCTCACCGCGGGTGCGGTCAGCGACGCGGTCACCGCGGTGGCGCGGCGTCGGCATGGCGGGGCGGCGATCTGGCTGTTCGCGGTCAGGGCGTTCCTGCGACATCTTCACGATGCCGGTGCCACCCGCAGTGATCTGAGCCTGTCGCTGCCGCGCCTCGCCGCGCCCAGGCGGGTCGTCCGCGAGGGCTTCGCCGCCGAGGAGGTCCGCACGCTGCTGGATGCCACAATCGGCGACTCGATCATACAGAAGCGTGATCGGGCGATTATGACGCTGGCGGCGCAGACCGGATTGCGCGCTGGTGACCTGGCCAGGCTACAGCGCAGCGACATCGATTGGCGGACCAGCGAGATCCGGCTCGTCCAAGCCAAGACCGGGCGAGCCGTGTGTTTGCCGTTGAGCGCGGCCAGCGGCAACGCGGTCGCCGACTACCTGCTCAACTATCGGACCCCCGGGGACAGTCCGTTTCTGTTCGTGTGTTGCGCCGGGCCGATCCGGCCGCTTGACCCGAGGACGATCAGCGCCGTCGTGACCCGGTACATGCGCCGATGCGATCTGGTCGGTCGCGTTCCCCGGCGCGGGGCGCACAGCTTCCGGCGCGGCCTGGGAACCCGCATGTTGGAAGCCGAAGTGTCCATCGACACGCTGCGGCAGGTCCTCGGCCACACGCACATCGACTCGGCCCGACCCTATCTGTCCGTGCACGAGGCAGGGCTCAAGGACTGCGCGATCAGCTTGGCCGCCGCTGTGCAGGCAGGTGAGCCACGATGACGCCGATGTTCATCAGCGCCTTCGCCGGGCCCCTGCGCGCGTTCGTCGACCAGAAACGCGCCCTGGGGCATCCCTACGCCGGGTCGATCGACATCCTGCGCCAGTTCGACGCCATGTGCTCCCTGGAGTTCCCCGGCCGGGCCGACCTGGCCCAGGACATCTGCATGGCCTGGGCGGTCAAGAGGCCCACCGAGGGGCGCAACGCGTTGCGCAACCGGATGGCCGCCATTCGCGAGTTCGCCCGATATCTCACCCGCCTGGGCGAGTCCGCCTACCTGCTCCCGCCGGCGTTGACCCGCGAAGGCCCGCGTCACGTCCCCCACATCTACACGCCCGGCGAGATCGCCGCGATCTGGCAAGCCGCTGATGACACGCCGCCGCTGCCCGGATACCCGATCCGGCACCTGGTGATCCCGGCGATCCTGCGGCTGATCTACTGCTGCGGGCTGCGTCCGGTCGAAGCCAGAACCCTGCCGGTCAGCGCCGTTGATCTGGACCGGGGCCGGATCGACATCGCCGAGTCGAAGGGGCACAAGAGCCGGCAGGTGTGGATGGCCGATGACCTGACCGCCTACTGCCGGGTCTTCCACGCCCAAGCCTGCCGGCTGCTGCCCGGTCGGACCGTGTTCTTCTCCGATTCCCACGGCAACGCCTACACCAAGGTCTGGCTCGACAAGACCTTCCGCACCGTCCGCACCCGAGCCGGCATCACGCCCGCCGGGGAACACCAACCGAGGCTCTACGACCTGCGGCACTCCATGGCCACTCACCGGCTCTACCAGTGGGCCCGCCAAGGCAAGGACCTCACCGCCGCACTGCCGTACCTGTCGGCCTACATGGGCCACGCCCAGGTGTCCGACACCTACTACTACATCCATCTCGTGCCCGACACGGCCCAGCCGATGGCCGCCGACGTGTTCAGCGCGCTGCTGCCGGAGGTCGACTGCCATGAATGACTTCTTCACCGCCATCCGCCGCTTCCTGGCCGAGTACCTTCCCGACCAGCGGTGTTGCAGCCCGAACACGATCCGTTCCTACCGCCAGGCTCTCAACCTGCTCGTCGCGTACCTGAGGACCACGCGCCACCTGGCCGTGGCCGACATCGATTTCCCCAGGATCGACCGGCACGTCGTCATCGAGTTCCTGGACTGGCTGCAGCGCGAACGCGGTTGCGCCGCGACCACCCGCGACCAGCGGCTCATGGCGTTGCGGGCATTCTTCTCCTACGCCGGGTTCCTCGACTGCGCGCACGTCGCACTCAGCCTTGAACTCGCCGCCGTTCCCGTCAAGAAGACCCCTGGGAAGCTCATCGAGTCGTTGAGCGAGGCAGCCCTCCAAGCCCTGCTCCAGCAACCAGACACGACCACGACCGCCGGCCGGCGCAACCAGGTCTTCATGATCCTGATGTATGACTCCGCAGCCCGGTGCGGTGAACTAACCAGACTGTGCGTCCGTGACCTCAGACTCGACACCGCCCACCCCGTGGTCTACCTCCACGGCAAGGGCGGCAAGACGCGCATCGTGCCGCTGCTGGCCAGAACTGCCGAGCACTGCCGCCAGCACCTACGCCGATGCCACGGCGACGAGCCGGCCGGCAGCGACGCGTTCGTGTTCTTTACCACGATCCACGGGCAACGCCAGCCCGTGTCCGCCGACACCGTCGCCGCGTTCCTCAACGCCTACGGGATATCCGCCCGCGCGACCTGTCCCGAGATGCCCAATCGGGTTCACCCTCATATGCTGCGCCACACTCGGGCGATGCACCTCTACCGCCAAGGCCTGCCCCTGCCGCTGCTGGCTGACTATCTCGGCCACGCCAGCATCGAGTCCACGAGGATCTACGCCTACGCCGACACCGAGATGAAACGAATCGCCATCGAGAAAGCCGACCCCCTCCACAACCAGACACCCCCACCCCAGCCCATCTGGGCAGGCGACGAAGACCTGATCCTCAAGCTCGCCGGCCTCACCTGACCAGACCGGTTATCCCGAGGCCTGACCGCTCCAGCGCCAGGCAGAGTGCGGGCCGCGGTCCCAGCCTCGGGATAACCGTTCACTCGGCATAATCCTGGTAACCCCGAACTCGGGGTAACCAGGACATCTCCGACGCCGGCAAACGCGAAGGCATCCACGGCGACAAGTCCAGCCTCTGGGGATCCGTCGCCGACGCCGTTCGCGTCCTTCGACCCGGTCTCGTGTTCGTGGAGAACGTCGCCGCCCTCCTGCGGCGGGGCCTGGACGTCGTCCACGCCGATCTGGCCGCGATCGGGTACGACACGAGCTGGATCTGCCTACGCGCATCCGACATCGGGGCGGCACACCGTCGTGACCGGCTGTTCCTGCTGGCCGCCCGACGAGACCACCTCCTCGACGGCGGCGGTGGTGACGTTGCCGACGCCGTGCGCGCGTGACGGCAAGGGCCCCGGCCACCAGTACGGCCTGCCCGACTTGCTCGAACGTTGCCCACTGGGATCCGGGCCGGAGGCCCTGCTGCCGACGCCGACGTCCGGGGGCGGCACCGGCTACCTGAGCGGCAACCGCCGCGACACCTGGCGGCCCACCCTCGAACTGGCCGTGCGGGGCTACCGGCCATCGAAGAGCGGCCGACCCGACGGGCCGGCGGTGCTGCTACCCACCCCGACCGCAGCCGCGTACGGCTCCAACCAGTCGCTGTCGGCCGGCGCGGCGGTACGGCCGAGCCTCGCGACCCTCGCGGCCCGCCGGCTGCTGCCCACCTCGACGACGGTGAACACGACCGGCGCCAAGGCGCAGACCGGCTGGCCGACCCGAGGACCGGGCCGGGGCGGGCCCAGCGACGGGCTACAGGATGTCCTCACGCTCCTGACGCATCCGCGCACGAGCGGTGACGTGCCGGCGGCCAGCGGCGACCGCGGTGGCCACGTGCCCGTGCCGTTAGGTCTGTTGCCCACGCCGAAGGCCACCGATGGGCGGGGGCCGGCGCCGCACGGCGACGGCGGGGCCGATCTGTGTACCGCGGTGGGGCTGCTGCCCACGCCGAAGGCCACCGACGGGACCAAGGGCTGCCCGGCGCAGCGGGGATCGAAAGGTGATCTCACGCTTGCCTCGGCGGCGGTGCGCCTGGACCCGCTGCGTGGCAGCGCCGCCGGCGAGTGTCGGCTGCTGCCCACACCGCCCAGTGGTGGCCGCCCGCACCGCCTCCGGACGGGCGACCACCGACGCAGGTCGCACCGGATCCCACCCGGAGGGCCGGGCAGCCGGGATCGCCGAGGGCGTGCTGCCACGCGAGCTGTGCTCGCGGCCGGACCCGCCGGCCGCCTGGCAACCACCCTTTGCCGGATCCGACGCGCCGAGCCCGTGGGGTCCTTACGCCGGCGCGGTGACCCGCTGGGAACGTCTGCTGGGCCGACCCGCTCCGGCACCGACGCAGCCCGGCACCCATGGCAGGCCGGTGCTCGCGCCGCCGTTTGTGGAGTGGTTGATGGGGTTTTCTATCGGGTCGGAACTGGAGGCCGGCCAACACGGCAAGCCGTTCCTGCAGGCCAAGGCGGGGAGATCGGCGTGGTTGTGGTGCCCGACACATGTCGGGCACTTGGGACTATGGCCTCGCCCGGCCGTTGGCGCCCGTGACCACGGTGCCGGCCTGGGACAAGGGGCCGACCTGGGTTTCCATCGGACGCCGTTTGCCGGCGTGATCCCGGCGGGCCCGACGACGAGTGACGCCTCTCGCGGGTGTCCGTTTGGGAACCCCCAACGGACAGTTTGGAAGACATGGTGACGGCTATCTGCCGCTCAAGGTCGGGTAGTGGCCGCTCGTCGGGATCGTTTCCGGACGCATGCGCTTCCCGCACGAAAGGGGTCTCGCGATCTGGTCTGCCGTCAACGCCAACGGACGAACAGCCGTTCCGGATCCGAGGGATCCGTGCGGATGAGGATGGGTAGGTTGATTCGCCTGAGGTCGATGTCCTGGCCCTCGTCAAGCACGGTGAAGCCCTGACGGGCGTAGTACTCCTCAAGACCCGACCCGACGGGAAACTGACCGTAGATCAGCAGGAATCCCAGTTGGAGGTAGGTTCGTACGGTACGTCGGATCAGCGTCTCGCCGATCCCGTTACCGCGGGCGTCCTCGGCGACCGCGACAGCCCGGATCTTGGCGACCTTGGACGCGCCGACCACCGCGTTCAGCACAGGTACGCCGGCTTTGATGCCGTCGGCTAGGACGTTGTCGGGCGGAACGGCTTGCAGTACCCCGCACATGGACCCGTCCCGATCCTCCGCGACCAGCATGAACACCAGTCCCGGCATAGCTTCGTAAGGTCTGTTGGCGGCTACGGCCTCAGCCAGCGGACCCAGCATGCCTTCGGGGCCATGGTCCAGACCCAGTAGCAGGGTGGATGCCACGGTTCCCGCCTCGATCACCGCGGGTACCACGGGATCCAAGCGGATGCCAGCCAGCGCGAGCAGCCCCGTGATCTGCTCAATATCGTGGGGCCGGGCAAGCCGGATATGAGTGCCGCCCGGTCCGGCCCAGCCGCTGACGAGTCGGTCAGCGGTGACGGGTGGGACATGGGCAGGCTTCTTCCTCGCCATACTCTCTCCTGACACGGCAACCAGCTGTGAGCCGGCTCGGAGCCCGGGAATGACACCCAGGTCCGCGCCCTCGAACAGTCTGCCGGCCGAGCGTGCCGCGCTGTTGGTCGACCCATGCCGTGGGCGGGCGGCCGCCGGGCATCGACCGACAACCCGATCCAACCCGACCGCCGTACGAGCGCCGCTGTGGACTGCCTGGTGTTGCGCGCTACGCGATACGGTGCTATCAGGCAAGCAACCGACACGTGGGAGCGCGACGATGCTGTCCACCAACCCGACCGCGGCTGGCCAGAGCCTCGTGTCGAAGCTGGAACGTCGGGTCGTTGCCGCCGCGCAGGCGGCGTTGGCCCGGCAGCGGTTCGTCTGCCCGCTCGATGTGCTGACCGGCATCGGCTGGCTGCCGGCCGGGCTGGTCACCGACTGGCGGCGGGGGCGCGTCGACCACTTGGAGGCGGTCGCGGCGGTACCCCCACCACGGCTGGCCACCGCGCTGACGGCCTTCCACCGCTTCACCCAGTCGGCGCACCTGACGCCGAACGAGGTGGCCTACCTGGCCGCAACCCGCGACCACCGGCCGCTGCGTTTCACCGCCAACGGCGACCCGGCCACCGAACGCGCCTACCGCACCCACTGGACACCCCCGGAACTGCCCGAACCCCAGCGGGAACGGCTCACCGCGCGGCACAGCCGCCCACCCGACCTGGTCGTGATCCAGCCCCTGGACGCCTTTACCTGCACCGGCTGCAGCGGTAGCGACGCGGACCTGCTTACCATGGACGACGCCGGGCCGCTGTGCCTGGCCTGCGCCGACCTCGACCACCTCGTCTTCCTCCCCGCCGGCGACGCCGCGCTGACCCGCCGCGCCAAACAAGCCAGCCGCCTGTCCGCCGTGGTCGTGCGTTTCAGCCGCGCCCGCAAGCGCTACGAACGGCAGGGCCTGCTCGTCGAGGACGGCGCCCTCGAACAAGCCGAGCGGCAGTGCCTGTCCGACGACGCCGCCCGCGCCCGTCGCCGCGAGCGTGACCGCGAGCGTCGCGTCGACGCCGACGTGCACTTCCAGGCCCAACTGGCCGCGGAGATCCGCCGACTGTTCCCGGGCTGCCCGGCTGATCGCGCCGCTGCGATCGCCCGCCACACCGCCACCCGTAGCAGCGGCCGGGTCGGGCGCACCGCCGCCGCCCGCGCCCTGGACACCGACGCGGTCACCAGTGCGGTCGTCGCCTCGGTACGCCACGACGACACCCGCTACGACGCGTTGCTCATGTCCGGCGTGAACCGCGCTGAGGCCCGCCGGCAGGTTCGAGCCGACATCGACGATGTTCTCGACGCCTGGCGTGGCTGCGGCACGCGGCGCAGCCCTCGATGAACCCTGACAGCGCCCGCACGCTCGAACGGCGCGTCACGTGCGCCGCTGACGTCGACGAGGACGCCGATCGGGGACGTGCCACAGGCCGGATCAGTAGGCACCGGCTTGTGGGGCAGGTGTGGCTGTCGACCCGCCGCCGCTGATCGTGCCACCCGCATGGCAGGGTGCACGCGCGGTCATGAGCGCCATCGGGTGCGGTCCCGTTCAGGTGCCGCTGCTCGGATTCGCCCGCCGGGGCCGCGCCGGTACGGTGCACCTGATGTGGCCGAGGAAGTCAGCGCTGGAGCGGTGTGTCGACGCGATGATGGAGCGGGTTCATCAGGCGGGTGACGACCACGTGCAGCTGGTCGTCGTGCTGGAGGAGTACCTTCGGCTCGCCGACGTCGAGGGGGCGGGCAAGGAAGGGTTCTTCTTCGACATCGGGGCCTGGAGCCAGACCCTCGCTGACAGCTACCTGGCGTTGGGGCGGGTGGAGGATGCGGTCCGGGTCGTCACCGACGCGACCCGGGGCGGGCACAGCGAGGGCGCCGAGATGCTCTGTGCGCTCGGGGAGAAACTGATGCGTTGCGGGCACGAACCACGGGCCAGATGCCTGTGGAGCCAGGCCCGAGATGCGTTTCCCGACGATGTGTGGATCTACGTGCAGGCCGGAATCGAGTACAGCGACCTCGGCGCTCACTCCACGGCGCTGGCCTGGCTGAGCCCGGGGATGGAGCTGGCGCTGCGCACCGGCGACCCCGAGTGCGCCTTGGAACAGCTCGTCGGGCTGCGAGCCACGAGCCTGGCCGCTACCGGTGACACACCCGATGACCTGCAGGCTCGGGCACAAAGTGCGCTTGCCCGCATGACAGGAGATACCCGTGGCCAGTGACGAGACTCTGGTCCGGTTCCTGCCGGACGGTCCCCAGCCGCAACCATCGGTGGCCTTGGCGGTGTTCTGGTCCCGGTCCGAGCACCGGGCGATGATCACGCGATGGCCACGGCTGACGGCGGCGCTGGGCGCGACGTGGGACGCGTGCCGGCAGCGTACCGAGCGGTACTGCGTGCTTGTGGACAACAACGGCTTCAGGGCACGTCAGCTCCCCGGGAAGGCTGACCAGTTCGAGGCATTTCTCGCAGCCCGGGGTGCCACGGAACCGTCCGAGGAGGATTTGCTCGCCTATCCGGACCTACGGACGGTCGACGTCTCAGCCATGACGTCGTGGCCGCCGGAGCGAAATGCTCTGTGTTGGTGTTCTTCCGGCGCGAAGTACAAACGGTGCTGCCGTCCGCGAGGCTCCGGCGTCCCGGAATGATCTGCGAGATCAACTGGGGTCTGCGGACGCGTCCACGGACACCGCGCAGAAGACGATCACCGGGGAGGTCGGGGTTGATGTTACGCGGCAAAGCGCTGGATGGCTTGGGCATGATGGCGGCTATGCGTAGATCGATTCCCGAACGGACACCCGGCGCTGCGGTCCCAGTGTCGATAGCCACCAGCACCAAACGGCGTGAACTGGCGTCTCGCCAGACCCGTACGATGACCTTTCTCAGTCAATGGGGCTAACCGTAGGCTGACGAGGTGATCAGGCGCGGTTGATCTCGGCCATCAGCCGGCGATGGGCCTCGCGGGCGGCTCCAAGTTCCTCGTCGCGCTCCTCAACGATGCGTTGCAGATCGAGCACCCGTTGGCGGAGGTCGTCGATTTCGCGCTGGGTGTCTGCGGTATCGAGCGGGCCGAGACCGATGCAGTCGGCCGCGTGAGCGCCGAGCAACTCGGACAGACGAGCCTCGAGGTCCCTGATGCGCTGCTGGAGGCGGCGGGCGTGCTCGTACAGGTTCGCGTTGTCAGCCAGCAGGGACCGGCGGCTGACGGTCGCGGTGGCCTGGCCGGGATCGGTACCGGCCGCTGGTGGGTCGGCGGCGGCCAGGACCGCGGCGTGCAGGTCCGGGTGGCGGTGGATGAACGAGCGGTGCACCCGGGCCTGGGCGGCGACCGCGGAGATGCTGATCTCAGCCGCCTCGGCGGCCAGCTCGGCGATGGCCTGGTGCACGCGTTCGCGGCGGCGTGCGACGTCGCGGTGGCGGGCCTGGGTCAACGGATGCGGTGTGGTCATCGGTTCACTCCTGGCCGGCTGCGGGTGGACGGAGGCCAGGCATGCCGAGCGTGACGGTTTGGCGGGTCTGGCGGATCACGGTGATGGCCTGCTGGATCTGGTCACGGTCGGCGTCGCTGATGGTGGTCAGGTCGTCCTCGATACGGCGGATCAGCGCCCGCAGTTGGTTGATCTGCTCCTCGGGCGGGGACAGGTGTTGGCGGGCCCAGTCCTCCAGGTCGGCGGCGGCGCGCAGGCGTTCCCGGTCGGCGAGCAGTTGCTGCAGGTAGGACTTCAGTTCGGGCAGGTAGGACGGGTCGCTACGGAAGTGCCCGCAACCCACACAGGTGTACCTGAAGGGGCATGCCTGGCCGCCGGCCTTAACGTTGGACGGCTCGGTGCACATGCCGAACGGGACGGCGACCTGCCCAATGCGCAGGCGGGCGTGTTCGTCGGCGAGCAGCCCACTGATGCTGTGGAAGACCCGTCGTCCTTTGCCGTCGAACTGGTGGCGGGCAACCCTTTCCACTGCGGCGCGGGTGCGGGTTTCGGTGATGCGGTAGTAGATGAAAGTGGTGCGCATCGATCGGTGGCCCATGAGTTCCCGCAGCACGTCGGGGGCGACGCCCTGATCGGCGTGGCGTTGGGCGTAGCTGTGCCGGTAGGCATACGGCACCACCCGGCGCCGGTCGAACGGCGTGTTGTCCTCGTCGAGGAGCAGGTCGGAGATCTGGTCGATGAACTCCCGGTGGGCGTTGCCGAACGTTTCGGCGTGCATCGGCTTGGTGCCGTCCGGATTGGCGTTGTCGCAAGGGAACAGGACGAGCTGGCCGAGCGGCGTGTGCGGGAACCGTTGCCGCACCTCGTCTTTCTGCACACCGATGAGCTGCGCGGTGGCCTGCGCGATCGGCAGCCGCCGACCGGGCCGGTTGTTCTTCAAGTCGGTGTAGACCAGCACCGGCTTGCCGTCATCGTCGCGGTCCAGGCAGTCCCACGCCAGGGTGCAGACCTCGTCGGGGCGCCGGCCGGTATCGATGAGCAGCTCCACGATGCGGCGCTCACCCAGGCCGCTGCGCGCCTGCAGGACGGGCAGGTGCTCGTTGATCGTGCGCAGCACCGTGGCGGGAAGGTCGCGAGGGTGCTCTGCGGGGTCGGCCTCGGTCGGCACGTCGCCACGGCGCAGCCGAACGTCGTCGGGCAGGCCGACGCAGGGCTGCCCAGGCCGGGTCAGGCCGAGCGTGCGCACATCGTCGAGGAACCTGCGCACGCGGCGGGCGATGCGCAGCCGGGTGGCTTCGGTCATCTGGTCGGTGCGCTGCTTGTAGGCCAGTCGGTTGGTGAACGCGACGATGTCGCGGCGGTCCAACACCGCCGGATCATCACCGTGGTCGGGGCGCGACAGGCGGAGGCTGTCCGACAGTTCGGTGACCGCGTTGATGGTGTCCCGGGCGGTGGACGCGGCCTGGCGGCCGCGGTGCAGGGGCAGGTCCTCGGCCGACCAGTGCTTGGTCGCCTCCCGCAACCACCGTTGGCTGATCGTGGTGAAGTCCAGCCGGCCGGGCAGCCCGAGCACGGCCAGGTCCCACTCGTCGCCGGCTTGCTCGCGCTCCGGTGTGGACAGTACGCAGCGCACGGTACGCAGCGTCATCCGCAGCAGCGTCCCGGCGGTGGGGCGGATGTCGGTGCTCTTGACCCCGGCGAGGTCGAAGATCGTGTCGGCGCGCCGGGCTCGCAGCAGTTCGGCCAGGTAGCGGACGTCGGTCAGGAACGTGCGTAGCCCCTCGTCGGTGCGCTGCTGCAGCATGACGAGCAGTTCGCGCTGGACCCGCGATGGTAGGCCCTTGAGGACCACGATGTGGTCGACACCGGCCGGGCCGTTGACCGCCGCCCACGTGTCGAAGTCCGCGTCCGGGCACGCCCGGCGATGATCGGCCCAGCGTGTGTCGTGGGCGCCGCACAGACCCCGCTGCCCGTCGGCCGCCCGGACACAGGAGGCCACCCGGCAGTCGCCGAAGGAGGCCAGCGGCCGCACCGACGGCAGCTGCAGCCACGCCTCCACTGGCAGGTCCAGGCGGGTGCGCCGGTGCGCGGAGTGGCTGCGACACAACCGGTCGCGGGCACGCGTCGGTCGCGGGCAGCCGCCCACGCGGCAGATCCGCTCGTTCCAGTTCGCCTTGCCCGACGGCGTCGCCACGAACTCCTCGAACGGTCGGCCGGTGGCCTTGAACCGGCAGTCACAGCCCGAGCACAGCTGCGCCCACGACCGGCGGATGCCCGCCTCACAGTCGACCACAGCGCACTTGCGCAAGCCGAGCAGCGGATCGTCGCGGGACGGGGCGAAAACCTGACGATGCGGGTCCCACCCGACCCGGGTCAGAAACGCCGATTGAAGGACCGCGTCCAGCGCAGCCGACGCGTCGCCACCACGTGTCCTGCCGGGCGGGGTCAGCGGCCCGGCCGACGTCCGCACGTCGTGGCGTGCGCCCGTAGCGAGGGTCACCGCACCACCGGTGGGGTGGTGCGCGGCAATGGCACCTTGTCCACCGCTTCCCGCAACCGCCCGTCATCGGGATGCAGGTACACCTCGCTGGAGGTGAAGGCGGCGTGACCCAGCAAGTCTTTGATCTCATCGAGGGTCGCGCCGGAAGCGCCCAGGTTGGTGCCGAAAGAATGCCGCAGAGCGTGCGGATGAACCGGGCGGGTCAGCTGGGCCCGGCGCGAGAGCGCCTCCAACAACTCGTTGAGTGCCTGCGGGCGCATCGGCTCGCCCAGCGGCTGCTGGAACAGGTTGACCAGCAGGAAGTCACACCGGTCAGCCTCCGAGCAAGCGGTCCGTTCGGCCAGGTACTGGTCGTAGCCCTGGACCACCAGCCAGTCAGCCGGAACCGCCCGCGAACGCGGCGACTTGGCCGCTGCGCCGTTGCGGTTGTCCCGCCGCACCACATGCACGTGGGCGCCGCGCACACCGCAGCCCAGCCGGGACGCGTCCGGCACGAAATGAACATCCTCGCGACGCAGCCCGGTCAGCTCACCACGGCGCAGACCCATCCGCCACAACGCCAGCACGATGAACCGATCGCGGGCGTTGCCGCAGGCGCGCAGCAGCGCCAGTACCTGCACGTCAGTCGCCGGCTCGACAACCCGCTGCGGCTCGCGCAGGCGGTGACGCGGCCGTGCTCGCAGGCCGATGCGCCTCTCACCGCGGACTTCGGCCGGCAGATCCCAGTCCTCCACGATCTCGTATAACCCGTCCAGCACAACGGGCGCGACGACACCTACCGACACCGCGTGCTTGAGGAACTCGCGTACCGCTGCCAGTATCGCGTTGACTCGTCCCGCACCACGGACCCGCTGGCCGGGAACAGGCATCCCGGCCGCGTCCTTGCTGAAGTACCCCAACCAGTGCATGAACCGGCCCAGGCGTGGCGTGGCCGCCGACCAGTCCAGCCGGCTCGCCTCGCACCAGGTGAAGTACAGCGCCAGCCCGGTCGCGTACGCCTGTGTCGTGTTCTCCGCCCGATCCCGACCCAGCCGAATGTGCAGCAGGAACTCGTCGGCCGGCGCGACCACTCGGTATCGCTCGTCGATCACCGTCCAATAGCGCGGCCCGGTCGGCAGGAGCACCGGAAACGCTCGGAACTCAGCCATCACACCCCCGTCCGCCGGCCCTCGCCATATCACGATACGACCGCCACAATCAGCGACACCTACGACACACCGACACAAGCCGTCGGGCACGCGACGAGAACAGGGCCCAAGCGACAGTCCGCGACACCCAGCCCGCCCCGACGAAAGGGGCTCCCGCGGGGCTTCGTCACGGACCTTCCGTTGCCGCGCACCCTGGCGCTTCGGGTGCTGGGTAACGGGGTGGTGCCACAGCAGGCTGCGGTGGCGTTGCGGCTGCTGCTGTGCCCGCACCGGTGGGCGGTGAGCCGATGACCGGCCACCACCTGCCGCCGCCGCGGGACGCGGAGGAGTTCCTGTACCGGCGGGTCGGGCCGGTCAGCCTCTACCTCGGCACGGCCCACGACGTCCTCGCGGGCATGCCCGCCGACAGCGTCGACACGATCGTGTGCAGCCCGCCGTACTGGCAGCTACGCGACTATCACACCGGCCGATGGGTCGGCGGCGACCCCGCCTGCGACCTGCACCCCGGCCGGCGGCCCCGGCACCGGCCGGGCGAGCTGGTCGACGACCGCTGCCCGGCGTGCCGCGCGTGGTGGCACGACCCGCAGTACGGCCTCGAAGACGACCTGGACACCTACATCGCGGTGCTGGTCTACACCCTCGGCCTGGCCCGGCGGGTGCTGCGCGAGACCGGAACCCTGTGGCTGAACCTCGGCGACCGGTACGCCACCGCCCACGGCATCGCCCGGCCAGCCGTGATCCTGCCCGCCCTCGACAGACGCGACGAGTCCCTGACCCGGGTGCTGGAGCCCAAGAACCTGCTGGGCATCCCGTGGCGGGTCGCCCTGGCCCTGCAGGGCGGGGGCAGATGGTTTCTGCGCAACGCGATCGTCTGGGCCAAGATCAACCCTTCGCCAGAGTCGGTGACCGACCGGCTGTCGACCACCTACGAGTTGCTGTTCCTGCTGACCCGCTCACCGCACTATTTCTTCGACCTCGACCCGATCCGGCTGCCACTCAAGCACCCGGACGCCGCCGACGGCAGCCGGGTCTTCGGCGGCGCCAACAAGGCAGGCCACGGCGGCATCGACTCGTCGGCCCGCCGCCGCGGCAACACCTACGGCACCCCTACCGGCGGCGGCAAGTACATCCCACAGGCCACCGAGGCGCGCATGCGCGCCCACCGCGGCAACCTCGCCGTCACCGGCACGGCGCACACCGCCACGCACCGGCGCGGCCGCAACCCCGGCGACGTGTGGGCGTTGCCCACCCGCCCGTACCGCGGGGCGCACACCGCCCCGTTCCCGGTCGACATCCCGCGCCGCGCGATCGCCGCCGGCTGCCCACCCGGCGGGCATGTGCTGGACCCGTTCTCCGGCTCGGGCACCACCGGCGTGGCCGCCCTGCAGCGGGGCTGCACGTTCAGCGGCATCGACATCAGCCCGGCCTTCCACGACCAGGCCCTGGACCGGCTCGCCCCGTACCTGCCCCACACCCCTGACGGGGGTGGCCGGGGATGAGCCTACGCACCGTCCCGGTCACCTTCGCCCAAGCCTGCCAGTTCGTGGCCGCCTGGCACCGCCACCACGGCCCGCCGGTCGGGCACAAGTTCAGCATTGGCGTCGCCGACGAGCACGACACCCTCGTCGGGGTCGCCGTCGTGGGCCGGCCGGTGGCCCGCCACCTCGATGACGGCCTGACGCTCGAAGCTCTTCGCGTCGCCACCGACGGGCACAAGAACGCCTGCAGTCTGCTGTACGCCGCGGCGTGGCAGGCCGCCCGGGCGCTGGGCTACCGGCGGCTGGTCACCTACACCCAGGCCGGGGAAAGCGGCGCCAGCCTGCGCGCTGCCGGCTGGCGGATCGTCGCCGCCCGCCCGCCGGCCCCCGGGTGGAGCCGACCCAGCCGCGCCCGCGCTGACCACGGCACCGACCACATCGCCCGGCTGCGCTGGCAGCCACCCGACCCCGCCGACACCCCAGCCGCACCGCCATCACGTCGATCACCCGCCGCGCGGGCGACGTCCCGCCCCTGTATCCCGGGAGACCTCACACCATGACCACCCCCCGCCAACCCACCCACGACCCCGCACCCCACGACCCGGCCACCCCACCCGCCGCCGGTGGCGGGACGGCCGTCGCCACCCGCGTCACGGCACCCGGCCGCCGGCCGTCGGGCCGGGCCTGGCGGCCCGGCCCCGTCGCCGCCATGATGTGCTTCGTCGCGCTGGCCGCCGCCGCCAACGCCCTGGCCTACCAGCACCCGCTGGTTCCGGTCGGCTTCGGGCTTTCCGCCACCCCGGTCGCGTTCGCCGTGACCGTCATCGACACGCCGGCCTGGTGGCTGCACCGCCACGGCGGGCAGCGGCTGGTCTTCGCCGCCATCCTCGCCGCCACCGCCGTGTCCTGTGCGGTCGCCGGCCCGTTCGGGCTCGCCTGGGGCATCGCCTACGCCGCTGCGGAGCTGGTCGGGCTGTGCACCTGGCGGCGGCTCGACGACCTGCGCGCCCACCGCGTCGTGGTCACCGCCGGGGCGCTGCTGGAGCTGCTGGTCCAGGCGGGCGTATACGTGTGGCTGCTCACGGGCGCCGGTTCTGTCGCCGACGCCGTCGCGGTCACCCTGCCCGGCCAGCTCCTGGGCATCGACTGGGGCCTGCTGGCCCTCGCGGCGCTCGTCACCGGTGGCCGCGCCGCGCGGCTGCTGCGCCACCACCCGCCGGCTGCCAGAGATTGCGGCCCGGGTTCTGGCAGCGGCGTGCAGCCGGCGTGGCCGGCTGGGTTACGCCGCAGCCGCCGGATCGTCGCCACGGCCTTGTCCGTGGCGGTGTTCGCCATCTGTGTGGTCGCGGCGAACTGGTTGACCTCCCGCTACGGGTTCATCCCGGTCGGGTTGGGCCTGTCCGCGACCGCCGGCACGTACGCCGCGGGGCTGTGCTTGCTGGCACGCGATTGGGTACACGACGCGGCCGGCCGGGTGGCGGTCCTCGCCGCGATCGGCGTCGGTGGTGTGGCGAGCGCGGTGATGGCCGGGCCCCGCCTCGCCCTGGCCTCGGCCATCGCGTTCGTGGCCTCGGAGTTGGCCGACCTGCTGGTGTACCAGCCGCTGCGCCGTCGCGGCTGGGTGCGGGCCGTGCTGGCCTCCAATGGGGTCGGCGCGCCCGTGGACACCGTGCTGTTTCTCGCCCTAGCCGGGTTCCCGATCTGGGCCGCTGTGCCCGGACAGCTCCTGGCCAAGGCGGCAGCCACCGCGATACCCGTCGCCGTCGTGCTCGCCGTCCGTGCGCTACTACGCCACCGCCTCCGGCCCCAGGGTGCGTGAGGCGATGCGGCGTGGGCTGTTGGGCCAGATCGCCACCCCGGGCAGTGGGCACCGGGTGCTGTCCGGGGTGGACTGGTGCGCCGACAACGCCGCCTTCACCGGCGGCTACCCCGGCGACGAGAAGTATCTGGCCTGGCTGTCCGCCCGCAGGCAGCACGCCGGCCGGTGTGCGTTCGCCACCGCCCCCGACGTGGTGGGCGACGCCGCCGCCACCTTGGCCCGATCGCTGCCGATGCTGGAACGTATCCGCGCCGCCGGCTACCCCGTGGCGCTGGTCGCCCAGGACGGCCTGGAAAATCTATCGATCTCCTTCGATAGCTTCGACGTGCTGTTCCTCGGTGGCACCACCGCGTGGAAGCTCGGCCCGGCCGCCGCCGACCTGGCGGGTGAGGCCCGAGCACGGGGGCTGGGTGTCCACTGTGGACGGTCAACAGCCTCACACGGCTGCGCTACGCCGCGTCGATCGGCTGCCACTCGGTCGATGGCACCTTCCTGGCTTACGGGCCCGACCGCAACCTGCCGGTCCTGCTGCGCTGGCTGGCGGCGATCCACACCCCGCATCCGACGGTGCCCGGCGCCCCGTGCGCCGCCGCAGCCCGCCCCTCGGCGGCCACCAGCCCGCCGCCGCTTGCGGCAACGGCCGGCCGGGGCAACCCCGCCATCGACCGCGCCGCGCCGGTCCACCCCACCAGCCCCCCGCTCGCCCTTCCTCGGCCAAGAGTTCGTCTTGACGTCTGGAGATCCGACACCATGAACACCGCCACCGTCATCCGCCCGGACCCGCCCACGCAGCGGGCCGCCAGCCAGCCCGTCCGGCTCACGCACCGGCGGGACCCCACCCGCCGCCCCGGGACCACCCGAACGGCCCATGCCGGGGCGGCCCACACCGAAACGTCCTGCCGGGTAGCGCCGACGGCGGGTGCACGCCAGCCAGCCATCACCACACCCCACGGTGGGGCGGTCCGTACCGGGCACACCGGCGCGGCGCACCGCCGCCACCCCGCACGCCCGGCGGTGGCCGATGGGTAGGCGACCGGCCTGGACCGCCGAGCAGATCCGGGCCCTGGGCGCGGCGACGAACCTGGGCACCGCCGCGGCCATCCTGGGCATCGGCCGGTCCCAGGCCTACCGGCTGGTCGCCGCCGACCAGTTCCCCGCCCCGATCATCCGGGTCGGCACCCGGGTCATCGTCCCGGTGGCCGGGCTGCTGCGGCTGCTGCTGGTCGACGACACCGACCCCACCCCGCCCGGGACGGCGCGACTTGATCCCGGCGGCGAGGCGAGCGTGGATGCAACCACCACCCGCCCAGCGGATTCGGCCCACCGGGGCCGCCGCACCGAGCACCCGACCGAGCACCGACAGGGAGAGACCCGGTGAAAGGAAGCACGTTCAAACGCTGCGGCTGCCGCGACCCGCGCACCGGCCGGCGCCTGGGACAGTCCTGCCCCCAGCTGCGCCGCGGCGGCGGCGGCTGGTCCCGCGGCCACGGCCAGTGGCACTGGCAGATCGAACTACCCCCGCGTAGCGACGGCACCCGCCGGCCGCTGCGCCATGGCACCTATCCCAACCAGGCCGACGCCGACGCGGTCCTGGACGCCATCCGCGCCGCCCTCGCCGTCCCAGATCCGGCCGATGCCGCCGCCCTGCGGCAGATCGGTGACCTGATCGAGACCGCGGTCAGATCCGACGAACCCATCCCCGACCCCGACACCATCCGCCGGGCCCTGCACCTGGACCTCCATCCCCGGGACCTGCCCACCGTCGCCGAGTACCTGACCCGGTGGCTGGCCGGACGCAAGACCATCAAGGCCGGGACCCGCCGCTCCTACGCCGGCCACATCCGGCTGTACCTGATCCCGTACCTGGGGCACCTGCGCATCGACCGGCTGCGCTCGGGCCACATCGACGCGATGTACGACGCCATCGACGAACGCAACGCCACCATCCGTAGGCTGCGGGCCAGCCGCAACCCGACCAAGCGGGACCTGGTCAAGGGGCAGCGGATCGTCGGTGCGGCCACCCAGCACCGCATCCACGCCACCCTGCGCAAGGCCCTCAACGACGCGATGCGCCGCGACAAGCTGCGCGACAGCAACCCGGCGCTGATGGTGGAACTGCCGCCGGCCAAGGCACCCAAGCCGACGGTGTGGACCGCCGAACGGGTCACCGCCTGGCAGGAGACCGGGAAGATCCCCAGCCCGGTGATGGTGTGGACCCCGCAGCACACCGGCGCCTTCCTCGACCACACCCACGACGCCGGCGACCGGCTCTACGCCCTCTACCACCTGATCACCTTCACCGGGCTGCGCCGCGGCGAGGCGTGCGGGCTGCACTGGGACGACGTGGACCTCGACGCCGGCACCCTCACCGTGCGGTGGCAGATCGTCCAGCACGGCTGGGCCACCGCCATGGACACCCCCAAGACCGACGACAGCGAAGCCGCCGTCACCCTCGACGCCGAAACCGTCACCGTGCTGCGCGCCCACCTGGTGTTCACCACCGACACCGGCGGGCAACTGCACCCCGCCGACGTCACCGACCACTTCCACCACCTCACCGCGCAGGCCGGGCTGCCGCCGATCCGGCTGCACGACCTGCGCCACGGCACCGCCACCATGGGCCTCGCGGCCGGCGTGCAGATGAAGGTCATCTCCCGCCGGCTGCGGCACTCCAGCCCCACCTTCACCCAAAAGTTCTACGGCGACGTGCTACCCGAGCTGACCCACGCCGCCGCCGAGGCCACCGCCGCGCTCGTACCCCGACGCCGCGGCCCGCACGCGAAGCCGGCGTGACCCACCCGGCGGGCGGCGACGCGCGGGACAACCACCCCACCGTGCGTCGCCGCCCACCGCCGACCGCCCAACCGCCCACCGCGCGGCGCATGGACGCCCAACCCGTGGTTGCACGCCAGCCCGCCGGCCCGGCACCAACCCGATCGTGCCCCCGCGGTCGGCGCCGCGCGCACGCCCGGCTCGGTGTGCCAGCGGGTTCAGGCCAGCCAGGCCCGGTCCTGCTGTGCGCGTTGCCGCACCGCCGCGACGAACTCGCCGGCGACCTTCGCCCCGATCACCGCGTCGTCCCCGCTGTCGGCGTCGGTGTGCTCGTCTGTGTCGCTGAGGTGCTCGGTGGCCTGGCTGGCACTCTCCTCCCGGTATACCCGCAGGCAGCCGCGCATCCCGTCGAGGAGGTGTTCGAGCATGTCCCGGGCGCAGCGGGTCCAGCGGGGGTGATCCGCGCCAACAACCCGGCCAGCACCTCGTCGCCTCCACTACCAGGCCGGGCACCTGCACCGACACCGTCTCCAGGTCGTCGGCATAGGAGAACACCTCGGGCGGGGCGATCCCCGCCGCGTCGGCGGCCACATCGGCTGCGGCGGCCAACCGGTGCCCGGCGGCCACGCACGCCGCCGCCGGGTCCACCGTGGTCAACAGCTGCGGGCAGCCGAGGGATGCTCGGCCAGCAGCCGGTCGGTCCCCTTACACCTCCACCGGGGAGGCGTCCACCCGGTCCAGCACCACCGCCTGCACCGCCCGCCCGGACAGCTCCCCGCGTTCGGCCGCCGCCACCGCCTCGATCTCCTGACCCGCCTCGGCCAGCACCGCCTGCCTCAGCGCCGGGTCGCCGACCTGCCGCAGCACCCGCCCCAGCCCGTGCGCCGACTCGATCACCGAGTTTGTAGGAGACCAGCAGCAGACCCCGCTCATCGGGCAGCCGCGGCCGCGAGATCGCGTCCAGCACCCCGGCAACCCGTCCCGCTGCTGCTCGCGGCGCTGCTCGCCCACCCGGCGGTCGGCGCTGAGGCCGGCACCGCGCCGACGGTGGCGGCGTGCTGTCCGACCCCGGCCGGCCACACCGCCTGCACCATCCGCTGCTCGACATCCAGGCCGTACGTCGTCATCGCAACCCCTTGTGGTCGACCAGGGCACCAGCCAACGCGCGGCACCCGGTCACCGCCGCGTCCCCGGGGGAAGCCGGGACTGCCTCGGCGCTTGTACACCCCGCCCGGCCCGGTGGGCAACGTTCACCGGGCTTCATCCGGCCGGCAGCAGCGCCAGGTCGCTGTCCATGCGGTCGGCCACCTGGTCGTCGATGTCGGCCATCGCGCGGTCGAACGACCAGCGCCTTTCGCGCAGGTTCTTGACGGTCTCGGCCAGGCCGCGTCGGGCGTACACCACCGTCTCGTCGCTGAGCACCACCGACAGGCTGCCGGAGCGGTGGCTGTCGGCAAGCGCCGACCCCAGCAGGGTCAGGGCGTTGCTGGCATCGTCGAGCACACCCACCGCCGCCCAGGTGGCTGCCTTGCCCGCACCGATCGTGTCGTGGTTGAGGCTGACGCACCGCACCGCCTGGCCCAGCGAGGACACCAACCTGCCGACGCTGCCCAGGTCCAGGATCACGTGCGGCGTGTCGGCGACCTCCCGGCGCCGCAGCCGGTCGGCCCGCACGATCTCGCCTGCCAGCTCCGGGATGTTGATGCTTGCCGAGTGGCTGCCCAGCACCGTCGCGACCTGCACCCGCAGCAGGTCGGCCATCGCCTGGACCCGGTGGGCGAGGAGATCCTCCAGCAGCCCGGCCGACGGCTCGAACCCCTGTTCCACGCATTCGTCGCGGAGCCGCTGGACAAGCCGGCGGAAATCGGCCCGTCGACGCATCCAGACCGCCTCATTTCTCCCGGAGGTCACCTCACCGCGCTCATGGTAGTAACCCAGCCCGGCCGGGCATGACGATCAGCGGCAGCGGCCATCCCCCCGGGTCCGCCTCATACGCCCACCGCGTGGACCCGTCAGGGCGTCACGGCCGCAGATGGCGTTCGTCGGCCCATCGCCAACGGTTCCGGCCCGGCTCGGGCCCGGACTCGGCGGTCGTGCGACCGGTTGATGGCCAGGGCAGCGCCGCCCCGGACTGGTCCATCGCCTGCACCGGTGCGGGCGCGGGGCGCTGGTCAGCGGCGGAAGCCTCGACGCGGGTCGCGGGCAGGGATGTTGTTGAACTCCTCGAACCAGTGGTCGAGCTCGCCGTCCCCGGCCACACCGGCGCCGTACAGGTAGCCTTCGTAGTCCTTGTCCTGGAACAGCACGTCCTGCAGACGGTCCCAGGCGAAGTCGTACGCCGTGGCCGGCAACCCGTCCAGTGTGCTCATGCCGTCGGCGGCGAGGTCGCCCGCCGTGTCGCGGGCCTGTTCGATCAGGATGTCTAGGGCGATCTCCTCGGCCATGCACGCCGGCAGCGGCAGCCGCCCCGCCGCCAGGTCGCCGGCGAGGTCGTCGAAGGCGCGCGCCATCCGCCGGAAGACGTGCTGGTGCTGGCCGCGCACCACCTCGGGCAGCACCATGTCCGCCGCGGCGGCCTGGCCAGGGTATTGGCCGCGTTCGGCGTCGTCGTACACCTCGTCGGCGATCAGCCCGGCGACGTGGTGCAGCACCGCCGCGGTCCGCGGGGTCACCGCCGGCGCCACGCCGCAGACGCCGCAGTCGTCGTCGCGGCAGGCCGGGCAGTCCACACAGCCGGTCCGGCAGCCGGTGGTGCACACCGGGCAGTCCGGTGGGCAGCCGTGGGTGGGGAAGCGCTCGAACCCGGCCACCACCGGCCGACGTAACGCGACCGCGACCCGGCTCAGCTCCGCCTCGTCGTCGACGCCCCGCCGGCCAGGGCCGCCACCAGCGTGGCCACCGCGCCGCGCACGCTGTCCGGCGCGCCGTGCACCGCCGCCGCGATCCGGTTGTGGGCGTCGACCTGGCGCAGCAGCACACCGGTCAGGCCATCGGCCAGCGCGACCGCCGCCGCCTGGTCGGGGAGGGTGGCAACCGCCTCGACCACCTCGCCGTCCCCGCGATCGAGCATCGCGAACACCCGGTGCCGGCTCGGCATGTGCATCGGCAGAAAGGCCAGATAACGGGCATCCACGGCCATGGGTTCCTCCGTTGTCGCATCTGTGCGGCACTCGCGTGCGCGCCCACGCCAGACCGCCGGACGCGCCAGCGGCACCGTGCGGCGACGGCGGCGGGTAGTGCGTCTGTGGTGGGGATTCGCTGGTGGTCCGGGTGTTTCCGCGGACCCCGTGGCGGCACCAGCATACGCCAGCCGTCCACGGCGCCCCCCACCGGCGTGCCCAACCGGGGCACGCCGGGGACGGGATTCGCCGGCAGCTATCCCACCGGCGACGTCGTCCTCGAACCCGCCCTAACGGGCAGCAGCGCCAGGCGTGGCTGCGCACCGCCCTGGACCAATGCCAGCGCGGCATGCCCCCTGACGCCGTGGCGTCTGCATTGCTTCGATCCGCCGAACAGGTCCTGCGCAATATGCTGTAGCTCAACCCGATGGACAACCGGGGGCGCCCGCGTGCTGCTGCCTAAGATGCGCGCCCGGCGGCCCTGGACCGGCACCGACCAGTAGCCGGCAGGGGCCAGGTTGGCCACTCGTCACGCAGCTAGTCAGAGGGTGGGGACCATCGACCGGGGCGGGATGGCCGAAGCCGGCGGAAGGGAACCCGCGCATGGGCCAGCGCAGACGAAGCACCCGACGGCAGCGCCGCGAGCCGATCCGCCGCCCGATCCACCGGCCCGGCCGGCACGCGCCCGACCCGCACCGCCCGACCGGGCCGTCATGCCCAGTTACCAGATCAGCCCCGTGTTCGGGCTGCTCACCGAAGCACCGACGCGGCTGGTGCCGCTGTACGCCGTGCTGGCCGTGTTCCACCAGGCACTGAGCGGCAAGCCGGTCGGCAGTTGTGTGTGCTGACCAGCCACCAGATCAGCCGCGCCCTGCGCCACCTCGGGTTCGACGCCGAACCCGTGGCCGCCTGCGCCACGCTGTACCGCACGACCGGCACCTTCACCGAGGTCTCCGAGGTTGGCGTGTGGAAACGCCCACCGCTGCTGCGCCCCGACCAGACGACGACTGGTCACATGATCGTCTGGACGGCGACGTTCGCGCGGCTCGTCGACGCCACCCTGGTACAGGACCCGACCCTGCTGTCGATCGCCCACGCCGACCCGACGTACTCGATACCAGTCGTGGCGGAGGCGGGCCGCCACGGTCGGGCTTCGACGTTGCGCATGTACGCGGTGACACCGGTGCCTGGGGTGCGCTGTGGCGCTGGCGGGAGTCGCTGGAAAGATGGCCGCCGTGACGGACATGCGACGAGGCGACCCGGAACCGCCTCCCGGGCCACCGGAGATCAGGCTCAAGCCCGGGATGGCCAAGGAGATGCTGCGCGAACTCGCGCCGCTGCTGGCCGAGGAAGGAATCGACGTCGATAACATCGACGTGCCGGATATGGAGACCCTGCAGCGGGCGTTGGACCGCGCGGTCGAGCGGCAGAACATGGCCTTGTTCACCCCCGTCGGGCCGGCGCGCCAACTCGCCGCCGCCACCATGCGGCTGGCGGTCGAGGCGATCGCCGACGGTGACAGCGTCCTCGCCGGCACCGTGCTTGACCAGGTGCCGCCCGAGTCGCCGGACGACGCCACCGCCACTGTCGCTGGCTGCATCGGCCTCGCCCTGGGCCTGCTCGATGAGTGGCTGTCCGGGCGGGACCCGCACGTGCCCGCCGGGCTGGCGCAGCGGGTTCGGCTTCCGGCCGGGCACTGGTTCGGCGAACGTGCCGCCACCGACATCCTCGTCCTGGCCGGCAAGGGTAAGGCGTTCCGTTCCCTGGACAAGGTGATCGCACGCCAGGGCGGCAGGCAAGTCCTGTTCGGCAGCGCTCTCGCCCTGACCGCCGCCATCCAGGCGTGGTCGCGCCACGCGGGAAACCCGGTGCCCGACCTGGCCCGCACCGCTATCCGCTGATCACGCCCGCCGGCGGATTGGCCGCGCTGGCCCCGCCGAACGCGGGCGCGACGTCAGCTTCGCCGGCCAGCGCGTCCCGCTGCGGCCCTGGTTCTACCAGGGCCGCAGCGACGGACACTGGTCGCCGGTCGCATGCGGCACGTGCAGCCGCGACGTCGCACATGCGCCGTGGGCAACGCCGCGACTCAGCGCGGGAATGGATCCGTACCAGCGCGGCAGTCACGGTGAACGGCTACGCCAAGCGGTACGGCGTCGCTCGGTACACCGCCTACGAGGACCTCACCGCGCTCCCCTCCGTGGATCGCGTTGCCCGGCTCAGCGCGGCAGTGGGCGCAGCGCCCACCAGCCACCCCGCGCCGCACCGCCCGACACGGCGTCGACCAGCACGACGACGAGACGACTCAGCCGCACCGGGGCGTTGGTAAGGATCACGTCACTGGCCGCCAGAAAGCTGATCTCTAGCGGGACGGATCATCGGCGAACTGATGCCCTGCGGGCCTCGGCCATGCCCCGGTTGGCCAGCGCGTCCGCGTGCTCGTTGCCGGGATTCCCGGCGTGACCCTTGACCCACAGCCATTCCACCTGGTGTCGCTCGGCCGCGGTCTCCAGCCGACGCCAAAGATCAGCGTTCTTGACCGGCTGTTTCCCGGCTGTCACCCAGCCGTTGCGCTTCCAGGTGGGAAGCCACTGAGTGATGCCGTTGCGCAGATATGCGCTGTCGGTGTGCAGGCGCACCGTCACGGGCCGGGTCAAACTCTCCAGCGCCTGGATAGCGGCCATCAGCTCCATCCGGTTGTTGGTCGTACCCCGCGCCTCGCCGCCGTAGAGCTCGCTCTCGTGGCTGCCGTAGCGCAGCAGCGCGCCCCACCCACCTGGGCCCGGATTGCCGCTGCACGCACCATCGGTGTAGATGTCCACGACCCTGCCGGCCGTCTGGTCCGCCATGCCGGCAACCTACCTGGCGATCGAACGGGCCGCGGCGGGCGCGGCGGGCGCCTTGGCCGAGCGGGTCCGCTCCGCCGCCCACGACCGGGCCGCCTACACCGACCTGGAGGTGCTGCTCGCCGCCGCCGCAGCACGTCTGGCCACCAGGAACCGGCCCTGACCGACCCAGCGCCGGCCGCCGCCGCGCTCGCCTCGACACAGTCCGCCGCCGGCCGCCAGTACGGGACAGGCGGCAGACATCGCCGAGGTCACTCGTACCTGCGCGCCTGTCGTCGCGTCGCCAGCGGGACCCGGCAACGGCCCGCCGCGATGCCGCTCCGCGGTGGCGGGCCGCGGTCGGCAGCGAACTGCGGCCGAAGAGCCGGCGATCCGGCCCAGCACCGGGTCACGGTCGGCCGGGTCGCGGTCGACGTCGATCCACACGCCGGGGCCGGCGAGCCGTGTGGCCTGCGGGCCCCGGGGGCGGCTAGGGTCGGGTCTCGTCGGCGGGCATCGGCCGGCACGCCGACCCGCGGGGAGAGACGCGATCGTGACTTCTGTGCCCATGCTCGCCGATCCGGGTGGCACGGCTTCCTCGATGCGCGCGCTCGCCCGGGCCTTCGTGGGTCAGGCCGCGCACGCCGCCGGCGTCGCCTACGACGCGGGTGCGGTGTGGGACGCGTTCGGCATGTGGGTGCCGGCCGAAGACCCTGTCCAGGCGGCCGCGGAGGTCGTCGAGCTGTTCGGCCGGTGCAGCCCGGACGCCCCGGTCGTCGTCGAGGTGCTGTGGAAGCATTCGCGCGCCGACGCGCCGGCCTGGTGGCGCACGCAGGTGATGCAGGTCGAGCCGGATCCTCGGCGGCCCTGGCTGCGGGTGGGGTGGGCGGACCCGGCCACGTCGATGATGGAGTTGACCGACGTGGCGGCCTTCCGCCGCTGCCCGGACATCCTTCCGATCAGCTGCTGCGAGTTCCGAAAACCCTCGTTGCTGCGCGCGGCTGGCCCGCCCGGAGATCTCCTGCCGCAGGTTCAGATCACTGCTGCGGAGGCGGACACGCTGATCACCGGCTACCTGCACCGCGAGTCGCATCGGGTCGGCCCGCTGTGGACGACGATCGACGCGCAGGCGGCAGCCACCCGTGACCAGTTGATGGAGCTGATCCAAGCGGCGGCCGCGGGCGCGGCACGGACCGAGGCCAACGTCGTCGCCTGGCTGTACGACACCCACGTCCCATGCGCGACCCACGGGTACGATCCGCTGCCCGCCTACACCGCCGACGGCGATGTGGCCTGCGGGCTGCGCCTGGCCGCGCACCTGCACCGCGACGCCACCGTGGGCTGGGAAGGCGACCTCGACCACCTGCGTGCCGTGCTCACCGTGGTCGCCCTGTATGGCGGCAGCGTCCACCTGGCCACCGCCGGGCTTGGCGACGGCTGGCCGCCGGTCACGGAGGAGACCGTCTACAAGGTCTTCTACGACTGGCGCGCCGAACGCGTCGAGGACCCCGAAGACGCCCGGATCCGCGACCTGACCGCCATGCTGGGCAGGTCCGGCCCGCCCTGAGCGCCGCCAACGCCCCGGGTCAGCGGGTGGCCCGGGACCCGGGACCGGGAATCTGCGTCGTCCCCGGTGCTGCCGGTCGAGGACCGTCCAGCACGGGGACCAGCTTGTGCGCACGTGAAACGGTCCAGCCGGCACGGCCGGTGCGCAAGCAGGGGACGGCGCCGCGTCGCCGTGTCCGTCCCGGTGCTGGCCCCTGTGACGCGGGCTGCGCCCGCGAGAGCGCGGCATCGGCGGCTTTCCCGGCCCGAACCTGCCTGATCCTTTCCAGGCGCCGTGGCCGCGCGACCCGACCTGCGCCGTCCCGTTCCCTGCGCCATCCCGTTCGTTGGGGCGGCGACGCTCATCCAGCGACGTCGCCGCCTGGGGAGCGAAACTCGATCACTTCGGCGTCGGGACGCATGTCGGCCGTGGGCTCCTCGATGACCAGTCGGAACCGCCAGCCCTCGAACGATTCGAGGGCCTCGCCCAACTCCTGCCACGACAGCGGCCTGCCGTCGACGACGACCCGGTGCGGGCCGCCCTGCGGGTTCCACTCCAACCGGCCGGCGACCTCATCACCGGCCAGTCGCCAGCCCACGCCACCGAGCCCCGGCTCCAGGTAACGCCGGCCGATCTCGGCCTGGGCCCGCTCGTGCACCGCGGCCACCAGCGGCCCCACCTCGGCCCGGTGGTCGCCGAGCACCCCGAACTCGAAACCCTCACCGTGCGCCACGCTGTCCTCCCGCACCTGCACAACAATCCCGGTCGGTGCCCGCCAGATCCGATACCGCATCACGTGCCGGCGCCCGTCCGCCCCGGTCAGCACCACCGGGGCGGGGGCGTCAGGCAGTCTTGGCAGCCCCGTTGCCGCGGCGATCCGGTCATCGAAACACCGGTCGCACAACGGCCCGTCACCGCCCAGATGGGCGTCCGCCGGACTCGCCCCACACCCGCGGCACCCATCCGCCACCTGCGACCTGCGCACGGCGGCCCAGCCTACCCGCCCAACCCCGGCGCACGTCGGGTCCACCCCGGCCGGCCCGACGACCTTCGCCCGCAAGAGCGCATCGGCACGGTCAACGGTCGGTCGCAAACCCGCTCCGGCCACAATCCAGTGGACACCCGAGGCGCCCGCGCGCTGCTGGCGGCGTGCGCGGCCCGCCGTCCGGAGGGAAGACCCGGACCGGCGATAGCCGGCCCTGACCGGGGTCGAGGGTCAACGGAGCGGGTGAACGCGCCAAGCCCGCACGCGGGTCGCAGCCGGGTACGCACCGCGAGGTGTAGACGAGGTGTAGACGCGTGTTTACCGCCGGTGACGCGGACCCGGACCGGCACAGAGGCTGGGAGGTGCGTTGTCGTCGTCTCGCAGCGGCAGGCCGGGTTGACGGCTGTGGTGGTCCGGCACATCGGGCAGGGTTGTCGGGTGGGGCGCCGCGGCGGTGTGCGCCTCGCGGTGTCGCCGAGCTACCAGATGTCGGCCGGCCGGTCACCGGCGTGCCGGGCACGTTTGGCGGCCGAGAGGTGTGGTGAGAGCCAGTGCGTGCGGTAGGCGCGTTCGATGGTCTCATCGCCGGTGGCGCTGAAGCCGCAGCCGGCGGCGATCACGGGTCTAGGCGACGCAGACGGTCTCGCTCGGGTCAGGCCGTGGGTGGTCGCCCGGCGCTGCAGCGTCCGGCAGCGCGGTGCCCAGCTTGTGCAGGTTGACGGTGGCGACCCGCTCCAGGAAGGCGATGCGGGTGCGGCGCCACTGCTCGACCTGTGCCGCCTGCAGCCAGCCGACGCCCACCAGCACGTCGATCGGGGTGGCGAAGCCGCGGGCGGTCGGTGCGGTCTGGGCGGCTGCGGCGACGCGCCGCCACAGCTTGGCGTTGTTGGTGGTCACGGGTGTGGGGCGCGGGGGGTCGCCGACCCGACCGGCCGGGGCAGGCTGCCGGTGGCGGGCGGGTGCGCGGGGAATGCCGGACCTCGGGCACGCGTCGTGGCCGGTGCGCCGCGGGGTGCCGCGTGTCGGGCCCGCTGGTCAGGCCTTCCCCGGTGGGCGTGTGCGTGCCTGGGGGAACCCGTGGTGGCGACGGCCGGGTGGGGTTGCGCGGCTGGGACTGTGGTGCCGCCCAGGGGTGGGGGCAAGCCGGAGTGGGGACGCCAGGATGTGGTTGCTCGCGGGCCGAGGGCGTCGTTGGGTGGGGTGTGCGGCCACGACTGCGGGTGGGCGAGGATGGGGCGGTGACGGACACGGACGCCCGCCTGCCGGCGGGGATGGACCATGCGGTGCTGACCTGTGTCGACCCCCTGGTCGACGTGGCCGGTGTCGCGGCGATGGCCGGTGTGCCGATGGCTGAGGTCGCCCGGTGGTCGGCCGACGACGAGCGGTTTCCGCTGCCGGTCGGTGAACTGTCGGATGGCCCGGTGTTCGGGTACGGGGCGGCCTGTGACTACCTGGACGTGCGGGCCGGACGCGGCCGGTCCGACGCGTACGAGCGCGCCCAGATCGAGCAGGGCCGCGACGGCGACGGGTTGTCGGTGATGGAGCGGATGGCGCGTGCCGGGCGGGCGCCGCTGCTGGCGGGGCGTAGCCGTCCGGCGTTCATCACGCCGATGTGGGAGGCGGCCGACCCGCGTCAGGTGCTGGCCGGCGGCGAGTGGGTGGCGGCGGTCTTCGACGAGCAGCCAGATGAGGATGAGCGGGAGACGTATCAGGTTCTCGCGCCGGTCGCCTTGTCCGAGTTGATGGCCCGCCGGGACTGGCTGGTGTGGCTGACCATGCATGTGCAGACGATGCGGGCGATGCACGAGGCGGCCGCGGATCTGCTGCGCCGGGCCGAATCGGCGACCCCGGCCCGGCGGGGAAGGCTGGCCGGCGAGGCGACGGTCGCGGCCACGTCGCTGCTGGTGATGGTCCGGGCGTTGGCGGCGGCGACGGTGGTCAAGGGCACCGATGCGCAGTGCCCGCATCCGCACCTGTGCGAGGCGTTCGCGCTGGCGACCATCTATGCCGGGGAGTTGGCCGCGCTGGGACGCGGATGAGCCGGCAGCGGGGAAAAGCAAGCACCTGCCGGCGCCGCACATGGCGGGTGCGCCGTGGTGGTGACCGTGGATCCGCGCGCGGGCCTGCACCGACCCCGGCCGCCGATTTCGACGACGAGACCCCGGAAGGGTGCTGCCGGTCCTCGTTCGTGGCCGGGCTGCTGGCTGCCGCGAGACGGGTACGGGTAGCGCTGGCGCACCCGGTACACGTTCACCTTGGCGAGAGGCGCTGTCCGTATCCGGCGGGGACGGCCGACGGTTATCGGTCGCATGCGGACGAGCGCCTGGACACTCCTAGCGCACCGGTCGTAGGCGCAACCAGGTGTCCCGCCGTGGACACGGCTCGTCCACTCCGTCCCAGTGAAGATCATCAACCGGCCCGGTCACGCGCGATCGGAACGCAAACGGGTGTGGGCGTCGGGCGGACGGGTGCCATCCTGGCGGGGTGGGCCCTGGCTCCTCGACCGCTGCTGGCCCGGTGGGCGGACCTTCCCGCGCTGGCGTGGTTGGCGGCGAACCGTTTCGGCGGTGCCATCGCACGCATCCCCGTGTTCGGGCGGCTGTGCGCGGCGATCGGTTCGCTGGGCACCCTTGTCGTGCTCGCCGGCGCACGGGCGGGACCGGGCCTGCGCCGCCCACGGCCGCATGGCGGTGTTGACGGTCCGCCAATGCTGGCCACGACGAAGCCGCTGGGCCCGCCACGTGGTGTTCGTCGCCGCGCTGCCCGCCGGCGTGGCCGTCTTCGCCGCGCCGCTCGCCGCGGCGGTCGTCGCGAGCGCGGTGGCCGACGCCGCCGGGTGGCACCTCGTAGCCAGGGCGTTGCTGGTCAGCGCGCCGGTGATGTTCGTGCTGCTGGTGGCGGCCACGATCGGCGGCAACCTGTCCGGGCTGCGTTGCGGCGCGGGGAGGGGGCGGCGCCTGGCATGTGGTTGGGCTCGCGACAACGGCGTCACCCTCATGGAGGCCTCGCTGCTGGTGGCCAGGACCGGAGACTGTCGGGCCGCGACCGTGCTGGTCCGGCGGTTGCTGGCCACGCCGACCGCAACGGCGTCGCCGTTGTCGCGCGTGCGCGTGATGACCGGGTCGCGGCGATGTACGAGGTGCTCGAGTTCGACGAGGTCGCCAGCGCCGGCGGGCGGGTGCTGTTGCGGGTACCATGCCAAGACCGCAGACCGACGCGGTCCTCCGTCACCCTTGCCGCTGGCTCTCGTGGCGCGCGACGGCCGGGCAGGGTTCGTCGGGTTTCGTGAGGAACTCGCATCAAGGGGCACCTTCCCCTCGGCGTCGGCCCGCCGCACGGTCGGGTCCTGCATGCGGTGAGGGGACCCGAACGCCATACCTGGGTGCACACGTCGCGTGCGCGCCACCGCGACCCGATTCGCTTCGGGTCCGCGTCGGCAGTGACCTCCTCGACGGTGGTGGCCGGTGTGATCAGGGCTACGCCGTAGATCATGGGACTGGGAATCCTCTTGGTCGTTGGTTCGTCACGCAGGCGATCTCCCCGGGGGCCTTTTCCTGTTCGCGATTTGCCACACGGGCCCACAGGTGCACCGCGATCAGGTCGCCGGCCATCATGATCGACCCGCAGCCAAAGTTGATCGCCTCTGTCGGCCTCGGGTTGAACATCACAGGTCTGTTGTCAACCTCGGCTGAACTGCGGAGACGAAGTCGTAACAACGTCATCGGTCAGGTCGGCGAGGATGCGGCGGACGGTGCGTTCGGAGCGTCCGACCTTTGTGGCGATCTGGGCTGGGCGGAGGGTGGGGTCTTTGGTCCGCCAGTAGGCGACGGCGGCTCTGGGTTGGGCTGGTGGGTCTTCGCGCGCCGCGGTGTCGCGCGGTGGCGGGAGGTGGGCGTGCTCGCGGCTGGCCGCAGCGTCTGGTTCGGGCTGGTCGGGGTGCCGGCTGTCGGGCGTCGGCTGTGCTGGTGGTGGTTGGCTGGCTGCGGCTGCTGCGGGGGTGCCGGTTTCGGTCGCCGCACCGGTGCGATCCGCATCGTGCCTCGGCTGTGGGGGGCCGGCTGCGTGGGCGTCACCGCGGGGGCCCGTGGGCAGCGTCTGCGTGGCACGCGCGACGGCCGCGGTCGGTGCCGCCTCCTTGGGTGCCGCAGCGGCGCCAGCGTCGCCGCGGTCGGGCCGGGCGGCTAGCGCCGGGTGGGTGGTGCGGAGGCGTCCGGCGAGTTCGACGAGGCTGACGCTGGCCACGATGACCAGGCCGTCGACGGATAGGGGCAGTAGGTAGGGGGAGGCGCCGTGTTCGCCGTAGCGGGCGGCGACGCCGGCCATGTGCCAGTAGGAGACCCAGGCGGCGATGGCGGCGATGGCGGTGGTGGCGGCCAGCCGGGCGGCGGCCAGCAGGCGGCGGTCGACGGGGACCCGGGAGATCAGTTCGACGGTCAGTAGCAGGGCCAGGGGTGGCCAGGCGGCGATGATCTGCGCGACCGGGTCGGGTTGGGCGTGCAGGACGTTGGCGGCCACCGACGCGGCCACGCCCAGGACGAGGGTGAACCGCACGGCCCAGCGCACCCGGTGCAGTTGCGGCAACGGGGGCGGCTGGGGCGGTGGCGTGTGCACGAGGTCCTCCTTCGGGTCGGCCCGCGGCGGCGGTGGGCGTGTTGGCGGTGGTCAGGCGGCGTCGCCGCGCAGCGGCCTGGGTTGGCGGGGGCGGCGTTGCAGGTCGGTGACGAGCCGGTCGGCCAGGGTGAGGGTGTCGTCGCCGGGTTCGCTGTCGATGGCGCCCATCACCCGGGTCAGGGTGCGGCGCAGGTCGCGGATGCCCTCGACGTCGCCGAGCCGGGCGGACAGGTGCATGGCCTGCTGGTAGAGCGGTTCGTTGTGCGGGTCGTGGCCGATCGCGGCGCGCAGCACGGTGAGCGCCTCGGCCGGGTCGTCGTCGCCCACCGCGGCGACCAGGGCGAGGTGGGCGTCGATGGCTTGTTGGCGCACGGCTTCCCGGAAGGGTTCGACCCATTCGTAGTCGCGGCCCTCGGCCAGGGGCCCGGTGTAGCAGGCCACCGCCTGCCGCAGCGCGGCGGCGCGGGCGGGCGGATCGGTCGCGGCCTCCGCTTCGACGATGGCGGTCTGCATCCGCCACAGGTCCACCTCGAGGGTGTCGCGGCCCAGGGCGTACTGCTCGTCCGGCCCGGCGACGTAGGTGGCCTTGCCGCCGGCGCGGCTAAGGCTCTTGCGCAGGTTCGACACGTAGGTGTTGAGCCGGTGGTGGGCGCGGCTGTGTAACTCGTTGGGGAGTACGTCGGCGATGACCCGGTGTTGGGGGGCCTGCCCACCAACGGCGATCAGGTAGACGAGGACCTCCAGGGCCTTGGAGCGCAGCCCCTGCTCGCGTGGCTGCCGCGGCGGTGGCAGGTCGGCGATGCGGGGTGGGCCGAGCACGCACGCACGCGCCCGGCCAGGCCGTGCCGTTTCCGGCTCGGTCGACTCGTCGGTGGTGTCCCGGCCCTCGCCGGTGGCGTCGTCGTCGAGGTCGATGTCGTCTTCGACGTGGGCGCCGCCGTCGGGTTCGTCGTCGGGTTCGCTGTCGGCGTCGTCGATGCCCGGCTGGGGCCCTGCGTCGTCGACCGGCGGGTGCCGCGCGGCCAGTAGCTGTTCGCCGGCTTCCGGCTGTGCTTCGGCGGCGAAGGCGTGATCGCCGATGCCGGGTTCGGACGGATACTGGTCGTCGTGGCGCCCGTCAGCCGTCGCCGCATGCGGCGGGGAGGTCTCATCGGCGGGCACCGGCCGCGCATCGGCTGCCTTTTTCTCGTTGGGGGCCTTTCCGTTCGCCGGTGGGCTGCCTGCCGGCACGCTGTGCTCGACCGGCGGGGCGGGTTGGGGTTGGCCGGTGTGCGCCTCGGCGAGGGTGCGTAGCAGGTCGGCGGTCTCGGTCGGGTCGAGCACGGCGAGGCGGCCGACGTCGGCGGGGTGGGTGCCGTGGCGGGACACGCTCGGGTCGGCGGGGGTGGTGGCGCCGTCGGCGGCGACGTGCACGGTGGTGCCGTCGTCCCACACGCCGAGCAGCACGCCGTGGATGTCCAGGCGTTGGCCCTGGGTGAGCAGGGCGGCGATGCGGGCCCGTTCGTGGATGGCGCCGGTGTCGGCGATCAGCAGCAGCGGCGGCAGCGGCTCCTCGGCGGGGTCGGCGTCGCGCAGCGCGGTGACGGTGTCGACCTCGTGGTCGAACACCAGCCGGGTGCGGTGCAGGGTGTGCTCTTCGAGCGCGTCGAGGGCCTCGGGCAGGCCGGGCGTGACGGTCAGCCGGCCGGTGTCGGCCACGGTGACGGCCTGGGTGCCCAGCAGGGTGGCCAGGGCGGCGGCGGGGATCACCACCCGGCCGCGGGCCTCCGGCTCCTCGTGGCCGCCGCAGGCGAGGGCGGCGACGAGGAACCCGCGGGCGGCGGCCTCGCCACCCGGTCCGGTCAGGCCCAGCCCGGCCGGGGGCCACACCTCCAGCAGGGAATGGTCCAGGGCCGGCGCCACCGGTTGCGGCGCGGCGTCCAGCGGCGCCTGGGGCTGGGCCGTCGCGTCGGCTTCGGCCGGGGCGCCGGTCTCGGGCACCTGCCCGGGCTCGTCGGCGTCGTCGGCGCCGTGGTGCAGGATCTGGCGTAGCCCACGGCGGACCTGGGTGACCACTGGGGGCATCGGCGCCAGGTCGGGGTCGTCCAGGCGCAGGACCGGTGACGGCGGCCGTGGCACGTAGCGGCGGCGGCGCTGGATCCACACCAGCGTGGCGGCGGCGGCGATGGCCGCGGCCAGCCCCAGGTCCACCCAACTACCGCCGGGCAGGCTGATGCCGGGCGGGTTGGCGCGAGGCGACCGCGACGACGGGGAGGCGTCCGTCGCGGTGGGGCTGGGGCTGGCCGCGGCGGCTTGCGTGCTCGTCGGGGCAGGGGTGGCCGGTGGGCCGCCGGCTGCCGGTGCGGTGGGCGCGACGGTGGCAGACGGGGTCGGCGCGGTCGTGGCTGGGGCGCTCGGGGCTGGGCCGCTCGCGCCTGGCGCGGGTGGTGTCGGGCACGGCGGCGGGGCTGGTGGGGGTTGTTGGCCGGCGGGCTAGGTCGGCGGGGTGGGCACCGCACCGGCCGGCGGCTGGGCGTCGTCGGGCAGGACGAGGACCCAGCCGGGCTCGATGTGGTCGCCGTGTTTCATGCGGCCATGCTGGTCGTAGCGGTCGGCATTGAGCCGGTAGATCTCCGGCCACCGGGTGTGGTCACCCAACCACGCACCAGCAATATCCCACAAGGTGTCGCCGCGCCTGACGGTGACGGTGTGTGGCCGCGGCTGGTCAGCGTGCAGGTCCGTGCTGGCGGCCAGGGGCCGTGGCGCCGTCGGCGCGCTCAGGCGCCGGTCGGTGGCCAGGTCGGGGCGTGCCGGATGGGTGGTGTCGGCGGCTGCGACGGCGGCGTGCGCCGCGGCGGGTGGGCTGGCCGCGGCGACGCTGGTGCTGACCGCGACGGTGCCGAGCATGGCGGCGGACAGGCCCTGCAGCGGGCCGGGGAGCCGGATGTCGGGTAGGTGGCGGCACAGCCGGGCGATCCCGCGGTAGGCGCTGGCCAGGACGACGGCCAGTAGCGCCGCCCACATCGCCCACGCGACGATCGCGGCGGCGCTGATGAGCGTGGCGCGGGTCAATGGCTGCTGCAGCCACGCCGCCCACTCGTCACCGGTGGGCAGGTGCGAGGGCAGCGGCCATCCGACCAGGCGGACCAGGGCCGCCGGCAGTCCGATCAGCAGCAGGCTGGTCCACCACAGCGACGCCAGGGTCCGCGTTGCCTGCCGCATCGTTACCCTCCCGCCGCTTGTGACCGGCGCGGGTTGCCGCCGGGGTCCGGTGTGCCGCGCGGCACGCTGCCGCCAACCGCTGAGGATCACCGGCATGGCCTGCCGCGACGGGGTCCGCCCTGCCAGCGCTGCCCGGGGGAAGCCGGGTCCCGGACCCGTGCCGGTCCTGCCACCGCTCGACGGTAAGGCCGATCGGTGTCGGCGGACCCGTCCGCGCACCTGACACTTGCTGACACGATCTAACTCGACCTGACACGACACCTAACTCGACCTGACACGACCTGACACGGCGCCCGGTAACCGCCGATTCGCGGCAATCGGATCCGGTGACGTCGGCGCGACGCGCGGACGGGGATGCCGGGCCCGACCCGTCGGGTACGCGGGGTGGTAGCGTGCGCCGGGCCGTACCGGTGGCCCGCCCGCTGTCACGACGTCGCCTGGCGGTGGTTGTTCACGCCCGCGGTAGGACTATGGCCGGGAGGTGTCCGTCGACGGCGGGTGGTGCGGCTTCACGTCCTGCCTCCGGGCCGCCGCCGGGGCGGCCCGGTGACCATGGTTCGACGCCGTTGGGGCTGCGGCGGGGTGGCCGCCTGGGTGTGGGCGTGTTGCGCCTGTCGTTGCAGGTCGGCGTTGACCGGGTCTACGCGGACGGCGTCCTGCAGGAGGGCGAGGGCGGCGTGCGGGTCGGGTTCGTCGCCGGCCAGGGCCATGTAGGCGTCCACGACGTGGCGGCGGGTCGCCTCCCGGGGCGCGGCCAGCCAGGCCCAGTCCCTGCCGGCCGCGAGGTCGCCGGTGTAGGCGTCGACGACCGCGCGCAGGGCGTGGCGGCGTTCGGCCGGGTCGACCGTGGTGGCCGCCTGGTCGACGGCGGTGTGCAGCCGCCACAGGTCGACGTCGATGTGCCGCTCGTCGAGGCGGTAGCGGTCCCCGTCGCGGATCAGCACGTCGGTGCCGGCGGCGGCGCGCAGCGTGGCGCGTAGCTTGCTGACCGGGGTGTACAGCCGCTCGGCGGCGCCTTCGGGGCGTGGCCCGGGCCACAGCGCGGCGATGAGCTGGTTGCTGACCGCGCCGCGGCGGTGCACGGCCAGGAAGATCAGGATCTGCAGCGCGGCGGTGCGCTGGATAGTCACCGGCGCACCCGCGTCGCCGGTGTGGTGCAGGGCAGGTGTTCCCAGCAGGCGCAGCCGCAGCGGCGCCGCCGCCGTTGCCGGGCCGACGGGGGCGGCCGTACCGGGCGGGTGCGGGGTGGGCGGCCTCGGTGTGAGCGATGCGCCCGAAGCGGGGGTGGCGACGGCCGGGCGTACCGGCTGGGCCTGGGGCGGGGGCTCGGGCGGGGACGGGTGCTGCGGGTCGGGGCGGGCCTGGCGTAGCAGGGTGAGCAGATCGGCCGCGGCGGTCGGGGTGAGCACGCACAGCCGCGCGCCGACTGGGGCGGCCGTGTCGGGGGTGTGGGTGTGGCCGTCCTCGTCGACCCACCAGGTCTGGCCGTGCGGCCAGCCGCCCAGCAGCGCGCCGGTGATCCCGAGGTGGGTGCCCAGCAGCAGGACGGCCAGCCGCACCGCGGTGACATGGTCGGCCGGGCCGCGGGTCACCAGGACCACCGGCGGGAACCCGGCGTCGGGCGGCGCCTGGTGGTCCGCGGCCGGCCGGTGGTGGGCGATCAGGCGGGCGCGGGTGAGGGTGTGCTGCTCCAGCAGGGCGATCGCGTCGTCGAGGCCGTCCACCATCCTCAGCCCGGGGGTGGCGTGGTGGCTGGCCGCGGCCGGGCCCAGCAGCGTGTCCAGGTCGGCGGCGGTGGTGATCAGCTGCGCGGAGCCGGGGTGCTGCCAGGGCCCGGCCGACAGCAGCACCGCCGCCGCGATGCCGCGGGCGGCGGCGTGCGCACCGGTGCCGGTCAGCCCCACCCCACCCGGGGGTAGGTCACCGAGCCCGATCGGCCGGCTGGCCCCATCTGTGGCTGCCGCGGCCGGTGGCGGTTCGGCCGGCGCGACCCCGCCGCCGTGCGCGGCGCCGCCGGTGTCTTCCGGGCCGTCATCGGGACGCTCGCGACCGTGCAGGACGTCCTGCGCGGTGGTGACCGTGGGCGGCAGCGGGGCCAGGTCCGCATCGTCGCGGTCCGCGCCGGTGGGTGGGCGGGGCAGGTAGTCGTGGCGGCGTCGCCACCACACCACGGCCGCGGCCGCGGCGATCGCGTGGGCGGTCTGGTCGGTGATCCACCCACCGTCGGGCAGCGCCACCCCACGCCCCCGCAGGTCCGGGTCACGTTCACCGACCGTCGGGTGGCTGGCCAGAACCGGAGGGAGTGTGCCACCGCCCAGCTCGCCCACGGCGACCGGCGCGTCCGCTGCGGCCGGCAGCAATGAGGTGGCCGGTGGCGGCGCGGCCGGTGAGGCGGGCGGGTGTACTGAACCGGTCGACATGCCGAACACCGCAGCGCCGAGCATGCCGCTGGCGGTGGCCTGCAACGGACTCGGCAGTGTCGGCAGCCGCAGCCGGGCTGCCGCTCGGACGACCCGGCGGGCGCGGGTCAGGACCTCGACCACGACGGCGTAGACCAGCAGCGCCCACAGCAGCCACCCGATGATCGCCGCGCCGTCCAGCAGGGTGGTGCGGGTCAGCGGCCGTTCCAGCCACACCTGCCACTCCAGGTTGGTGGGCCAGTGGTCGGGCAGCGGCCAGCCGACCAGGCGCACCAGGCCGGCCGGCACACCGGCCAGCAGCACCAGCAGCCATGCCAGCGACCACAACCGGCGCAGCAGCCGAACGATCATCGCCGCCTCCGCGGCAGTCCCGGCCGCCGGCCGGCGGCCGGACCGGTGGCGTCGGGCCGGCACCGCGCGGCGCCAGCGCGGTGGCTGGGCAGCATCCACGCGCCGCGCCCGACCCGCGCGGCGGGTCCAGCTCCACGCGCGTACCGCCGCATCCGTCCACTCTCGCATCGGCCCTGGTCGCTGTGCCGCCGCCGCCCTGTCTACACCCCCATCGCAGCTCCCGCCACCATCTGCCAGCGGCTGCATCACCGGTGCGCCGGACAACCCTGACCACGGACGCGGCGGGCGACGAGCACGCGCCGCCGCGTCGATCGCCTCAGCCAACGGGCTGATCACCGGCGGCGCCGGCGGCGCCGGCACGATTTCGCCATGCCGCGGCCCACCAGGCCGGTACGGCGTCGTTTCCAGGATGATGAGCAAAACGGATAGACCGCCCTGCGTCGGGTGATCCCGGCCCACCCCGGGGGATCGGGCGGCGATCGGCACGGCCGGCAGGCGCACGCGATAGGGACAAGCCGGCAGGCCCGGACCGGATACCTGGCTGACGATGTCGCACGCCGGTGGTATGACTGCGGTCGTGAGCACGGGGGAGCCTCGGCTCGGCATCGACTACGGCACCGCGGGCACCGTCGCGGTGCTCGCCTGGCCCGACGGGCGGTACCTGCCGGTCCTGTTCGACGGCGCGCCGCTGCTACCCAGCGCGGTCTGCGTCGGCGCGAACGGGCAGATCCTGACCGGGGTGCACGCCTGGCAGCAGGCGGCAGCCGTGCCCGACGGGTTCGAGCCGGCCCCCCTGCGGCGCATCACCGAAGGTGACCTGACCCTGGGGTCACGCACGGTGCCCGTCCTGGACCTGATCGCGGCCACCCTGCGCCGCGTGGCCGACGAGGCCCGAAGCGTCGCCGGCGCGCCGGCCACCGAGGTGCGGATGGTGGTGCCGGCCGGGTGGGGGCCGCGGCGGCGCACCCTGCTGTGCCAGGCCGCGCACCGCGCCGGCCTGCCCGAGCCGACCCTGGTCGAGATCCCGGTCGCGGTCGCCGAGCACCTGCTGGCCACCGGCACCGCCATCCCGGTCGGCGCCTTTCTGGCGGTGGCCGACTTCGGCGCCGGGTTCGAGGCCACCGTGCTGCGCCGCGGCCCGTCCGGGTTCGAGGTGCTGGCCACCGTGGCCGCCCCCAACGCCGGCGGCGACCAGCTCGACCACGCCCTCGCCGAGCACCTCACCGCCCTCGTCCACGCGGCTGACCTCCAGACGGCTGACACAGCCGCCGGCACCGACCCGGACCCGCCACCGGCCGCCGTACCCAACCCGTGGCCGCTGCGCGAGGGCGCCCGCATCGCGAAAGAGTCCCTCACGCACGCCAGCGGCGTGCTGGTGCCGATGCCACCCCCACACCCGGCGGTCGTGCTCACCACCGCCGGACTGGCCGACCTCGCCGGTCCGGTCCTGCGATCCGCCGCCGCGGCCACCCGGCAAGCCGTCGACGCCGCCGAAATCCCCGCCGACCAGCTCACCGGCGTCTACCTGGTCGGCGGCGGCGCCCACCTACCCCAGGCCGCCCGGCTGCTGGGCGACGAGCTCCACCTGTCCACGGGCGTCGGACCCACCGTGGTGCCCGACTCGCAACGCGCCGCCGCCCTCGGCGCCGTGCACGCCACCACCGCGACCGGCGCCGACCAGGTCCCCGCGCCGCCACCGGAACCGGTGCCGCCGATCCGGCGCGCTGCCGGCATCCTCATCCCCGGCATCGCCTCCCTAACGCTGGTCGCCCACGCCTACCTCAGCGCCCGGTACGAGCCCGGCGCCGGCGGCAACCCGCAGTACGCCTACGTCCAGGCCAACTGGGGCGAACTGGCGATGGCCGCGGTGTTCGCCCTCATCGCGTCGCTGGTCGCCGCCACCCTCATCGCCGCCACCCTGCCCGCCGTCGCGCCCGCGTCCCGGCAGCCCGACCTGACCGCGCACGGGGCGCAGATCGGCACCGGGCTGCTCGCCGCCGCCGCGCTCGGCCTGGCCGTCGCAGGGCTCTATGCCGTCACCGGCGCCATCTACTTCGGCCTGCCCAACGGCCCGTTCCTGCGCTGGGCGCTGCTGCCCCCGCTGCCCATCGCCGCGATCGCGGCCGCCACCGCCCTGCTCATCATCCGCCTGGGCGGATCCCCGGCCGGGTCGTGGGACAGTTGGCTGGCATTCCCACCCACCTCGGTCCTGTGCGCCGCGGCCGGCATGTTCCTGATCGAGTTCTCGATCCACGCCCCGATGTACCCCACCCACGCCCTGCTCAACACCGTCATCGGCCACGGCGGCGGGCTGCTCCTCGGCGTCGGCGCCGCCCTCGCCCTCGCCCGATCCACCACGTTGCGGATCATCATCGCCGCACCCCTGGCCATGTTCACCGCGCTGATCGCCGGCTACCCCGCCACCGGCGTCCTCGGCATCATCTACACCACCGCCGCCACCATCTGGTGGAGCCTGCGCGTCCTGCACCTGCTACGCCGGTAGCCGCCGCGACGGCCAACCCGCCGATCGGTGCTACGCCGCAGGCCGAGGGCTGCGGCCCTGCGCTACCCGGCCTCGCGATTCGGGTTCCTGGATCTCGGCGTCGACGATTCGTGACCGAGCGGTGGCAGCATCCGCCGCGCCAGCCAGCCGATGCCGCGCCTGACTGGTAGTCCGGCCGGGGGCGGGACCGGCGGCAATGCCTGGTGCCGTCCGCGTCGCGCGTAAACCCCATGGCCGGTCGTGCGGTTGGGCCAGTGCCACAATGGTCACCGCCAGTTTGGCGACCGCACGTGGAGAGAGAGGGGGCGGCGTGGCGCGACGCGGGAAGTTCGCCCGTCTGGTGGATGATTTCGTGGCCACCGTCGGCGAGCTCGGCGGCAGCGTCGACCCGGCCGTGGTCGCGGCCGAGTTGCAGGCGCGTATCGACGCCATCGCCGCCCAGCTGCACGTCACGCCGCAGACCGTGCTCAGGACACCGGCGATGGACCTGCGGCAGGCCGCCGAGGCGGTCAGCGGGCTCGGCCTGGCCATCCACGAGGCCCCACCCGACGGGCAGATCGTCACCGTCGGCGCCGACGTCGTGGCCTGGACCCGCACCACCCTGCGGGTGTTCCGCGACCAGCTCGGCGCCGGGACCTGGTCGTCGTGCCCGTGCGGTGAACAGCACGGGCAACACGACACCGACGCCGCCGTGCTGGCCGCGGTCAACAACGACCTGCTGTTGCTGCCCATGCCCGGCCCGGACAACGGCGAGGTGGCCCGGAACCCGGGGGCCGAGGACTGACCGAGAATGGACATTGACACCTTGGCGTGTGTCACGACCAGCGGCGGTTGACCGTTCGGTTGGCCGCGATCCTGGCAGCGGGATTGGCGTCGCCGCGCAGAAACCCGACCGGGCTTGGCAGACCTACACCGGTCAGGCGGAGTCGTCGGATTCCGCCTCACCGGGTTCACCGGCGGGGGCCATGTCGGGCAGCCCTGTCGCGGTGGGTTCGCAGCGGTCGGTGTGGGTCATCAAGCCGTGCAGGATCCCGGCTTGGTCGCGCACGGTGGCCCGGTGGCTGCCGGTCAACCCGTCCAGCGTCAGCAGGCCCGGCCACGGGTCGGCGGAATCGGGTTTGACGAACCGGCCGCGGCGCACCCACACGTCGGCCGGGCGGAGCAGGTACTTGGTGGTGAGGATGGCCGTACCGTGGGCCAGGAAGAACTCCACGATCCGCACCAGCTTGTCCGCCTTGCGGGACAGGCGGCTCAGCGCTGAAACCACCATCGTGGACAGCTGTCCGCGGGCAGACGCGGTCATCGCCGCCAGGATCCGCTCGTCGAGGCGCTCATCGCGCGCGTTGACAACGGCAGGCCGGCCGGCCGGGCCGCGGGCCGGTACCGCCTCGGTCGGATCGGGCACGCCGGGTACCGGCGCGTTCGGTGCGCGGTAGCCGGTGCGCCCGCCGGTGTCGAGAACCTCCGCCAATGCGGTCAGGCACGACCACGCCCGCGGGTAGCGGGAATCGAGATCGCACAGCTCCTCGTAGCTCGGTGGCGGGTCCAGCGGATTGCGGCGGCGGAAAGCGAACAGGTGTGACAGCGGGGCGAGGGCCATCTCGGTGATCACGGTGATGCCGCCGGCGTCGACCGGTCCGGCGGCGTGCGCGTCTTCCAGACGGCTGTTGCGCACGACCGCGGTGACCAGCGCCTTGTACACCACGGGAGCGTCGTCGGGCTTATGGTCGAACGCCTCTTCCACGAACGGTGCCGCCAGGGTGCGCTGATAGGCCACGGGCAGGGCGGCAACCGCTTCTGCCCGGACACGGCCATCGGCGCCGATCGCGGCGGCAAGCTCGCCGTCCACCTCGCAGCCCTCGTGCAGCAGCTTGGGCAGCACCTCGACGCAGTAGCGCCGCATCAGTTGGCCATCGGGTTCGGTGCTCGTCGCTGTGCCTGACATGCCAAGTCCTGGTCTGTTCTGATCAGGGTGCGCGCGATTCGCCCGCCGAGCCTACCGCGCCCCACGCAGGAACCCACCGTGTCGCAGGCGCGGAGGCTGCCCGGCAGGCGCCGAGCGGCGCGGCACGACATCGACGACCCCCCGCCCGCGGCGCCCCCGCAGACCGCAGCGGCGGTGCGCCTGGCCGGGCTGCCCGTCGGCGAGGTCTACGACGACCCCCCGAACGAGGCCGGGTCCCCCGCCCAGCGTCGCCCCGCCGAACATGCCGCTGCCCAGGGGGTGGTGTGCGGCCAGCACCGGCGTTTCCTGCGTGCGGCGGATGGCGCCTTCGACGACCTTGCCGGCGACCCCTGGCGGTCGGGCGGGGTGCCGATGCTGGCGTGCGCGGCCGAGGAGATCGCCCGGGACATCCTGATCGAACAGGCCCGCGACCTCATGCCTTTCGGACAGAACCGCACAGCTTTGGCCAGGTCGGGCAGGCGTCGTTGCCGGTGTCGACCAGGTGGCGCAGCAGGCCGACCGCCTCCCTGGCGGTGGCCGGCGTCGCCTCCGTACGGTCGGATTCGGCCAGGTCGGTGGCCAGGTCCGGCAGCAGACGCCGCGGCAACGGCCGGTACCGCGGGTCGGTCGCGGCGAGCGCGCGGCACACGTCGACCGCGTCGTGCCCCGGCGGCCAGGGCCGTCGGCGCGCGCCGGCCGCCGCGCGAGGCGACAAAACGCGCTCGACCAGGGCGGAGGCGAGACGGCGCGGGGATGCCGGGTCGGTGCCGGCCAGCCGGCGCAGCACCACCAGCCAGGGTTCGGCACCGGCGAACGCTGGCGCCGGTCGGTGCCGGGCAGTGCTTCCCTCACATGCCCGAGCACACCGTCGAGGAGGTGATCGACCTGCGGGGCGCCGCCGCGGGCGAGCGCGATGAGCCGATCGGCGGAGGTCGCCACCGCGGCCAACGCCGGCTCGACGCGCCGGCCGCGGCCAGGGTCTGCCCGAGGTCGAACAGCGACATGGCCAGCCCGGTCACGGCCTCGGCGGACCGGTCCTGGCCCCGATGGCGTCGGCGCCGGGACCGGGCGACGGGCTCCTCGGCCAGCGGCGGTACCTCGTCGTGGCGGCAAAGGCGGGTCGACGTCCGCGCGTTGCCGACCAGCGCGTCGGCAAGGTCAGGCCACCGGACATCCTCGACCTGACCGCATGGGGTGGACCGCCCAGCAGCCCAGGTCCGGGATCTCAGCCATGGTCACCGCCCCGCCGGCCCTCGACCTCTGCGCAGGTCGTCGAGCTTGCCGGGCGGACCCGGCGCGACCGCGCGTCGGGATTGTCGATTCTGGGATCTTGAGCGTGGACGATTCACGACCCAGCCGTGGCGCACCCGCGCGAGGCCGCCAGCCGGCGCTATCCACCCGCGCGGGCGGGCTGCGTCGGCACCGCCCGGTCGCGACGGCGCTGGCGCGGATCCTGCGCCGTGGGCTCGTAGACGCGCACCCGTCACCGCCCGGCTCCACCCGCTGCGGATCCCAGGTGGGCAGCGGCGCAAGATACCGGCTGAGGAGGTAGATCGCGGCGAGGGCGGCGCGGGCGTCGGCTTCGGCGGCGTAGCGGTGCCTGGCCTTGCCCGCGTCGCCTCGCCTGCCCCGGCATTCGTGCAGTTCGACCGTCCAGACACCGCTGCCGCCATGGCCTCCTCCATGTGCACGAACAGGTGCCGCACCGGGTCCCGGTCATCGCCGGTGATCAACCATCCGGCCTCGCGCAGTTGCGGGATGCCCGCCATGACCCCAGCATAGTCGAACATATGTTCGAACGGGTGACGCGGGGAGGGAGACCTGCTATCCGGGCAGGACGGCGCCGCTGGCGCGAAACGGCGCGCATAGCAGCGCCGTTGTCTCGGCGCCGAGTCGGCCGGGCAGGATCTGGCTGACCGCCGCGCCCCACAGCCCGTCCACGAGTTCCCGGTCGGTCGGCGACTGTCCCGCGGCCTGCTCGGCGGCCGGGACCGCTTCCCAGTACAGGCACCGTGCCCGGTACGGGTAGCCCGCCGCGACCGCGGCGTTGTCCACCTCGACGCCGGCGGCCTGCCAGGCCTGCTCGTCGAGGCCCGCACGGCTGGTGACCACCTTGCGCAGGGCGGATGCCGGCATGCCCGCGGCGAACCGCAGCACCGACAGGGCCGCCTGGGTGTGCCGGCCGTAGGCGGTGCTGGGCGTGAACCGGCTCGGCAGGCACACCCGCCGCCACGCCTCGGTGAGCACCTGGTAATCCCGCTCGCCCTGAGCGTCGTCGACGGGTGCGCCGATGATGCCCAGCGCCGCGTCGAAGATCGGCAGCACCGCGTCGAGGTACTCCTGCGACCGTGTACTTGGGGCAGGCCGGAACGGGTGCGCCAGCTGCTCGGCCAGCCCGGCGGCCGGGTCGAGCATCGCGATACCGAAGGTTTCCGCCCACCGCACCCACCGCGAGCTCAACCGTTGGGCGACCTCACCGGCCAGCCCGGCCAACACCCGTACGCGGGCGTCTTCGCGCCGCCCGTCGTGTGCGGCATGCCCGGCCATCCCGAAGGTCTGCTCGAAGGTCAGATTGGCCACCGTGACGTCGAGCTGCTGCCACTGATCGGCCCGCGGATGCCGGCGCAGCATCGCCGCACCGAGATCATCATGGCTCATCCGCGCCCCTCCCGCCCCGGCCCACCCGCGGCGTCGTCGACTGGTGTAACGACACACGACGTCCGCTCCCGCGGGCACATGTCTCGCAACAGTGTGGCATCGAGGAGCCGGAGGGCCCTCATGCCGCCCCGACGTCGGGGCCTCCGCCCCGCGACCGGACGGCATGGATGTCAACGCAAGGCGCGGTCCCGCTGTCCCGCGAGCCGTTTCCCTTGAGATCTGGTGACGACCCCCGGTCGAGGTGTCCGTCTCAGGGACGCCGCGTGCTCGGGGTACCCGGACGCGCCGGCGCGGTCAACAACTATCGAGATGCCTTGGTTCCGCGGCGCAGGACAGGAACGACAGCGTCTCTGGTCGCAGCTCATGGCGACCCTAGGCCACGGGAACGGGCCGCCCGCCGACGTATCCGGGCGCCGCGGCGGCTGCGGTCAGGTCGGCGTGGTCGGTGATCTGGCGCGGCCCACGCCCACATGGTGGGTGGTGGCCCCGTTGATGCCGGCTCCCTCACCGGGCCGGACGAATCTTGCCCGGCCGCCGCACGCCGCCAGGGGCGATGGTGATGGGGCACGGCATCGGCCTGCGGTCCAGGCGTGGCGTGCGCAGCAGCACCCGCCCGCCAGCGCTGGCGACCTCGTCGAATCCGAGCGCCTCGTACATCGCCGCCACCCGGTCATCACGCGGGCGGGCGAGGACGGCGACACCGCCACGGTCGGCGTGGGCAAGCAACCGGCCGACCAGCACGGTCGCCGCCCGACGGTCGTCGGTCCTGGCCACCAGCAGCGCGGCTTCCATCAAGATGACGTCGTTGTCGCGGGCCCAGCCACGCGCCAAGCGCCGCCCCGCGCCGCGCTGCGACGCAGCCCGGACAGGTTGGCGCCGATCGTGGCCGCCGCCAACAGCACGAACATCACCGGCGCGCTGATCAGCAGCGCCCTCGCCGCGAGGTGCCAGCCGGCCGCGGCGGCCACCGCGCTGGCGAGCACCGCGGCGGCCAGCGGCGCGGCGAGGATGGCCACGCCGGCCGGCAGCGCGGCGACGAACACCACGTGGCGCACCCAGCGGCTTCGTCGTGGCCACCGCTGCCGGACCGTCACCACCGCCGCCCGGCCATGGGCGGCGCAGGACCGGTCCGCCCGCGCGCTGGCCAGCGCGACCAGGCTGCCCAGCCAACCGATCGCCGCGCACACCGGCCCGAACACGGGGATGCGTGCCACCGGGCCACCGAAACGGTTCGCCGCCAGCCACGCCAGCGCAGGGAGATCCGCCCACCGGGCCAGCAGCGGTCAGGAACCAGGGCCACCCGGCCAGGATGGCACCCGTTCGCCAGCCGCCCACCACCGTCCCGTTCCGGTTGTGCGCCACACGCCGGTTCGTGATCTTCGCTGGGACAACACGGATGCGCCGCGGTACGGCCATTTTCCACAGCCGTCAACCACCTCGGCTCCGCATGGCGCACAGCCCCGCAGGCCCGCATCACCGGGTCCGGCGCCGGACGGGACGCGGCGAGACGGCGCCCGGCTGGGGCCGGCACGAGCTTGAGTCTTCCAACCGCCGCGCCGCCCTCGTGGTGGAGGTGCGCGCCTGCCGGGCATGATCTCGTCAGGAGGCGTGCCTGTGCCGGGCCAGCCCGCCGGTCAGTGCGGCCGACACGGCAGAGACCGGGTGACGCGGTGACCGGGCCGACGTCGGTATCAACGCGTGAGGTCACCGCGACGGGCCGGATTTCTTGTCCGCGGGGCGCCGCTTGTCACGGACGTAGATGACCGCGGCTTTGCCGTCGCCCGGGTCGCGGCGATCGAGTGCGAACAGCTTGGTCGCCGCCATCAGGTCGCTGAGCTTGGCGTAGCCGTAGTTGCGGGAGTCGAAGTCTGGGCTCTGTTTGGTCAGGATGTGACCGACGTAGGCGAGCGCGGCCCACCCGTCATCGTCGGAGGCCGCCTCGATGGCGTTGCGCAACTGGTTGACCAAGGCGGTATCGCTCTTGAGTTGCGCGGCGGGGGTCGGCTGCGGCGGTTCGGGTCCGGTGTCGGGTTGCGCGGTTGGTCCTTGCAGATTCTCGGTGTAGATGAACTTGTCGCAGGCCGCCACGAAGGACTTCGGGGTCTTGCGTTCCCCGAAGCCGTAGACGGTCAGGCCGGACTCGCGGATGCGCGAGGCGAGGCGGGTGAAGTCGCTGTCGCTGGACACGATGCAGAACCCGTCGAAGCGACCGGAGTAGAGCAGGTCCATCGCGTCGATGATCATCGCCGCGTCGGTGGAGTTCTTGCGGCTGGTATAGGCGAACTGTTGGATCGGCTGGATCGACTGGGCGAGCAGCTGGTCCTTCCAGCCTTTCAGGCCCGGTCCGGTCCAGTCGCCGTAGGCGCGCTTGACGTGAGCGGTGCCGTACTTGGCGATCTCCGCCAGCAGACCCTCGACGATGCCGGGTTGGGCGTTGTCCGCGTCGATGAGCACGGCGAGCTTGGCCGTGTTGTCACTGACCGTTACCAACGCGGGCCCCCTTTCGGTGTCGTCGGCGGGTGGAGCCGAGCGTATCGGCCAAGCCGCTGTCGGTGGCCGGAGATCGCCGTCGGCGGGTGGCGCGGTGTTGACAGTGCCGGGCTCGTAACCTGTGCGGTGTGGCAGAGGGCTGTATCGGGTGCGGGTCGGTGCCGGCGCAGGCGTGGCTGGGTGAGGATGGCCCGTTGTGCGATGGCTGTTTCGACGAACGGATCTCGGCGGCGACGGGATGGCCGCGGCTGCCCGCCCCACCAGCGCCGGCGATGGTGGTCGCTGGTGCGGACGGGCGTCAGCATCGGTTGCGGGTCCGGCTGTGGCGCACCCCGGGCGGGATCAGCGCCGAGGCGATCGAGCAGTCACCCGACGGCGACGGTGACGAGGGCTTCCACCTGAGGGTGTTCGGTGAGCACGACGCCGACCCGGCCGTGTTGCTGGCCGAGCTGCACGAGCGGGTGCGGGCCGAGGTGGGTCGACAATATCTGGAGCGCGACCGGGGCCGCTGGCAGGTGGCCGGGTTGGAGCTGGCCGGTCGGGTCGGCTGGGGTTCCGGGGGCCCACCGGACGTGGTGGTGGACGGGCGCCGACTCAGTTGGGAGGAGTTCGGGCAGGCGGTGGCGTCGTTCGAGGGCTGGTGGTTTCGGATCACGTTCGGCGACGACTACACGCCGCCGCTGCCGGATCCGCGCCCGGCAGCGGCGGGCATGCCGTTACGGCCGCGATCGTAGACGGTCGGTCGGCGGGCGGTGCTGGTCGAGCACGACCGCCACGCCCGGCGGTTGGACTGCCCGCGCGTGCGATGGTGTCCGCGCACCGCCACCGACCTGACCCCGGCCGCGCCGGCCGACCCAGACCCGGTGCCCGCCAGCCCGGTCGAGCGACCCACACCGCAAACTACCCCGACCGCCGCCACGTCAGCGGCACGGCACCGGTGGCATCACCGCTGCGGTCAGGCCGTGGGCGGTTGCCCAGGGCTGGAGCAGCCGCAGCGCGGTGCCCAGCTTGTGGAGGTTGACGGTGGCGACCCGTTCCAGGTAGGCGATGCGGGCGCGGCGCGCCACTGCTCGATTGCCTGCCCGAACCGTGCGGTTCAGGGGGTTTGGCGGGGCGCGTCCGGCGCGGGCCGATCACGGTCTGGCCGCCCGTCCAGGTCGGGCGCGGCGAGTACGGCCTGCGCCCACTCGGCTTGGGTGCACGGATACGGCACCAGCCGCCCCCACACCTGCAGGCATCCCACGCACCAGCCATCCCGGTCGGGCACGTGCAGCCCTGCGACCGTTACCGCATCCGCGAACACACGCTCGGGCCCATCGGCGGCTGGACCGCCGCTCACGTGCCTGTCCCGCACATCCGCCGCACCACGCTCACGCCACCCGCCGACCGTGCCCCGTCACCAGCCGCCTGTCGACCGCCGGTTGACTGTCGACGGCTGATCGGGCCTGCGAGGCAGCAGGGCCCCGCCCATACGTCGGGCACTGACCAACTCCGGCCGGGTCGCTCCGGGTTGGCGGCGTGGCAGCCGCAGCGTCCGGGAGAAGATCACCACGGCGTTCTCCCGCTTGTAGCACGGCCCCGGCACCCCGCAGGCCAGGCACCGGCCGTCCGCGCTGGCGGTGATGTGCGTGTCGAGCAGGCGTTGCGCCTCGGCCAGCTGCTGCTCGGCCGTCCCCGCGTAGTACGTCGTCATCTCGCCGTCCCGTCCGCACCGAACCGGCCCGCGTTTCGGCGGATTCCCGGTTCTCGGTCGCTGCGGTTGCCGCGCCCGTCCACCCGTCGTGCTGTTGCGGGCGGACACGCCGCGCACGCGCTCCTGCCGCAGCCGGAGCCGCAGCCGAGCGTGCCCAGGTCGCGGCGTGCCCGCCCGGTTCACCCGACGGCACGGACACCGACCGTCGCGTACCGCCGGGGAGCCTGTCGTTCATGACCCGGCCCACGGGTTCGAGGCGAGAATCCGGTGACGGACCAGTGGCCCGCCTTGGACGCCGACCCTTCATCACCGACCTCCTGGAAATCGGATGCCGCGGGTACGTTTAGCCAACCGTGGATCACCGCGCGTGGGTACGCTGTGACGCCACCGACGCGGTGAAACCGGTGAAAGATCATCTATCTGGGAGTTGGCTTCGATGGCGCAGGCACGCGGCAACGCCGCACTCGCGGCCGTCATCGCCCAGACCGGCTGGTCACACGCCCAGGCCGCCCGCGCGTTCGCCCGGGTGGCCGTGGAGTCCGGCGCAGCCGAGCTGGCCGGTGTCGGCAAGTCCCACGTCACCCACTGGATCGGCGGCTCCCGGCCGTCGGGACGCGCGCCGCAGATCTTGTGTGAGACGCTGTCGCGGCGGCTGGGCCGGGTCGTCACCCTCGACGAGATCGGCCTGGCCGCAGACGCCGCCGCCTCCTCACCAGCCGCCGCGGACTGGGGCGTCGATACGCTGGTCGCGCTGGCCGATCTCGGGAGATACGACACGGACATGGACCGCCGTACCGCGCTGGGCGCCGCCGTCTACTCGATGGCCGCGCTCGCCCTGCCCGACGATCCCTGGTGGGCGCGCATGGCCGACCGGGGCGCCGCGCGCGCCGCCGCCGGAGCCCGCGCCGTCGGCCGGGGCGACTTGGACGCCGTGCGGGACATGGTCGGCCTGTTCTCCCGGGTCGACCAGCGCCGCGGCGGCGGTCACGCCCGTACCGCCGTCGTGCAGTACCTGACCTCGGATGTCGCCAGCTACCTGCGCGGCCACTTCCCCGACGAGCGGGTCCGCCGCGGGATGTTCTGCGCGGCCAGCGAGCTGGCCTACCTGTCCGGGTGGATGGCGTTCGACAACGCGGAACACCCCGTCGCGCAGCGCTACTTCACCCTGGCGGTCAAGCTGGCCGCCGAAGCCGACGACCCGCCGATGGCCGGGCACGTGCTGCGTGCCATGGCCCACCAGGCGGTCGACCTCGGCCACCCGAAGCACGCCCTCGACCTGGCCGCCGCCTCCATCGACGGCCCCCGCTACACCCAGGCCAGCCCCCGGGAGCGGGCCCTGCTCCAGGTGGTGCACGCCCGCGCCCTGGCAGCGGCCGGGGACAGGCAGGCCGCCGCCACGGCGCTGCTGCGTGCCGAGGACGACCTGGCCGCAACGTCGCCCGGCGACGACGAACCGGCCCGGGTGTTCTTCTTCGGCGAGGCCAGCCTCGCCCACGAAACCGCCTGCACCCTGCGCGGCCTCGGCGACCTGCCCGGCGCCACGCGGCAGTTCCGGCGCAGCGTCGCCACCCGCAAAGCCGCCACGTTCACCCGCACCCACGCGGTCACCCTCGGCTACCTCGGTGCCGTGCAGGCCCGCCACGGCAGCATCGAGGAGGCCTGCGCCACCTGGTCGCGCTCCCTCGATGCGATGGACGGCATCCGCTCCGGGCGCACCCGGCAGGTCGCCGCCGACATGCGCTCCGTGCTGTCCCAGTTCCGCCACCGCGGCATCCGCGCCGTCACCGGTCTCGACGCCCGCGCCGCCACCTACCTGTCCACCAGCGGCTGACCCAGTCCAGCCCACGCGACGGGATCTGAGGCGACACCAGCACACGCCGCGGTCGCGGCGAGAAGGGAAGGTCATGGCAGCCGAGTCGTTTCAGGTCGAGCCGGTCGCCCACGTGGTCGGCGGACGCGTCCAACCCACCGACGACTACTGGGGCGGCACCCGCGCGATCATCCGCATCGACCCCACCCGGTTCACCCCGGCCGCCACCGCCGGCCTGGACGCCTTCTCCCACCTGGAGATCGTCTTCCGGTTCCACCTCACCGACCCGACCGACCTCAACCTCGGCGCCCGCCGCCCCCGCGACAACCCCGACTGGCCCGAGGTCGGCATCTTCGGCCACCGCAACATGCGCCGCATCAACTGGCTCGGCGTCTCCCGCTGCCGGCTGCTCAAAGTCGACGGTCTCGACCTGCACGTCGAAGACCTCGACGCCGTCGACGGCACACCCGTGCTCGACATCAAGCCCTGGTTTAGCGAGATGGGCCCCCGCGGCGAGGTCCGCCAGGCGGCCTGGTCGCACGAGATGCTCCGCGACTACTTCGCCCCGACGCGCGACTAGGCGGCCGGATCCCGCCGCGAGTCGGCCGAACAGAACCGACCGCGAAAGCGGGCACCGTCACCAGGCCATCGTCACCCCGTGCACCAACCCATGCCGCACCTGGCCAGCGGGTCGGCCGGGACCATGCGACGCCTGTCGCCGTTTGCATCGGCGCGTGACCCAGTGGCCGGCCGACCGGTTGGGCCAGTGCCCCACGACCAGCCCGCCGGGTGGGCTGGCGTGGATGCCGGGCCGAGCCCGCTGACGGCCTCGGCGGCCTGCCGCAGGTCCATCGCCGGTACCGGCTGCTGCGGGTCGTGGTTGGTGGTGGCGTACAGCATCGCCTGCCCGAGCGCGGCGACCAGCCGGTCGGCGACCCGGACGGCGAAGTGCTCCGGCGGGCCGGCCGGCGTGGCGGCGCGGCCTTTCACGTCGGCCATCATGGTGGTGGCCATCTCCCGACCCCACTCGTCATCGATGTAGGTGCGGAGCACGGTCTGGGTCGGTGATGTGCAGGTGGGTGGCGATGGCGTCGATGCGGGCCCGTAACTCGGGCCGCGACCATCGCCGGGTCGACGCTGCCGCCGAGCTCGTCGACACCCTCGATCAGGTCGGCGCTGTCCTTGACGTGCACGCGGACATCCCCGGGCTGGCCAGCCACGTGAACGATCTTCGGGCTCGGCGCGAACCGCTGACCCGCCGCACTCGCATGCGGCGGTGCGGAACCGGGGCGTCCGCCCCGCTGCGATGGCGAGGTGGCGGTGGCGCCTGCCCGCCCGACCTGGAGGCGAAGCCGGCTGGGACTGCGGTGCTCGGCCGTCGGACGTGATCGCCGGTCCAGACCCCGGCTGACGCTCACCCGGCGGCGGTGAGCTGGGCGACCGCGACCGCGAGCAGGACGTCGCTGTCGACTGCGGTGGGGTCTTCGGTCGTGGCTGCGTCGCGGATGCGCTGGGCCATGGCCGGGCCGCACCAGGCGCGGGCCAGTTCGGTCGCGGCGGCGGTCGCGGCCGGATCGCGCAGCGAGGCCATGATCGGCGCGGCGCTGGCGGTCAGGAACTGCGCGACCACGCCGGCGTCGCTGTCCGGGGAGGCGTCACCGGCGTGCAGGCTGTTCGCGAGGGACGCGCCGAACTGCGGGTGGCGGGCGGCCATGTCCAGGCTGACCATCGCCAGCATCGCCCGCAGCTTGCCCAGTTCGACGTGCTCGTCGATGGTCTCGCCGGGATGGGTGCGCAGGTACCGGTCGGCCGCGGCGTGCCAGTCGCGGGCGTCGGCGTCGGTGGTGAAGCCGTCGGGGCGGGGCAGCAGCCCGTCGGTGTGCTGGTAGGCGTAGATCCACGCCCCGCACACCCCGGCGGCGTGCAGCATCGCGGTGGTCGCGGCTTCGATGCCGGCCACCGGCATCGGCTGCGGGGTGTCAGCGTGGGGGTCGAAGAACAGCGGGTCGTGCGGGCCGGGCGGGCGGCCGAACCTGGCCTCGAACGCTCGGGCCTGCTCCGCGAGCATGACCCCGGCGTCGGGGTCGAGGCGGACGACCTTCGCGTCGCGGGTGTCGACCTGCCGGAACCCCAGCTCGAAGGCGAGGTCGACCAGCGCCCGCGGTCCGCTCATGCTTGATCTTGAACATGACACGCTTGTCCGGCTCATAGACGCCGTCCCGCGACCGGAGCCCCACCACGACCAGCCCCCGGGACACGCCTCGTAGGGCTGGGGCGAAGCCCCGTTAGCCGTACGCGTAGTTCACACCGGGTCGATCGGGTTGGCCGACAGCCTCACCGCGATGAAAGACCCACAGCTGCTGATCCGCCAGACCGGCGCCGTCCTGGCCGCGTTGCCGCCGCCGGGTCACCGCCTCGACCGGCGGCGCCTCGCCGACCAGGTGACCCGGTTCCCGCACGCACTCGACAGCGGCCCCCTGCCGGGACTCGTCATCGCCGTGCTCGCCGCCGCCGACACGATCCCACCCGGGCTGCGTAGCCGCGCCGCATGGGACGCCGTCGGCGTCGACTGCGACGACCTGACCGGCGGGCTGATCACCATCGGCGTCCACCCGGCAGGGTGGGTCCTGCCGGCCGGCGCGAGCGTTACCCTGCCACCCCGCGAACTGGCCCGGTGCGCGTGGAACCCGCCACCACGCCAGGGGGCATGGGTGTTCGTCACCGAGAACCCGTCCGTGGCCACCGCCGCCGCTGACCTGGCCGACACGCTGCCCGCCGGGCACGAGCCGGTGCGGCTGCTGTGCACCTCCGGTACCCCGTCGGCCCGGGAAATCTCAGCCATCGCGCGGCTGGCCGACGCCGGATGGAACGTCGCGGTCCGTGCCGACTTCGACGAGGCCGGGCTCAACCATGTCACCGCCCTACTTACCGGGATCCCAGGCGCCGTGGCGTGGCGGATGGGCGCGGCCGAATACCTCGCCAGCCTTGCCGCGGCACCACCCGGAGCGGAAGTCACGCTCGGCGGTGGGCCGCTGCCAACGACCCCGTGGGATCCCCGGCTGCACGCGGCCATGGCTGACCGGCGGCTGGCCGCCTACGAGGAAACCCTCGTCGACGACCTCCTCCACGACCTGCGTCACCCACTCGAACATCCGCCCTCCGGCGAAACCACCCCGATGGCGGCACCAGAGGCATGAAGAGCAGCCGCCGATGCCGGGGTACGGCCAAGCGAGGACCAGCATGTTGACCAGCGCGCCTACAGCGGACACCCCGTCGCCACGCACCCCAATGGACGCCCGGACCGCCGATACCAAGGCTCCCGCGGCAGGCACAGTGGGAAGACAACCTACACAGCCAAGCCGAGCGCGAACATCTCGACCCCACCGCCGACGTGCTGGCCGATCCTGTCGCGGACCTGGGTACGCCTGGAGCGGACGACGCGGATCCGGGCGGCGGACCGGACGCGGAGACTCCATTCGTGTCGATGCGTGCCGGGCTCACCACGCTCGCGCCGAGGCGGGCACGACGCAAGGCCGGCAGGCGGCGGGGCCTGCTCGCCGTCGACGACGCGATGCGCGCATCGTCGGGCTTCGGCCTGGACGCTGTCCGCGCCGTCTTGACCACCCTCGCCGGCTGGCCGGTACCCGACAAACCCGTGCCGCCGATAGCCTCGGTCCGCCGGGCCGACCTGGTCACCAACGTCGCCTGGCCCGGTCTGCCCGAGGCCGAGATCGAGGCACCGATCGACGCGTGCACCCTCACGACCGACCGGCTGTGCGCCGGGGCCTGCGCTACTGGCAACTGGAAAACGGCCCCGCCCGACTCGCACTACGCCGCTGCTGGCCCCACCCGCCCCGGTGACCGCCGCCGAGCTGTGGCTGCTGACCCGCCGGGCCACGCCACCATGCGGATCCTCGTGCGCTACCTCGACGATGGGCGGCTGCCCTGGCCCACGCTGTCACACCAGACGCAGACCGGGGTGCGCCGCCTGCGCCGCACCCTCGAGGACGGGCTGGAAGACCACGCCCACCGCGTCGCCGAACAAGCCGGACCACGCTGCAGCCGACAGCGCCGAGTTGGGCGCCCATCACCAATCGCCGTTCGGCTGATCCGGAAGGGAGCCGGAGTTGGTTCAATCGCCTTAAGTTCGCAAGCTTGCGGCGTAGTTTCGCAAAGCGGCCCCAGGTGCGATAGAGGTGGGCCAGTTGACCGTCGATGACGCCCCACGATGGGGCAGACTGACCGGGCGGCGGGTCGATCTTGATCTTCGGCGGTACCGCGTCGAGGGCCCAGTTCGGCTCGGTGACGCGGACGCTATCAGCGGTGGAGCGATCACCAACGCCACGCTGTTCGCGCTGCTGCGGGTGCCCGAAATCTCGGCCTCGATGCGGGTGATCGAGCACGAGCGCCGGGGGTGTGATGGCCGTGGGCCGCTGGCTTCGAGCGGCGCAGGTGTGCCGTCCAGACAACCGTCCCGATGCGCACCAGCAGTGTGAGTGGTTCCGGCCGGGCCGTTCTATGCCAGCAGCCCGGCGGCCAGTTCGTCGGCGACGAGTTGGTCGCGTTCGGCGGCTGGTGCCCAGTGCACCTGGCTTCCGCGGGTGCCCCTGCTGACGACGAGGACTCGTTCCATGTTCTCGGCGACCGCGTGCATGTGACTGATCACGGCGACCAGTCGGCCCCCGATGGTTTGCGCGGCCAGAGCGTCGAGTGCGTCGGCGAGGGAGTTGGCGTCCAGTGAGCCGAAGCCTTCGTCGAGGAACAGCGCTTCGATCCTGCCGCCGGAGCGGCCGGCCAACTCCACGACGGCAAGTGCCAGCGCGAGGCTGGCCAAGAACGTCTCGCCGCCGGAGAGGGTCTTGACGTCGCGGGGTTGGGAGGTGTGCGCGTCTATGATGCGGAAGTCGTCGGAGAACGCGAAGCGGCGGGCGGTCATGTCGCGGAGTAGGTCGGTGGCCAGGCCGAGTAGGGCGCGCTGCTTGCGGGTGACGACGACGGCGGGGAACTTACCGTCGGCGAGCAGCCGGTCGACTTCCCGCAGGCCGTCGACGACCGGTTTCGCGGTCGTGATGCGTCTGTCCAGGTCTGCGGCGATGGGCACTTGCGCTTCGGCGATGCGCAGGTGTTGTTCGGCATTCTGCGCCGCGGCTGAGGCGTCGATGAAGGCTTGCTCCAGCTCATCGGGGTTGGTGGCCCCGACCATCGCCAGTGCCTGCGCGGCCTTTGCGTCCTCGTCGTGCGCCGCGGTCTGCAAATCCGCCCGCTCCCGTTGGCAGATGGACAGCAGTGTGGTGGCGGCGGCATCGATGTCGTCGGCCCACGTCGCCTCGGCGGAGATGCTGGTGGGCTGTTGATCCGGCGGTCGCGGTTCTCCCAGGAGGTCGGCGGCTTCCGCCGACCGGTCGGCTGCGGCGTCGACGCGGCGCCGGATGGCCTGGGCGGGTCGCTCGACCTCGACGAGGTGCTGTTGGCGAAGCTCTTCGCGTCTTTGCCGCAGCCGCGCCACCGCATCCCGGGCGGTTTCCAGGTCGTTGGTCGTGGTCGAGATCGCCGCTTGGTCCCCGCGGGCTTTGCCCAGTTGGGTCTGCAGCGCGTCGACCGTGAGCGGCTGGGGGGCGCGGTAGGCGGCGGGAAGGTCGTCGACCTTTTTGGTGAATCGGCGGGTGCGTCCCTCAAGGCGGCGTCGAGCCGTGGCCAGTTCGTCCGCCCGGTCCTTGGCCAGGGTTTCGGCGTGCTGGAGGGTGGCGGTCGCGGTGGTCGCCGTGTCCCGACGGGTGCGGGCCTCGTCGCGTGCGGCTTGCAACGTGGCGAGGGCCTTCGTCGTGGACCGTTCGAGCCCGATCAGCAACTGGTCGTCGCTGCGGGACAGGTCAAGGTCGCCGATCGTCTGGTGCAGTTGGGCGAGGATCTGGTCGAGCCGCGCCGACGCCCGGGTCGCCTGCGTCTGGGCGTCGGCGGCGGCCGTGCGCGCGTTGTCCAGGTTGGCGGTGGTGGTGTGCAGGTCGCCGTCGGCGGCTTTGGCCTTGCGCTTGGCGGCGTTGAAGCCGGCGCGGGCGGCGTCTTCTCCCGGTGGGGTGGGCGTGACGAAGTCCTCGGGCAGTTCTCGGGCGCAGACCGGGCAGGGATCGCCGGGCCGGCTCCCGGATGCCGCGTGTGCCGCGGCGTGGGCGCGGCGGACAGCTTCGAGCTCCGCTTCGGCGGCCGACTGCTCCGTGGCCGCCGCGGCGGCCGCCCTGGTGGCTTCGTCTATCTTCTGTTCCCACTCACCGACGCGGTCGTGGGCGGCGGTGATCGCCGCGTCGGCGTCGAGGCGGGCTTGGGCGGCGGCCCGCGCGTCGTCGAGCAGGCGCCGGCCTCCGCGGACCGCTTCTTCGGCCGCGCTGGCCGCATCTTCGGCGCCGCGAGCGAGGGTCGCCGCTTCGTCGGCGGCGGCGTTGAGGTCACTGAGCGCGACCCGCTGTGACAGTAGTGTCTCGTGGTCGGCGGCCACGACTTCGGCCAGGAGCGCGACCTGGCCGCGTTCGGCGTCCAGATCGGGCAGCTGTTCGATCATGCCGTGAAGAGTGGTGATCGTGGTCGCGAGTGCGGTGGGACCTCCACCGTCTGCTTCGGCGGCGTCGACGATCGTCTTGAGATCGTGTTCTCGCTGCTCGGCTTCGGCAAGCTGGTCGGTGGTGGCGGTAAGCGCATTGTTGATCGTGTTGTCGGTGGCGGCCAGCGTCCGGTAGCCGGCGGCGGCGTCGGCCGCTCGGGCCTGGTGCAGCCTGGTTGCTGCTATGCCGATCTGCTCCGCTCGGTGCGTGGCCTCGTCCTGCGCGAGGCGGGCGGCGGTCACGGTGGTCTTTGCCTGCCGCAACGCGTCCGCGCGTTGCGCTGTCGCGCGCAGTCGCTCACCGGCGGCGCTGGCCTCCGCGGCGGGATCGGTGAACAGCTCGTGGCGCTGGTCTTGGAGGTCCTGCAGCTGCGGGCGCATCCGGTCGTGCAGCGCGGCCGCCAGCTCGCGGACCGCCGCGAGGTCGTCGAGGCCGAGGATGCTCTTGAGGATGGCGGTCCGCTCGGCGCCGGTGGTCTGCAGCAGCGCCTGGAAGCGGCCTTGGGGGAGGATGACGGCCTTCAGGAACGCATTGAAGTCCAGGCCGATCATCTGCTCTACGGTGTTGTTGACCTGCTCCTTGCTGTCGTAGCGGGTGCCGTCGTCGAGGCATTCGAGCTGGTGGACGGCCGGTGGGTAGGAGTTTCGGGAGATGGCCCGGGTCACCCGCCAGGTCTTGTTCCGGCAGCGGAAGGTCAGCTCGACGCGCAGCGTGGTCGTGCCGTCGGCGATCAGCGGCGTGGCGCTGCGGTGGTCCCACGTGCAGCCGCCGTACAGCGCGAAGCACATCCCTTCGAGCAGCGACGACTTGCCCGCCCCGGTGTCGCCCACGATGGCCATGAGACCGACCTCGGTGAAGTCCACCTCCTGCTCGGTGCGGTACGAACGCAGGCCGTTGAACCGCAGCTTCAAGGGCCTCACGACGCTGCCTCCTCTGGTGCGTGCCCGCCGACGGGCTGGGTGAGTAGCTGCTCTTCGGGGAAGGTCGGCTCCCGTTCCTCGGCTACGGCGTGCAGCAGGGTGGCGAAGATGTCCATCACGCGGTCCACGGCGGCGCCCTTGGTGCGCTGGTCGGCGAGGAACTCGCGGAACATGGTCGTGATGTCGGGCTCGGCGTCGGCCGCGGCGTCGGCGCCGGTGATGATCTCGATTTTCTGGTCCGCGCAGACCTGGTTGATCGGCAGCACGGTGGCCTTGGGTAGCAGGTCGTAGACCTGTTCGGAAAGCGCGGCCACCGGTGTCGGGGTGTGCACCGTGAGCAGGCAGATCTCGTCGCCCACGGCGGGTGCCATGGCGCGCAGCTCGTCGAGGCTGCCTTCCCATTTGAACAGTCGCCGGCCGGCGGTCAGGTTGACCGTGTCGACGTGGGCGGGTTGGCCGGGCCGGACGTCGACGAGGACGACGCTTTTCTGATCGTTGGTCTCGCCGAAGTCCAGCTGCAGTGGCGAACCGGCGTAGCGTCCGGTGACCCGGGTGCTGGGCAGGGGTTGCGGCTTGTGGAGATGGCCGAATGCGGCGTAGCTGATCGGGGGCAGTCCGTCGAGATCGGTGGCGTAGGCGTTCAACGGGCGGGCCTGGCGTTCGCTGCCGCAGAAGGCGGCGCCGCCGACGTGCAGGTGGGCGGCGAACATGGCGACGTCGCGGCGGTCGTCGAACCCCTGAACGAGGGCGTCGCCGAGGACCGCCTCGATCGCGCGGATCCGGGCCGTGTAGGTGGCGCCCCACTGCGCCGGGTCGGCGAAGGCGTCGATCGTCTGGTTGGCGTGCACGAAGGGCAGGACGGCCAGCCGCAGCACCGCGCCGTCGGCGGTGGGGAAGTGCAGCACGCCGCCGTCGTCGGGAAGGCGTGGCCGGCCGATGAAGCGCAGCCGGCCACCTCGTCCCAGGAGCCGGTTGAAGGCCTTGAAGAGCATGGTCGAGTCGTGGTTGCCGCACACGACGACGACCGGGGCGATCGCCGCGAGTTCCTGAAGCGCGTCGATGCCCCGGAGCAGGTCGGCGTCGGCCGGTCGGGGCCGGTCGTACAGGTCGCCGGTATGGCAGATCACGTCCGGGCGGGTGTCGCGTGCGATGTCGATGATCTCGGTGAGCACGGCGTCGTGGTCGGCGGCGCGGGACTGGCCGTAGGTCAGCCGACCCAGGTGCCAGTCGGAGGTGTGCAGGAGCTTCATGGCGTTCCTTCGCGGTGGGGCTCGGCGGGTGTCGGATCGGTAGCGCGTCGCGGGTGCGCTACCGGCGGGGCACAGATCGGCCGGGCAAAGTGCGATGAGGCAAGTTTGGCAAAGCATGGAAGAAAGTCAAGCCCCGTGGTACTGTCCGGTCATGCCAAGTTCGGGGGAAGTCCAGGCGGCCCTCGCTGAGGTGGCCGACCTGCAACGCAACCTGACCGCGGCGCTGGAGGCCGGCGACCCCGGCGCCGTCGAGCGGGTGCTCGCCGAGCTGAGCGTGGCGGAGAAGCGGCGCAATAGGCTGCTGCAGCGCGCCGTCACCGGTGAGGGGGGCGCCTTCGACGCCGCGCCGCCGATCCGCGAACAGGTCGCGTCGGTCCTCGCGATCCTGCGGCGGCCGGCGTCGGTGTCGCTGATCCGCGACGTGGCGGCGGCCCGCTTCGGTGAGACGATCCAGCCCAGCCGGCTGGCCTCGCTGCGCCGCGACGAGCAGCGATCGTGGCAGGCCGCGCACCGCGCCGACGGACCTGGCGCGCGTCCGTTGGCGCGGCCGGTGTACGTGGTACCGGCGCTGACCTTCGACCGGTTCGCGCCGGTGCGGGGCATGCTGGCGCTGTCGAGCTGGACGGCGGAGATCCGGCTGATCGCCCCGGCCAGTCACCGCGTCGACATGCTCCACATCCTCATCCGGCTCATCGACGAGCTGCACAGCAACCCCGAGGCGGTGTGGGCACCCGGCCTGCGGCGGCTGGTCTGGCGCATCGCCCGCACCGTGGCCGGCGTCATCAACAGCCCGGACGGGCTGCGCTATCCGCAGGTCCGCGACGCCGCCGAACAGGAGCTGCGGCTGATCGCCGACGCCGACACCGCCGAACGTGCCGTGGCGGCCCGACGCGCCCGCGAACAGCTTGACGCAGAAACCCTGCTGTTCGGGTCTAGCCTGCGAGTTGCCAAGGATCCCTCTGCGGAGGCCATTGGATGATCTTCCAAGACGCCCGCGATCGTCTTGTCCACTTCCGCGGCGACTTCCCCGCCAAGCCGCTGGACGCCCGCCGGATCGCCGGCCTGCTCGACGCCCCGGGCTGCACCAGACGGCAGGTGATCGACGCCGCGTCGGTCCCGGTCAAAGACCTCGTCCCGCTGCTCGGCTGCCCGCCGCCGGGCCAGAGCCCGTTCGCCCTGGAACGCGGCGTGCGGTTCGAGCACCTGGTCACCGACAACGCGATGGGCCAGCTGCTGGCGCTCGCCCGCAACCACCTCGGCCTGCCGGTCGACGAGGTCCGGCAGAAGGACCTGTCGCGGCCACAGATCCACACCCAGTACGGGACGATCGACGACGTCGCCGAGTTCCGCGCCCGGCTCACCCAGCAGTACGTCGCGGAAATGCTCGATGGCGACCAGCGGGCGATCAACCTGCTGCGCCACCCGATGATCCCGCTGCGCCTGGGCGAGATGCCCACCTATCTGGAGCCGGACGTGGTCACCTATGCCAGCGTCGGCCCGCTCACCCCGATCGAGATCAAGTCGTTCCACTGTCTCGACGGGATCGCCGACCCGGTCAAGGTGGAAGAAGCCGCGCGGCAGACCGCCGTGTACCTGATCGGCATCCGCGGGTTCATCGCGTCCCTCGGCCAGCCCGCGGACCGGATCGCCACCCGGGGCCTGCTCGTCATGACCCGAGACTTCACCCTGGACGCCACCGCCGAGCTGCTGGATCTGCACCCGCAGGTGCGTCGCCTGGAACGCACCCTGGCCCGGTTCCCGCACGTCGGCGACCTCGCCGCGCACACCCCGACCGCGGTGACGCTGCCCGCCCTGCCCGGTCGCGATGCCACCCCAGCCGAGCTGAGGGCGGCCAGCGCGCAGGCCGCCGAGGCCGTGTCGGCGCTGCCCATGCGCTACGGCGACGGCTGCGCCAGTTGCCCGTTGCTGCGGTTCTGCACCCGGGAGGCCCGGCTGCAGGACAGCGTGGCGCAACTGGGCACCGAGGCGGCGAACCTGTGCGGCGACGTGGCCACCGTCACCGCAGCCCTGGAACTGGCCGCCGGCGCCCGGGATCCGTCCAACTCCGCCGAGCGTGCCGTCGCCGCGGAGCTTCGCCGCGCCGCCGTCGCCGTCCAACTGGCCGGGGTGCTGCCATGAGCCTGGACGTCTACCTCGGCCTGCAGGCCGCCGCGGGCCGGCACGCCGTGCGCCGGGCCCTGAACCGCCACGTTCGCCTGGTCGACCCGCCGTTCGTCGTGGTCGGCTACCACCTGCCCGGCGACCCCGGCGCACCCATCGGCCTGCGCTTCGGCACCCGCCCGGACCGGTGGCACACCGTCGCGGTCGGCGAGCCCCGCGACGCGCGGCTACGGTTCCAGTCGCTGGTCGACTTCGCGTTGGACCTCAACGCCTACCTCGCGCGGTTCATGACCCGCCCCCCGACCTCGTCGCGACAAGGCAAGGGCAAGCATCTGTGCCCCCGGGCGCCGCAGCTGGTGGTGCCCAACGAGGCGACCGCGCAGTGGCTGTGCGACCTGATGGGGCGGCGACTTCGCTACCTCCCGGTGGAGGGGGATTGGGCGGTACATCCCGGACTGCCGATCGCCGGCGCCCACCTGTCGTTCTTCGCCGGCGAGCGGGTACCCGGCTCCTCGTTGGTACTCGCCGCGACCGACGTGCTCGCCGAGCACTGGCAGACCGGCCAGCTCGGCGCCCTCGACGGCAACCTGGCCGCGCAGCTCGCGTGGATCAGACGACCCGACACGCTGGACGCCGCCGAGCAGGAGCCGCCGGCCGGGCCGATACCCGATCCCCAGTGGGAGCATCGCCAATTCACCGATGCGATCAAGGCGTACCACCGGCTCACCGAGCTCGCCGCCAGACCGAACGACGCGGTGGAACCGATGCGCCGCGCGGTCGACGACGTGTTGTCCCCAGCGTGGGGCGCCACCTGGGAGGCCCTCGACCTTCTCTGCGAGCTCTCCGAGGCCGCACACGTCGCGCAGCGGTGGGACAACGACCTTCGGCAGTGGACCCGGCACACCGAGCGGGTCCAAGCCGGCCAGGCGCACTTCCGCCGCCGGCCGCGGCAGCTGCAGGTGTTCCGGCAACTGCATCGGCTCGAACGGCTCACCAGCGACCTCAACCGGCAGATGGCCCTCGACGACCCGCTCGTCATGGCCCGCCACGTCGCGGCCGGCGACGCCCTGTCCGGCACGGTCGCCGCCGTCACCATCATCACCCGCCAGGCCGGCCGCCCCGGCGCTCGGCGGGTGACCCGACCGCGGGTACGCATCACACCAGACCTGCCGTTCACGCGGCCGATCGGCACCGAACTGTGGTGGGCGGCCGACACCGCGATCAGGGCCGAGGTCAGCGACGTCGAGGCCGACGGCACCGTCGAACTGGAAATCGTCCGCGGTGCAATCCGCCCCGGTGACCAGCGCCGGCTACCCACCATCGGGGCCAAGGTCGTGTTCGCCCCGTTCGGCCCGCCCGAGTACCGCCCCGACACCATTCCCGACGTCCTGCCCTGGACCCACATCGACCCGAACGAGGATCCGCCATGACCACCGAGCCAGCCGATCCCGCGGCCGCGCACGCCGAGGCAGTCGAACAGGTCTGGCAACTGGTCCGCGCCGGAGCCCCGACCACCGTGGTCAACTCCCCGCCCGGCGCCGGCAAGTCGACCCTCGTACGCACCACCGCGCGGCGCGCCACCGCAACGTACGGGCAGATCCCGGTCATCACCCAGACCAACGACCAGGCCGACGACCTGGTGCGCAGCCTCGCCGACGAACTGGCCGGCGGCCAGCTCACCGTGGGCAGGCTGCACGCGCAGGGGTACCCGCCGCCGATCGGCGTGCCCGCCTCGACCAACATCGCCGATCTACAGGACTGCGCCGTGGTCGTCGCGCCGGCCGCGAAATGGGCCTACGCCGGCGACAACGAATGGGACCTGGCCATCATCGACGAGGCGTACCAGGTCTCCTCAGCCGACCTGGTCCGCATCGCCGACCGGTTCCGACGGCTGCTGCTCGTCGGCGACCCCGGCCAACTCAGCCCCTTCACCACCGCCGACGAACGCGCCTTGCGGGCTACCGGCTTCTGGCCGTTAGACACCGCAGCCGGAACCGTCCTGCGCAACTACCCCGACACTCCAAAGGTGCAACTGCCGGTCTCCTGGCGCCTGCCGCCCAGCGGCGCCCGGGTCGTCGCCGACGCCTTCTACAGCCGCCCGTTCGCTGCCGGCAGCACGCAGCGCGAACGGGGCCTGCGGTTCCCTCTCGGGCGCATACGCGACGACGTCGATCAAGCCCTACGCGTGGCGGCCGACCACGGATGGTGCCTGGTCGAACTCCCCGACGCGTGCCTGCCCCGAACCGACCCGCACGCCCTCGACGTCATCGCCACCCTGATACACCGCCTGCTCACCAGCAGGGCAACCACTCGCGACGGGTCCGTCGAGGGCCCGCTCGATGCCAGCGGCATCGCCATCGGCGTCAGCCACCGCGACCAACGGGCCGTGCTCAGATCCACCATCGACCGAGTCTGCACCGCCCTCGGACAGCAACCCGGAACGATCACCGTCGACACCGCCAACCGGCTGCAGGGACGCCAGTTCGAGGTCGTCATTGCATGGCATCCACTGTCCGGACGCCGGGACGCCTCCGCGTTCCACCTCGAAGCCGGGCGCCTGTGCGTGCTCGCCTCCCGCCACCGCCAAGCCTGCATCATCGTCAGCCGCGCCGGCATCCGCGAACAACTCGACGCCTACCCCCACACCGAGCCCGTCTGGCTCGGAACCGCCCCGCCACAAGTCGACGGCTGGGAAGCCAACCACAACTTCCTCGACCACCTCGAACCGGTGACCGTCCAGGTGGCAAGATCCTAAAATCCCAGCCGCCCCCAGAGACACCGACGGGCGCGATGCCGATGTCGATCGGCGCCCAAGGGACGGCGCCCACGAAGACGAAGGACCCAAGTTGAGGCCGACCCCATCCGTCGCCCTTCAACATCGATCCAACGTCGAAGGCCTTTACACCGCCTCGCGGACCGGCATAACCTCGCAACCACTCATCGCATCGATCTGAACACACGGAGTGTTTGGTGGCCAAGCTGTGGGGCTGGTGGACCCGTCACAAGCTGCAGATCCTGGAGGACTACCTGCAGGCGTTCGTCCGAGCCTCCTCCTCAGTCAAGGAGCGGATCTACCTGGACCTGTTCGCCGGCTGGCCGGAGAACATCAGCCGCGAGACCGATGAGCAGATCCTCGGCTCGGTACACCGGGCGCTCGGGGTGCAACCGCCGTTCACCCGGCTGTGCCTGTTCGAGATGGACGGCAAAGCGCAACGGCTCGACGAGGCCATCCGCCAGGCCTATCCGGGGCGCGACGGTATCCGCGTCTACCCCGGCGACTGCAACATCCAGGTCTCGCGCGCCCTAGCCGACCTCCGCGAGGTGTGCTGGGCGCCGACGTTCGCCTTCATCGACCAGTTCGACTCCGAAGTGCACTGGTCGACGTTGGAGCGGATCGCCCGGTTTCGCCGCGGCAAGACCAAGGCCGAGATGTGGATCCTGTTCGCCACCGGGCAGTACCCGCGCGGGCTCAACATCCACGGGGTGGAGCTCAACGCCGCCTACGGGGACACGCTGACGCAGATGCTCGGCACCGAGGAATGGGTCGACATCGCCGAGGCGCGCAGGCGCGAGCTGCTCGACCCCGCCACGGCTCGGGCGGAGTGGGTCAACCTCATGCGCTGGCGGCTGCAGCGTGTCCTCGGCTACGCGGAGTCCCACGCGTTCACCATGAAGAACACCAACGGCAACGACATCTACGACATGATCTTCGTCTCCGATCACCCCGTCGGGGACAAGATCATGCGGCACCTGTACGGCAAGGCACTGTCCGAGCATGAGGCGATGCGCCAACACGCCCTGGCCCAGCGGCGAGACGAACGGCGGGAGAAGAACAAGGGCCTGATGGCCTTGTTCCCCGTCACCGAGGGGATGGTCAAGACCGCCAAGGTCGTCGCGGACCGGATGTACACGCCCGAACCGCCCCATGAGCCGTACCGGCTGCCGCGCTCCTAGCCGACCAGGTCGAGCGCGCGCTCGACCGAACGCGGTCGCGGCATCTGATCCCACGTCTGGCCGTCCAGCAGACGGCCGCTCTGCTTCGGGGTCCGGCCGCCCCACTGCTTGAAGAAGAACGGCACCCCCGCGGTTTCGCAGCGATCCCGCAGCGCGGTGGCCCAGGCCGGGTCCATGCGTCGGTGCCGTGGGCCGGACTCGCCGCCGGCGATCACCCAGCCGATGCCGTCCAGGTTGATCGCGTCGAGCGGCCCGAGTAGCGGCTCGCAGGACACGAACCGCACCGCCGCCGGAACAGCACGCAGGTCATCAACGCGGATGAGGGTGGCGGAATTCTCGACGGACACGCCCATCCACAGGTTCGCGGGCCAGTCGAGCCGGTCAGCGATTTTGCGCAGCCGGGTCCCCCGTTTGGTCAACACCTGGTAGGTGTGCTGCGGGGTGTCAGCGATGACGGCAAACACCTCCCGGACGAAGCCCAACGGAACACGGGCGTGGAACAGGTCGCTCATCGAGTTGACGAACACCAGCTTCGACGCCGCCCAGGTGTAGGGCTGGCGTAGCGCCCCACGATGCACGGTGAGGCCGAAACCCGGCCCCGAGGTGCGCGGGTCGCCGTCGACCTGGTACTTGGCGGCGCCCATCGCCTTGAGCCGCTTGGCCAGGGTGAGCGCGTAGCAGTTGTCGCAGCCGGAGGAGATCCGGTCGCAGCCGGTGGTCGGATTCCAGGTGACCTCCGTCCACTCGATCGCGGTCCGTGTCGCCACCGGGAACCACCTCCGCCGATCTCAACGTAACCAGACTGGTAGACAGCAGGCTAGTAGTAAATTTTGACCGGGCAAAATTTATCACTACCATCCTGGTCGTGCCAGCCGGGCGCGCCCGACGTGAAGACAGCCGGTTCCGCGAGCAGGCGCACATGCTCGCCACCCGGCTCCGCGCGCTGCGTGTCGACCGAGGCCTGACCCAGGAGCAACTCGCCGGGAACGCGCGCGTGGCCGTGTCAACCCTCAGAAAGATCGAGTCCGGGAGGGTGGTCGAGCCCGGCTACTTCACGATGCTCTCCCTCGCCGCCGCGCTCGGGATCGACCTGAGCGAGCTGAACGGCTGACCCGTCTCTGCGGACCCCGTGCCGTCCGCCGCGATGGTCGCCCACGGGTATCCGTTCGAGCCTCCGGTTGTCTGGAGGCCTATCCGTTCCGGCCTGGGCAGATGGCAGTGATCGGCGGGGCGACTGGCAGGATGATTCGATCGGTTCACGGCCGCCGAAGGGCGGCGGTTACGGCGGCTATCCGTATCGCCAGCGACCCGACCCGACGCAACCATTGCGTGTCGCGGGTGCGACTGTCGACGGCGTACGGACGCGACGGTCGCCGTGTCGGCCGACCCATCCGGCATGCCGCAGCCTTGTCTGGGGTTGGCAGCCTTGTCTGGGGTTGGAGGTGTCGTGCCGTTCAGGGAAGCGATCGCCGAGGAACTCGACGTCGCCACCGCCACCGGGCACCAACGTTTGATGCCATTGACAACGGTGCCGGCCTGCGCCCGGTCGGTTGTGGTCCCGGCGGCTTGGGTGGGGCCATGCCGACGGTGTGCGGGGGTCAGGCCGGGTGCGCGGCGGCGGGCCCGGCGGGTCCCGCGGGTTGCCCTGTCAGCGGTCGCCCGGCGATGAGCACGTCGTAGAGGTACACCGCGACGATGCCGCCGACCAGCGAGCCGACCGCGTAGATCCACAGGTCGCCCCAGTAGGCGTTGGCCGCCGCCCAGCCCGGGGGCGGCGCGGCTGACCCGTTCCTCGACGAACAACGCGTAGTACGCGAGGACGAGCAGGAACGCGGCCAGCGCCTCGACCGCCAGGCCGACCACGACGGTAGCGGCGGGGTTGAGGTGCACCGCCCCGCCCAGGCCGGCGGTGATGCCGGCCTTGCCGTAGGTGGCCCAGGCCAGCAGGCCGGCCAGCACCCCGCCGACCACCTGCGCGAGCACGTCGCGCCAGGCGAACCGGCCCCGTCCGGCCAGGGCGATGGTCACGGTCGGGTTGACGTACGCGCCGGACACGGCGCTGAAGATCCACACGGCGAGGGCGAGTGCCACCGCGTAGGCCAGCGCGACGCCGAGGGATCCTGCGGTCGCCGCGAGCGCCGCGGCGGCGCCGAAGTACACCAGGAGCAGGGTGCCCAACGCCTCAGCGGAGAGGCGCTGGACGAGGTTCGGACTCATGGCCGACCTCCAGGGGGGTGAACCGCCCAAAGAGCGGTACCCCCAATCATGAGACCGATCTATGGATGCGGCACCGACGTTACGCACTCCCTGTATGTTCGGTTGCAGATTGCCGATATCTGCGTCGTCAGATGTCACCGGCCCACCACTGTGCTTCTGCCTCGGCCGGTCTGGACTTCGAGGCGCCGCAGCAGCGCATCCACCCAGCGCCAACCGGCCGACCGCAGCGTTGCGGGCCAACTCTCGTCCCCGGTGCCCATCGTCGTCCGTACCGTCCGGCCGCAGCCCAGGCCAAACCTCGCATCAGCAACCCGCGAAGTCCCGCTCCAGATACCTGATCGTCAGATGCGGCTTCGGCCTGCGTCGCACCGCTGTCAACAGTATTACGGAGCTGAAGGCAACCTATCCGGGTGTCGCATGTGCAGAGGAGCGTGAGGTACCTGTGGGGAGGACGGTGGCGATCGACGGGATCCAGCGCCCGTAGTCGTCGTCGGCGGTCGCCGAGATGCTCGGGCGCTTCGCCTGTGGAGCGCAGTCCCACCGAGCTGGCCCGCCCCGGTGGGCGGTGCTCGGCCGGCCGGACGGTAATGCGGTTGCCGCCATCACGGGGGTCTGGCCCGGATCACCGCCCTTTGCGCAGTCATCACCGAACTGACTCGCGAAGCCGCGGCTGACAACGTCGTCGCCATCATCGCGCTGCCCCGCAGACCGCAGCAGCGCTGAGCTGTAGGTCCGGCCCGCCAGGCTGGACCCCTGGTCCAACCGGACGCGGGACGCTGACTCCCGCGGTCGACCTGTCAGGCCGGCAGTTCAGCCTCTGGCCCATGGTTGTCGCCGGTCTGCCGCCCCCAGGGTACGGGGATCCGGTCGGGCACGGTTGCTCCGCAACGTATCGACCCGCGCTCGGGCGTCGCTTGCGAGAGCTTCCTGGCCCGTCCTCAGGCCGAGGGCGGCGTTGCGAGAGACAGGTCGATGGCGAGCGCGGTGGCTAGTGTCTGCGGCAGTGGGATGCGGGCGGCCTGGCGCTCGGTTGCCCACTCGCCATAGTCGGGCGTCTCGCCCATGACCACGCCGAACCAGCGTTCGCGATCCTTCACGACCCGGAACATCTTCTCGTCATGGGTCCCCGCAAGGTATGGCTCATAGATGACGACGGGTCGGCCGAGTTGCGCCGCCTTAGACCCGATCCGGTCGACGCGGCCAGTGCGTTGTTCGAGCATGCTCGGGTTCCAGTCGAGGTCATGGTGGACGATGTGCCGGCATTCTTGGTGGAGATCGACACCTTCGGCCATGACGGAACTGGCGATGAGAACCTCCGGGAAGAACGGCGTGTTGAACGTCAGCATGAGTCGCCGACGTGTCTCGGCTCGCACCCCGCCGTTGGCAAGCCGAACGTTCGGGAGGAGCACCTCGCGGTTATGCGATCGTTCCGAGGGGCGTTGAGCTCGAGCAACGCCGCAGCCGGCGACAATCCCTGCTCGGCGAGTTGTTCGGCGGTGGTGTCGGCGACCTCGACGAGGAACTGCTCGCGCACCCCGCGGAACCAGCGTTCGATCTTGCCGCGGCCTTGCGGGCGGTGCGGGGTGGAATAGATCAGCCGGATGCCGAGCTTGCCGCACGCGCGCAGCAGCCACGAATCCACGTAGGCACTGCCGTTGTCGACATACACGCTGGCGGGCACCCCCCGCGCCGCGAGGGCGGGTTGCAGCGCGGCCGCGAGGCGCACGGTGTCTTCGGCGAACCCGAACCGGTACCCCACCGCGAGACGCGAATGGTCGTCCAGGAACGCGAAGAGGTAGGTCTTGCGACCGCCCAGGCGTG
>WNGE01000227.1_pt1 | contig 71339 bp, 69 predicted proteins | sample 5400651 | NCBI WGS metagenome assembly WNGE01 (sample SAMN13153370, study PRJNA577476) | soil metagenome | isolation source: 60 cm soil or saprolite under grassland replicate 2 | place: USA:California | collected 2016-06-15 | reverse complement strand
CGTCACCAGCGTCGATGTCGATGAGTAGCTGACCAAGGCCGGCCGCCGAGCGCCTGGGCAGCATCAGCCTGCGCCCGGAGGAGATCACCCGCGACGCAACCGGCCCGCGGCCGGGGACTTTGACCGGATTGTGTCCACCGTGGCGGGGCGGCCATTCCCTCCAGGGAATTGCTGAACCGCAGCACTCGTACGCACCATCGGAAGGCGAGATGAACACACCAAGACCCATGGAGACACCCATGACCGATATCAACCCCCGGGAGCTGGTCGGACGCTATGTGGCGGTCTGGAACGAGCCGGACGCCGAGCTACGCCGCAAGGCCATACACGACCTGTGGACCGAGAACGGAGTTCACATCCTCCAGCCACCCCAGGAGATCCGGAAGGCCGCCGCTGGGCTGGGCTTCACCTCCACCACCCTCGAAGCGCGCGGATACGACGCACTCGAAGTCCGGGTGACCCGCGCCTACCAGGAATTCGTCGCGCCCGGGGAGTTCACCTTCAACCCGCGGGACAACGCCGACCGCCTTGACAACGTCGTCAAATTCAACTGGGAAATGGTCCCCTCCGGCGGCGGCGAGGTTGCAGGCGTCGGCCTGGAGATCCTCGTCCTCGACGAGGACGGCCGCATCAAGACCGACTATCAGTTCATCGAGGGCTGACACGACGGCCCCGGCTCTGGCTACGGTTGCGCCGTACTGCCTGGGTGCGTCGATGGGCCGGCCTGCCAAACAGGTTGCTGGATCGTCTCGGCTAGCCTGCTCTCGTGGCGGGACAGGAGTCATCGCAGGGTGCAACGCCGACGGTGCGTCCCGTCGGCAGGCTCGCAACGGTAGGCAGCTATTGTCTCCTGCTGGTGTTCGGCTCGCTGCAGGGTCTCACCGGATCGCTGCAATTCAGCCGCGGCGTCGGCCACGTGCCGCTGGCCGCGATCGGCTTTGCCCTTGCGATCGGCTACAGCTGCGCGGTTGGTGGCCGGGGGATGGGATCCGCGTGGGGCGCGATCTGGCCAGCCGCCGGCTGGCTGCTCGCATCCTTTGCCCTGGCCATGCCGGAGAATAGCGGAACCGTCGTGATCACCAACACCGCCGCCGGCCAGGTGTACCTCTACGGGGGCGCGCTGTGCGCCGCTATCGGGGTCGGCGTCGGTATCTCCGGCTGGCAGAGTGCGCGCACGGCCAGGATGTTCCAGCTGCGTTCGGCCTCTCTGCAGCGCAGGCTGGGGCGCTGAGCCGCCTGTTCAGCGCACCGCTTCCTCGATGCGGTCGAGCCCCCAGTCCAGGTCCCTCTTGCTGATCACCAGCGGCGGCGCGAGCCGGACGGTGTTGCCGTGCGTGTCCTTGGCGAGCACGCCCAGTGCGGCGAGCCGGTCGCACACGGTCCGGCCGGACAGGCGGGTGAATTCCACACCTGCCCACAGGCCCCGCCCGCGAACCTCGCGGACTACGGTGGCGGGCAGGGCGGCGAGGCGCGCATGCATGTGCTGGCCAAGACGGGCCGAGCGTCGCTGCAGTTCTCCTGTCCGCAGCATTGCGATCACCTCGCGTCCGATCGCGCACGCCAGCGGATTACCCCCGAACGTCGACCCGTGCTGGCCTGGCTTGAACACCCCAAGAACCGACCGGCTTGACACGACGGCTGACACTGGCATGATGCCCCCGCCTAGCGCCTTGCCCAGCAAATACACGTCAGGGCGTACGTTCTCGTGCTCGCACGCGAACGTCGTTCCCGCGCGGCCCAACCCAGACTGGATCTCATCGGCGATCATCAGCGCACCGCGCTCAGAACAGAGCTGCCGCACCCCCGCCAGGAATCCCGGCGGGGGCACGATGACGCCCGCCTCCCCCTGTATCGGCTCGACCAGCACTGCGGCGCAGCAGCCAGCGAGCTCATCCATGGCGGCGGACAGGGCACCAAGGTCGCCGTAGGGAACGACGCGGAACCCCGGAGTGTACGGCCCGTAGGAGGCCCGCGCGTCCTCGTCGGTGGAGAAGCTGACAATCGTCGTCGTCCGGCCGTGGAAGTTCCCCCCGAATGCGATGATCACAGCCTGATCGGCGGGCACTCCCTTGACCTCGTAGGCCCACTTGCGCGCGGTCTTGATGCCGGTCTCGACGGCCTCGGCGCCCGTGTTCATGGGCAGGACCATCTCCATTCCGGCCAGCTCGGCCAGCTCGGCACAGAACGGCCCGAACTCGTTATGGTCGAACGCACGGCTCACCAGGGTCACCCGGTCGAGTTGCCGCCGCGCCGCCGCCACAAGCTGTGGGTGACGATGCCCGAAGTTGATTGCCGAGTAGGCGGCGAGCATGTCGAGGTATCTGCGGCCTTCGACGTCGGTGACCCAGGCGCCCTCGGCTTCGGCGATGACGACCCCGATCGGATGGTAGGTGGAAGCGCTGTGCCTATCGCTGAGCGCCCTGTGGTCCTCAGTCCTACTCGCGCCGCGTACGTCGCCCTGCGCGGTCACGGCGTTCCTCCCTGGTCGTGGCTGAGCAGCTCGTCCGACTGGCGCGGCGCCTCGGGCCCACCGGGCTTGCCGACATCGCGCACCAGGTCCAGGCCGAGCAGCCGGTCGAGGTACGCGAAGGTCTCGAACTTGGCACCAGGCGCGACCGAGGTGTCCATTTCCATGTCCCGCAACTCGCGCACCGCGGTCGGCGTGGCCAGGTCATCCGCGAAGGCGCTGAGGACCGACCGCACGTGCCGCCGCGACATCGGGGCGCTTGGTTCGTTTGCCCATCGCGCAACCTGTTCCCGCCAGCGCCGCAGATCTTTGTCGGCCGTCTCGATGTCGCTCCACCTGAGTTCGATTTGCTGGCGGTAGTGCTCCTCGAGAAATGCTAGGCGCAGAGCGAGTGAGTCCAGCCCTCGAAGGGCCAGGTCGCTAAGTGACGGCGCGTTGCTAGCAGACGGGTCCTCGCCCTCGAACAACACCTGTCCGGACGACACCCAGCTCGTGACGACGTCGGGTCCAACCGCGGGATGGGATGGCGCCCGTTCATCGTGGTGATGGCGGACACACTGGCCCGGGCCGTCCACGTGGACGTCGATCGAAGCCGGTTGCGACTCGCTTGACGGGTGCGCCGCGGGCTGGACGTTGAGCGCAGCGAGGTCCGGGCCGTCGGTCAGGTGGCCTGCGCGGGTGACGTCCTGCCACACGTTGACGTGCAGGCCGCCCAGCTCGGCGGCGCGGCGGATCAGGTCACAGAGCACATGGCTGCGCAGGTCGCCGAGGTGCGGACGGGCCGCATGGCTGCAGATGGACACCCGCAGCTGGTTGTGCCCGGCGGGCGCGACGGGCTCGAGCCGACCAGTGCGCGTGTCACGGAGGTAGAACACGCCTTCAGCCTACGAAGGCCCGGGTGAGGCGTGCCGCCGCGGCGCCAACCCGCTCGTCGGTCGCGGTGAGCGACATCCTGATGTGGCGCGCGCCCGCCGGGCCGTAAAACTCGCCGGGCGCGACAAGTATGCCGACGCTGGCCAGCGCGTCGACCGAGTCCCAGCAGTCATGGCCGGGATGCGACGCCCACAGGTACAGGCCGGCCTCGGAATGCTCGACCTTGAACCCGGCCGTCTCTATCGCCTGCCGGAGCGTGCCGCGCCGAGCGGCGTATCGGCCGCGCTGCTCGGCTGCGTGAGTGTCGTCGTCGAGCGCGGCGGTCATCGCACCCTGGACCGGAGCGGGCATCATCATGCCCGCGTGTCGGCGCACCTCGAGCAGGCTGGAGATGATCGTCGGGTCACCCGTGACGAAGCCGGCGCGGTAGCCGGCCATGTTGGACCGTTTGGACAGCGAATGCACGGCAAGCAGCCCGTCATGAGTACCCTCGCACACGTTCGGGTGCAGAATCGAGACGGGCTGAGTATCCCAGCCGAACCCAACGTAGCACTCATCGGATGCAACCACGGCGCCACGCTCGCGCGCCCAGCGGACCACCTTCCGGAGGTGCTCCGCGGGCAGGACCTGGCCGGTGGGATTGGACGGCGAGTTCACCCAGATCAGGCGCACGCGCTCCGGGCCGAGCATGAGCAAGCTATCCACAGCGACCGGCCGCGCCCCGGCCAGCCGCGCGCCGACATCGTAGGTGGGATAGGCGAGGGCGGGGTGAGCGACGAGATCGCCGCTGCCGCAACCGAGCAGCGCGGGCAGCCAGGCGACGAATTCCTTCGTCCCGATGACAGGCAGCACCGCACCCGGGTCGCAGCGGACACCATGCTGACGCGCCAGCCAGTCGGCGGCTGCCTCGCGCAGCCGTTCGGTACCTCTGGTGAAGGGGTACCCAGGCGCCTCGGCGGCGGCGGCCAGCGCCTCGCGCACCACCGTGGGAACAGGATCCACCGGGGTCCCGACCGAGAGGTCAACAATCCCGCCCGGGTGCGCGCGTGCCTTCGCGCGGTAAGGAGCGAGCAGGTCCCAGGGGAACTGAGGCAGCCGCGTGGTGTTGGCCCGGGGGGGCGACCCCCCGGAACCCCCCGCGGGGGTGCTGGCTGGAGTCAGTTCTCGTCTCCCTGCGGCGGCAGCGCGGAGACGATCGGGTGGTCCTTGTCAATCTTGCCCACCTTGGCCGCCCCGCCTGGAGAGCCGAGATCCTCGAAGAACTCTACGTTTGCCTTGTAGTACTCCTTCCATTGATCGGGGACGTCGTCCTCGTAGAAGATTGCCTCAACCGGGCAGACCGGCTCGCACGCGCCGCAGTCCACGCACTCGTCTGGATGTATGTAGAGCATCCGCTCGCCCTCGTAGATGCAGTCCACGGGGCACTCGTCGATGCACGACTTGTCCAGCACATCGACGCAGGGTTGCGCGATGATATAAGTCACTTTCAACTCCTCTTTCGTCCGGGGCGCCGCTGCGTACTCGGTCCGGGCGACGCCACGACCGACCGCGCATGTCTACCTAGTATCACCGCGCCCGGCTTGCTTTGTGCGCCTGGGGCGAATCAGTTGAACGCGGACCGGCTGCCTCAGCCGAGTTCGACACGGCTGACAGGGGCGGCGGCGTCATGTTTCCAGCCATGCTGGCCGTTCGAGGCGTGCCATACGAATCCGGCGTAACGAACCTGCCCTATGCCGTAGGTCTTGGCGTGCGTCACGGCCCAGCTGGCGATCTCCCAGCCGGTCTGCGCCCGTGGAGCGTGCCCGCCGACGGCCCGTCCTGCCGCCCTCACCTGGGCGGCTGCGGCCGGTGTCTCGACGCGGTACACGCTGCCCGCGCCGCCGGCTCCGCGCACAATGCTGGCGTGTTCGGTCGTGGCCGGGCCAAACGTCCGCTCGAGCTCAGTTCCCGCGGCCGCGAGCCGAGCTTGTTTTTTTTGCGCGTACGGGCGGTACCAGCACCAGACCGCCCGGGAGGAGTTGCCGGTGAATGCGGCCGACAGCAGCGTGGCGACCTGCGCGTACTGGCCGTAGGCGGTGCCGTCCGCGCTGTGCTGAACGGCCTGCGCAGCGCGGTAGACAGGCATGTCCTGGTATCCGGGCACCGTGACAAGTGCGGCGAAGAACCTGGTCGCCGCGTACACCGGGTCCCTGAGCTGGCTTGGCGTCCCCCAGCCTTGGGAGGGACGTTGCTGGAAGATGCCGACCGAGTCGCGATCGCCGTGGTCCACGTCGTGCAACTTGGACTCTTGCAGGGCGGTCGCGAAGGCCACTGTCACGGCGCCCCGCGGCACTCCGACGCGGTGGCCAACCCCGGCGATGGTCGCCGCGATACCCGCCTGCTCGGGATCGAGCCCGATGGACTGCCCAGAAACCTTCGCCAGGCAGTCCTCACCGAGCAGCAACGGTTTGGTGTGCCGGAAGACCTGGCATCCGCCCATCCAGACGAGCAGGCCAGCGACCGCGGTGAACGCGATCGCTGCCCATCGGCGGCGTCTTTTTGGTCTCTTCGGCACAGCACATGACGCTACCCGCAGACATGGCCCGGACGGTTGTCCGCCACGAGACCACGCGTTGCTAGCGCACCCGCAATGGCATGGCTCAGCAGGCTCTAGGCTCGCTGGGTATGAGCCAGGCACGAGGGGGCCACGTACCGGGTGTCACAGCCTCCCGGCTGGTGGCGCGCGAGCAGAGCCCGCTGCCCGCCGAGATCGATGAATTCTGGGAGCGGCGCGCTGAGCTCGACCCAGGCGATGAAGCCGCCAGGTCCGTCGTGACATCCGCCGTGGACGCGCTCGATTCCGGTGCGGCCCGCGTGGCCTCCGTCGATGACGTGACCGACCAGGTGGTCGTGGACGAGCGGGCCAAGCGCGCCATCCTGCTGAGCTTTCGCCTGCTGCCGATGGAGCGTTCGCAGACCGGCGATTTCCAGTATCACGACAGGATCCCGCTCAAGACGCGGCTGGACGGCGTGCGGGTGGTGCCGGGCGCGATCGCGCGCTGGGGCGCGTACATCGCCCCTGGTGTGGTGCTGATGCCCTGCTTCGTCAACATAGGCGCCTTCGTGGCCGAGGCCACTCTGGTGGACACCTGGGCGACGGTAGGCTCGGCCGCGCAGATCGGGCGTAACGTCCACCTGTCTGGCGGCGCGGGTATTGGTGGCGTGCTCGAACCACCGAGCGCGGTCCCCGTGGTGGTCGAGGACGACGCGTTCGTCGGCTCCCGCTGCATCGTCGTCGGCGGTGCGCGGGTCCGCTGCGGCGCCAAGCTCGGCGCTGGTGTGATCCTCACCAAGACCACCAGAGTCTTTGACGTGGAAAGCGGTCAGGAATTGCCGAGAGGAGAGGCGCCGGCGTGGTCGGTCTGCGTGAGCGGCACGCGGGTGAAATCCTTTCCCGGTGGCGATTTCGGCACGCCGTGCATGCTGGTCCTGAAACGGTTGCCCGAGGGAAGCCAGCACGACAAGCTGATGCTCAACGAAATCCTCCGTGAGCACGGGGCAAACGCGTAAAGCGCGCCTGTCCGGAGAAGTCCATCAGCCTCGTTACGGTGGTTGCCATGAGCTCAAATCCGGAACAACACCGTCGCGTGCGCCGCCAGGGACCGGCGACGCTTCGTGGCAGCGCGATTCCGATGACCACGACCGACCAGCGCCTGCTTGACCGGCGCGGCCTGAGCGACTGGGTGCATACCGATCCGTGGCGGGTGCTGCGGATCCAGGCGGAGTTCGTGGAGGGATTCGGCCTGCTCGCGGAGCTTGGCAAGGCGGTGAGCATCTTCGGTTCTTCGCGGGCGAAACCCGGGACCGAGGAGTACGAGCTCGCGGAAAAGGTTGCGGCCGGACTTGCCCGCGCCGGGTACGCGGTGATCACCGGTGGGGGCCCGGGCGTCATGGAGGCGGCGAACAAGGGTGCCGCCGGTGCGGGCGGCGTCTCGGTCGGACTCGGTATTGAGCTGCCGGTCGAGCAGGGCCTGAACGACTTTGTCGAGATCGGCATCGAGTTCAGGTACTTCTTCGTGCGCAAGACCGTGTTCATAAAGTACTCGCAGGCCTTCGTGGTGCTGCCCGGCGGGTTCGGCACCCTGGACGAGCTGTTCGAGGCGCTGACGCTCGTCCAGACAGGCAAGATCACAAGATTTCCCATTGTGCTGGTGGGTAGCTCGTTCTGGAGCGGGCTGATCTCGTGGATAAAGGAGAGGTTGCTCGGCGAGTGGAAGATCTCGCCCGGCGATCCGGAACTGGTCCACCTGACCGACGATCCTGCCGACGTCGTCCGCATCATCACCGAAGCCCACCGCCCGGAGCGCGGTTTGATCAGATGAGCGTCTAGTGTCCTGAGCCGGAAAACTACGTCCGATGTTCGCTTACGCGAGCCCCCGGCGCGTCCAGAATGGCGGTCGGCTGCCTCTGATGGCCTCGACCATGTCGATCGCCTGGCGAACACTGCCGACATGCCGGGTGCGGACAATCGTCGCTCCGAGCCAGGCACAGACCGCCGCCACGGCGACGGTAGCGGCGATGTTCTCCCTGTCAACATCAACAAGCACGTGCCAGCCCGCTCTGGCCAGCGGTGCGACATCGGCGGGCGCCGCGGCCGTGATGACCGTGCTCGCGTCGTGCCCGCATTCGACGACGCCTTCTGTGTGCGGGCCCGCTGCCTCGATGCGCGCCGCGGAAAGGAGCAGCGCCGCGCCGGTCGCCTTGGCGATCGCGCGATCGCGGGTCAGGTCGGCGCCGGGGAGGTCAGCGCAGATGATGACGTCTGGGTCGACGGTGCGGAGTGCGGCGATCGGTGCTCCGTCGGCCGGACCGAAATCCACCAGCCTGGCGCCGTGCGCTACCGCCCGTTGCGCCTGCGCGACCAAGTCCTCTTGTTCCTCGCCTGGGCCATGGCCTGGCGTGTGATCGAGGTCCACGCTGCCTGCGGGCGCGTCGGCCGGGCCTAGCTTCGCCATGAGCACCGGCCCGGGCGGCAGAAGTCTGCCCCGCAGTCGCAACCCCACAGGCTGAGCATGGCACGATGCATTACGTGCTCGTGTTGATGGCCGTCACGATCATCGCGGTCCTGGTTTGCGTCGTCGTCGTTGCGACCGGCCGGGGTGGCGAGATGGCGCACTTTCCGAACGACTACGCGCCACCCGATTTCGGTGCGCTGGCTGCGACGGATGTCGCGCTGCTCAGGCCCCCGACGGCGCTGTGGGGTTACAACATGCAAGCCACCGACGAGGCGCTGAGCGGTATTGCCTCGGCGCTGTCCGCGCGGGACATCAGGATCGCATCGCTCGAGCGGCAGGTTGCCGACCTGCGCGCGGCACAGCGAGCCATGGACGAAGATCACGCCCGCATGCGACATGCGGCTACCCCAGGCGCCAGGCACGCTGCAGCCTCGGCGGAGCACCCTCGCGATCCGGACGACACTCACGGCGGTTCGGGCGGGCCGGCACCAGCGCCGGCCGAAAGCGCCCCAGCGGGGGCTGGCTGGCCAGGCGGTCCCAAGGGCGCCGCACCTGCATTGTGGCCCGACGTGTCACGCCCGAAACCGCAGCGCCAGCCAGATGCGAGCGGAAGCCCGTCCGCACGGCCCCGCGCCGATGCTCCCTCGACACGGCCGCACCCCGACGAGGAAGATGCCTGGTGAGCGAGGCCGTTCCCGGACCCGACGGTAACCCGCGCTGCCCCTGGGCACTCGGGTCCGCTGAATACCTTGAGTATCACGATGATGAATGGGGCCGTCCTGTCCGTGACGACCGGGGAATATTCGAGCGTCTGTGCCTCGAGGCGTTCCAGTCAGGCCTCTCCTGGTCGACCATCCTGCGGAAACGAGCGAATTTCCGTGCCGCGTTCCGCGATTTCGATATCGAGGCCGTAGCCGACTTTGATGCGGCCGACGTGAGCAGGTTGCTTGCTGATCCAGGCATCGTGCGTAATCGTGCCAAGATCGATGCCGCGATATGGAATGCCCGTGCGGCCCTGCGACTGCCCGGCGGGCTGGCCGCGACGATATGGCGATACGCTGATCCCGCCGCACCGGTTCGGCGCACTCTCGCGGACGTGCCAGCAAACACCCCGGGCTCATCCTCGCTGGCCCGCGAGCTCAAAAACCACGGATTCCGGTTCATCGGGCCCACGACTGCCTACGCCACCCTGCAGGCCTGTGGCCTCGTGGACGACCACCTTGAGGGGTGCTTCCGCCGCGGCGCGTACCGTCACGACAGCGCAGGCTTGTGACTCGCGCCGGGAATGGCAGACTGGCGGATATTGACGCGATGGAGGCATGATGACCGAGGCTCCGGCGGTCCCCGCTGGTGTGGACCCGACCAAGCCCAGCCCAGCGCGCGTGTATGACTACCTTCTCGGCGGCACGGCCAACTTCCCGTCCGACCGTTTGGCTGGCGAGAAGATGAAAGAACGCGCGCCCGAGCTTGTGGATTCCGCGTGGGCGAACCGCGGGTTCCATCAACGGGCGGCGAAGTGGATGGCCGAGCGCGGCATCCGCCAGTTCATCGACATTGGATCTGGGCTGCCAACGGTCGGCAATACACATGAGGTGGTGCAGAAGGTCGCTCCCGATGCGCGGGTCGTTTATGTCGATAATGACCCGATGGTGCGGGCCTATGGCGAGGCATTGCTGACTGGCCCGGGCAAGACGCAGTTCATCATCGCTGACCTGCGTGAACCCGATCAGGTGCTGAACCATCCTGAGCTGCGCGCGCTGATCAGATTCGAGGAGCCTGCGGGTCTGCTTATGACGGCGGTTGTGCACTTCGTTACCGACAAAGACAATCCGTGGGGTCTGGTGGCGCGTGTCGTTAAGGCGCTTGCCCCTGGAAGCTACCTCGCGCTGTCGCATATGACAGCGGATAAGAAGCCGCCGCTCGCCGTCCAGGTGATCTCCGAGGTGGGCGCGAGTGCGGCCGGCGCTGTGTGCCTGCGCTCTAAGGCCGAGGTGGAGCGGTTCTTTGCCGACATGACGCTGGTATCCCCCTATGAAGGTGCGGAACCTGCCGTGGCTCACGTCGGTGAGTGGGGTGCGGAAGACGTGCAAGCTGCCGATACCGACGGGTCGCGCTGGCTCTACTGCGGGGTGGCCAGGCGCAGGTGAAGGTCGCGTCACAACGCCGATGACGCCCATTTTGCCCGCGGGCCTGACGAGGAGGCAACGTGGCTGGTAAGCCCACGGTTGAGGACCTGGGCATCGATATCGGCGCCCAGGCCTGGGAGCGCTCTGGTGATGGTGCGGGAGCCGTCGAGTTCGCGCTCGTCCGCGACCCAGCGGCCAACGCGGACTGGGTCCTGCTTCGCGTGGCCGACGACCCGGATAACCGTGTTCTGGTGTACGACCAGCATGAATGGGAGTGCTTCCTCGACGGCGTCAAGAGGGGTGAGTTTGACGACGCAGCGATCTAGGAGCACCCCAGGAGGGGCGGGCAGGACACGTCGCAACTGTCCATTTGTGATTCGCAAGTTAGGTACTACTATGCGAAATGGGACCAGCTGTCAAGGAGGAGCGGATGGCTGATGATGCTTACGGCGTGACGGTCGCCAAGCGTCGGTTATCGCGCCGCCTGGCCCAGCTCCGGTTAGCCAGCGGCTACACCGCGAACCATGTCTGCGACATCTTGAACTGGGGGCGTGGCAAGGTTGGCCGTTTCGAGGCCAACCAATGGAAGCGCCCAGAGATGAGCGACATCCGTGACCTGCTGCGGATCTACGGCGTGAAGGGCGCCGAGCAGGAAGAACTTGAAGATCTCGCAATCATGGCGCGCGCCAGAGGGTGGTGGCGCGACTATCCCGAGATCTTCGACAACGAGTTTCCCGGCTTCGAGAACGACTCCTCGCGTATTCGCGTCTTCATGCCGCTGGTCCTGCCCGGGCTGCTGCAGACCCACGCCTACGTGGAGGCGGTCATGCGCGCTGGCCTCAGGTCCCCTTCCTGGCGTCGGCACATGCTGGAGACCCGAATGCGGCGGCAGGAGATCCTCGACCGCAAGGACAGCACCGTGCCCAAGCTCAGCGCGGTGATCACTGAAGCGTCGCTGATGTATCGCTGGGGCACCCGCAACGACCGGGGCGAACAGATTGTGCACCTCGTGGAGATGAGCCGTCGGCCCAACATCGAGCTTCGGGTCCAGCGTTTCGCCGATGGACCGCCGACAGGGATGCATTCCATGGTCAACATCTTCGACTTTCCTGGTGACGAGCCGAGCATCGTCTTTGTGGAGACCGACTACGCGATCGAGGAAGTAAGCCGCGCGGAGGAGGTGAAGAACTACGTCAAATCCTTCGGCCATGCCAGTGGCGGGGCTCTCGAGCCCGTGGAAACTGCGGTGTACCTAGAGCAGCTCGCTGAACAATTGGAGTGACCAATGACTGACCTGTCTTGTGCCGCTTGGCGGAAAGCCAGCGCAAGCTCGTACAACGGAGGCTGCGTTGAGGTCGCGGCCAACCTCGAAGGGATCGTCGCCGTCCGCGACAGCAAGCGCCCCGAGGGCGGCGCCCATGTCGTGCCGCGGGCGGCTTTTGCCGCGTTCCTGGCGGACTTGAAGGCGGGCCGTTACGACATCGACGCACGCTGAGCCGGCGCAATGCGCCACACAGAGAATCCCCCGGGATCGCCCCCCGGGGGATTCTCCATGAATGCGCCTGTCTCGAGGCTGGGCGGGCCATCGTCTGGTAACCCCGCCTCTGTGACTGTACACGCGTGGCTCCGCGAAAATGTAGTGCCGGTTGCGGTACGTTTTGGGGTATTTCGGCGGATGTTGGCCGATTGGTCAACTGCCCCCCGTGCGACGGGGGTGGGCCCCGTGTGCGTGCGCCGGGTGGCGGTGGCCGGTGGATGCGGGGGCCGGCGCCGCCCTGGCCCGGTGGCTACGACATGGGATATCAGGTCAATATTTCCGAGTATGCCGTTGCGAAGAGGGGCACATGACTCATAATCTCTGTTTCACAGATTTATGAGTCGCGAAGGCTGAGGATCATGTTGGCGGCGCTCCTCATTCCTGTAATGCCTATGACGATCACCTATCGGTTGCGCCCGCCCCGCGGGTCAGCTCCCACCAGGATGGCGGGCTGATGACGGCGACTCTGGCGGCGGTGCCTGCGGCGCGCGGCAGCCCAGGCCTCGGCATTCCCGGCCGGCGGCAGCTGGGGGGGTAACCAGTGCTGTCCCGGCGTGGCCGTGCCAGCGGTGGTGGGGGAATTTTGGCCGCTGGCACGGCCATTTCAACGGCACGGCCTGGCCCGCGGAGGGCAGGGACGGCGCAGTAGGCAGGTCCGCCTAACGCCCCTGGAACTCCGGTTTGTCCTTGCGAACGAAGGCATGCGTCGCGGCGATATGGTCAGCGGTCCCAGCGAGGCGTTCTTGCAAGTCCGCCTCCTTGTCCAGCGTTTCTCGCAGCCCGTGACCGGCGCCGTAGTCCAGCGCCTCCTTGATCGCCGCGTAGGCCGCCGTTGGGCCCTTGGCCAGTGTCGCGGCCAACCGCCGCGCCGAACCCGCAAGGTCGTCATCGGGCACCACCGAGATGACGAGCCCGAGTTCGAGCATGCGGGCCGCACTAATCGGCTCTGCGAGCATCAACAGTTCGGCTGCGCGACCGCGGCCCACGAGGTGCTGCAGCGTCCACGAGGCACCTGTGTCGGGGCCAAACCCGACCCGCGCGAACGCCATCATCATGCTCGCGTTCGCGGCAGCCAACCGCAGGTCGCAGGCGAGCGCGAGCGATGCTCCCGCGCCGGCCGCCACCCCGTTCACCGCGGCAACGACTGGCTTTGGCATCGACGCGATCGCGCTGACGATCGGGTTGTAGTGGAGCCGCACGGTATCTGCTCGTTGCCCAGCCTCGAGTGCCGCGGCGTGTTCGCGTAGATCCTGGCCTGTGCAGAAGCCCCGTCCGGCGCCGGTGAGGATGACACATCGCACGGACGGGTCGCCGGCCGCGAGGTCAAGCGCCTCGAGCAGGGCAGCCTTCATCGGGGTGGTAAGGGCATTCATCGCCTCCGGGCGATTCAGCGTAACTGTCGCCACCGCACCATCGACGTCATAACGAACGCTGTCATGCGCCACGCTGTCAGACACGGGTTCTCCTTAGCCGACCTCGGCCCGGGTACCGGGCCGCAGACAGCAATCTACAGATAGGCAGGATGGAAGCTGATCGTTACCATTCGCCGCCTGGAGACGGGATAATAGGTGCGAGTGATCGACGAGGCAGAGGCTGGCCGGTCCCATCGCGGCAACCGGCTACGGCGCTATGTGGGCCTGGAGGGTCCATGCGCCCCCCAACAGGAAGGGGATGCAGGATGGCGGCGATGAAGCCGCGGACAGGCGACGGTCCGCTCGAAGTGACCAAGGAGGGTCGCGGCATCGTCATGCGTGTCCCGCTCGAGGGTGGCGGGCGTCTGGTAGTCGAACTTTCGGCAGACGAGGCGAACCAACTGGGCGATGCGCTGAAATCCGTCGTCGGCGTCGGCTGAGCCGGGTGCTGCAAGCCGCTGTCACCGTGGCGACGGCCGCAGGGCCGTCGCCGTTGCGCGATCACGTCACCGGCGCGCGTGGATCTGGTGTTCTCGTCGATTTCGTCGTCGTGTCGGTGCGTCCTGACCGCGTGCGGGAGTCACCCGAGGCCAGGGACGGCCATCGACCGGTGGCCGACGCCGGCGCCGCGGAACTTGGGCCCTTCGTCCCTGGCGGGCTGAGCGGCCTGCTCGCGTGTTACCGGGCATCGGGAAAAGCCGGCGAGGAAACAGAGGTGCCGGCGGATCTCGGCACCGGGCTCGTCCGGCTGATCTTTCTAGGCATCGGCGACCGGTCGGATCCGGCAATGCGCCGCGCGGGCTCCGCGCTCGGGCGGCGGGTGGCAGGCGGGCGCACGGCCGTCGCCGCGGTCCCTCGCGATGCGTCACCTGAGGAGGTGCAGGCCTTCGCGGAAGGGGTGCTTCTCGGTTCATACCGCTACACGACCGACGCGGCGGACAGTGCCGACGTGCGCCGCGGCACCGTTCGGCTGCTTATTTCTGAGCCGTGTGACCTGGCCGGTCTTTCTGCCGCTGCGGACCGTGCGGCCACCGTCGCGGGGGCGGTTGCGCTGGCCCGCGACCTGGTCAATACACCCTCGGCACGCAAGAGCCCCCATTGGCTGGCGGAACGGGCCATCTGGCTGGCGGACCGGGGCGGCCTGCAGGTTCGGGTACGCAGGGGTGACGAACTCGCCGCGGCCGGATTTGGCGGCATTGCCGCGGTGGGATCCGGTTCCGCAAATCCGCCGTGCCTGATCCAGCTCAGCTACTCCCCGGACGGCTGGGACACTCACGTGGCGCTCGTCGGGAAGGGGATCACCTTCGACAGCGGCGGGTTGTCGCTGAAGCCGAACGACAGCATGAAGACCATGAAGACGGATATGGCCGGCGGTGCGGCCGTCATGGCCGCGCTCTCCGTGCTCGGCGCGCTTGGGGTGCGGGCGAGGGTCACCGGGCTGGTCGCAGCCGCGGAGAACATGCCGTCCGGCTCGGCTATGCGGCCCGGTGACGTCATCACCCACTTTGGCGGCAAGACCGTGGAGGTGCTCAACACCGACGCCGAGGGGCGTCTGGTGCTTGCCGACGCGCTTGCCTATGCTGACCAGACCCTCGATCCGGACGCGATGGTCGACATCGCGACGCTGACGGGGGCGGCGCGAAGCGCACTGGGCACGACGGTGGGGGCGATGTTCACCGATGACGGCGCCATGGCGGCCGCGCTCGCCGCTGCGGGCGAGGCCAGCGGTGAGCGCCTCTGGCGGCTGCCGCTAGCGGGCGAATACCGCGACGCGCTGGACTCGAAGGTCGCCGATCTCGCGAACATGGGCGGGCGCGGCTACGGGCGCCCTGGGGCAATTCTGGCCGCGCTGTTCTTGCGTGAGTTCAGCGGCGGGCGTTCCTGGGCGCATCTTGACATCGCCGGACCGGCGCGGTCGGCCACCGACGAGGGCGAAACCTCCAAGGGCGGGACAGGCTTCGGCGTCAGGGTGCTGCTGCGCTGGCTGGCGGGTCTGTAGTCACCCCGAGGGGCGTTTGATCGCGGTCAGCAAGCCATCGCCCACGGGCAGCAACAGCGGGATAAGCCGCTCGTCGTCGCGGACCTGCAGGCCGACTTCGCGAAGCGCCACTGTGTCCGGATCCCGCTGCGTGGGATCGGCGACGCTGCCGCCCCACAGCGCGTTGTCGAACGCCAAGATCCCGCCCGGCCGCAGCAACCGCAGGCCCTCGGCGAGGTAGTCAAGGTACTCCTGTTTAGCGGCGTCGCAGAAAACCACGTCGTATCCGCCGTCGGTCAGACGCGGCAGAACGTCAAGCGCGCGGCCGCTGATCAAGCGGTAGCGGTTACCTGGGAAACCAGCCTGCTCGAACACCTTGCGGGCGAGTCGCTGGTGCTCGGGCTCAACATCGACGCTCGTAAGGACCCCGTCCGGCCGCATTCCGCGCAGCAGGCAGATGCCGGACGTGCCACAGCCGGTTCCGACCTCGACGACCGCCTTCGCGCCGATGGCGGCGGCGAGGAAACGCAGCGTTGCCCCGGCGGCGGGTCCGACCGGCACCGCCCCGCCGACCTCTTCCGCGTTCATGCGGGCCGCGAGCAGCGGTTCATCCTCGGCGTGGAAGTCTTCGACATAGGCCAATATGGCCTCTGAGCTGCTGATTGCCGCCCTCCCTTACCTGGCTCCTCGCACGCCCCCGCTGGCACAGGTTCCATCACCAGCCGGGGCTCCCTGCGACGTGAGCTTCCTGCTGCCGCAGCTTACCGGCCCGCAGCCGCAGCGGTGGCCATGACGCGTGCTGGGAACCGCTCCGGCAGGTGCGGCGTTGTTTCAAGAGGTTGTTGCTTCAGCAGAACGGCCGCCGGGCTGGTTGGCGGAATGGGAGAAGACGGGGCACGATGGTCCTGACGGAGATGGGTGGCGGTTGGGGGGCGATGGTGGAAGGGACCGGAGCGCCGCCACCTACCGCCCCTGACTGGAACCCGCCGAGCTGGGAGGAGATTGTCCGCACCCATTCCGCGCGGGTTTATCGCCTCGCCTACCGCCTAACCGGAAATGCACAGGATGCTGAGGACCTGACGCAGGAAGTATTCGTCCGCGTTTTCCGTTCGCTGTCGCATTACACGCCGGGAACGTTCGAGGGGTGGCTGCACCGGATTACAACGAACCTCTTCCTCGATATGGCGAGGCGGAGGCGGCGAATACGCTTTGAGGGCCTGGCTGACGACGCAGTGCAGCGGTTGCACGGCCCCGGCCCCACTCCTGCACAGGCATTCGAGGATCGCCACCTCGACACCGATGTTGCCGCAGCTCTTGAAGCGATGCCGCCCGAGTACCGGGCCGCGGTGGTGCTGTGCGACATCGAGGGCCTGTCCTATGAAGAGATCGCGACGACGCTCGGCGTGAAACTGGGGACCGTGCGGAGCCGCATCCATCGCGGGCGCGCACATCTACGGGCCGCGCTCGTCCATCGGCGCCCGCGCGGGACAGGCACCCCAGCCGACGGCGGCATTCCATGCCAGGTTGAGGAACCATGAGTCACTTGGGAGATCGCCTGTCCGCCCTTGTCGACGGTGAACTCGATCATGACGAGCGGGACCGCGTGCACGTGCACTTGGCGATATGCGCCCAATGCCGGGACGAGGCCGCCGCGCTTCGGGCGTTGAAGCGGCGGGTGGCGGCGCTCGCCGACGCGGCCATGGACCCGGGCCTGCTCTGGCGGCTGTTCGGGCTGGCTGAGCCGGGCGAGCCGATACAGGAACGGCCCCGACCGTTCCCTGGACCGCGCGTGCCGCGCCCGGCGTTCCGCACGTTTCCAGACATCCGCGGCAAGGTACCGATGGGATCAGGCCGACGCCGCGCACGACACGTTGCCGCCGGCATCGCGTCGCTTCTCGTCGTCGCGGTCGGTGGCGTCTCGTTCGTCGCCGGTGGTTCCCAAGGGGCACCAGCGCCGCGCATCACGCCGCCGATGGAAATGTTTACGGTGGAGCACTCTGTGACGACCGGCGAGGTACCTTTGGTCAACCCGACTCCGAGCTACTTCCCGGCTGGCACGGCCAGGCGCGGAGGACCGTGAGGAGCGCGGTGACGGAGGAGGGCCGCCTGGCCGCCAAGTCGGGCGGGTCTGCTGTCACGTCCGCCGCCGTGCTCCTGCTGATCCTTGCGCCCGCGTTCGCCGTCATCACCAGTGCCGAGGCGCTACCGCACGGGGGAGCAAGTGCCCGCCCGCAGGCGCGGGCCAACATCCCCACCCGGGCGAACACCCCCGCGCGGGCGGACGGCACCACCAACCCGCCGGCTGATGCTAACTCCCCGGCTGACGCGGCCAGCGGTCCCATGGCCGGCGAAGCCGGGCCCGCCGAGGTAGCGTCTGGGCAGGTCGAGGGCCTGCGCCTGCTGCGGGAAGCGGCGGCAGCGAGCCGGGCTGTCGCGTACGAAGGCGTACAGATCGTGTCCTGGTGGGGCCCGGCCGGCGCGGCGACGACGGTGGTGCACGTGGCGCATGAGCCAGGTCAGGGAACGGTGCTTCGAACCGCGGATACCGATGCCGAACCCGCTGGCGAGTCCTTTGTCGCCGACGGGCGCGGCGCGCAGCCTGATGCTGTGCTCGGGGTAACAAGAGAGACGCTCGGTTTGCTTGTCGTCAACTACCGGGTGATCGCCGTAGGTTCGGGTTCTGCGTGTGGGCGGCCGGCGGCCATTGTCGAGGCACGCCGTGCAGACGGCACCACGGCCGCCAGGTTCTGGCTGGACGACACAACGAAGATCCCACTGCGCCGGGAGTTGTTCGATGACCGGTCGCAGATGATCAACGAAAACACCTTCATCGATCTAGCCGTCAACGGGCCGGTCAAGGGCTCGCTGCGGGTGCGGCCCCTTTCCGCGTCCCGCCCGTGGAATGTGCTCACGGTGGCTGACATGGCCCGGCTTCGCGCCAGCGGCTGGCCGCTTCCCGGCCATCTGCCTGGTGCGCTCACGCTGTTCAACGCGCGGCAAGCCGCTACCCCGGCCGGCCCGGTGCTGCAGCTTGGATACTCGGACGGCCTGGCCGGGGTGTCGCTGTTCGTGCAACGCGGCGGCCTACAGCGCAGGCTCCCAGGGTGGCGGAAGATCAAGGTCGCCGGCCGGGCGATTTACGCCCGTGACGCCCTCGGCCATGGCCTCACCTGGACGAGTCACGGCTACGTGCTCACGCTCATCGCGGATGCCCCCGCCGTGACAATCACGGCGGCCGTCCGGGCGTTGCCACACGAGCCAAGCCGGGGATTCTGGGCGCGCGTGCGACATGGGTTCGGGCGGTTGCTTTCCTGGGTCGACCCGTTCGGCTGAACGCGGGTTTACATTAGATACGTTCCCGCGGGCACGTCCCCGGTGCCTGCCTCACGTTGGTGGAGATCTGGGTGTTCGACCTGTCCATCGGTAAGCTGCTTGTTCTCGGCGTGATCGCCCTCGTGCTGTTCGGGCCCGACCAGCTGCCGAGGCTAGCCGCGCAGGCTGGCCGCGCGCTGCGCGATCTGCGCCGGATGGCGGATAATGCGCGGGCTGACCTGCGTGAAGGACTCGGCCCTGACTACTCTGACTTCGACGTCGCCGATCTCAACCCGAAACATTTCGTCCGCAAACACCTGTTCGACGACCTTGCCGATCTCAGCGAGTCACCGGCGCTGGCCGCGGCGGAGGACGCTGCCAGCAACGGTGCGACACATGCCCGGTCGCTGCCCGCTGGCGAGCGCCCGCCCTTCGATGCGGAAGCCACCTGAGCGCTAGCCGTTCGGGAAAATTCTGGGTTCACACGGGGGTAAGGCCGAGCTGCCGGCCTGCCAGACCGCGTGCCCGGCTGCCGAGCCCGTCCGCGATCTCCCGCAGGACCGCCGCAGCGGGCGACATGGGATCGCTGACCGTCAGCGGAGTGCCGGCGTCGGCGCCCTCGCGCAGCCTGACATCGATCGGAACCTGCCCGAGCAGCGGTACCTGGGCGCCGGTTATGCGGGTCAGCGCGCTCGCGACGGCTACGCCTCCACCGGAGCCGAACACCTCCACCCGCTCGCCACAGTGTGGGCAGGGCAGGTAGGACATGTTCTCGATCACGCCGGCGATGCGCTGGTGCGTCTGCATCGAGATCGCCCCCGCCCGTTCCGCAACCTCGGCGGCGGCGAGCTGGGGCGTCGTGACCAGCAGCAGCTCGGCGGTCGGAAGCAACTGGGCCACCGAGATCGCCACATCGCCCGTGCCGGGTGGCAGGTCCATGAGCAGAACGTCGAGATCGCCCCAGAAGACGTCGGCGAGGAACTGCTGCACTGCCCGGTGGAGCATCGGCCCGCGCCAGACCACCGGAGTGTTGCCCTTGGTGAACATGCCGATGGAGATGACCTGCACGCCATACGACGACGGGGGCATGATCATCTGCTCGACCTGTGTCGGCCGGCCGGTCACGCCCAGCATGCGGGGAACCGAGTGCCCGTAGATGTCGGCGTCCACCACGCCGACGCTGTGGTCGCTGGCGGCGAGCGCGGCCGCGAGGTTGACGGTGATGGACGACTTGCCGACGCCGCCCTTACCGCTGGCGACCGCGAACACCCGGGTCAGCGAGGAGGGCTTGGAGAACGGGATCTCCGGCTCCGGTTTTCCGCCGCGCAGCTGGCTCTGGAGCGAGCGCCGCTGCTCATCGCTCATCACGTCGAGCGCCACCTGCACACTGGACACACCGGCCACGCTGCTCACCGCGTCGGTGACGTCGCGGGTGATCTTGTCCTTTAGCGGGCAGCCGGCGATGGTGAGATAGACATCCACCCTGACCGCGCCGCCGGGTGAGATCGCGACATCCTTGACCATGCCGAGTTCGGTGATCGGACGGCGTATGTCAGGGTCGAGAACACGGCCGAGGGCCTGGGTCACCTGCTCGGCTGTGGGCGCTGAAGTCATGCTCTCATGGTATGAAACTGTGGCGGGGTCTGGCATGCGAGCGGGCTGCCGTTTCGCGGCGGTTGCTCAGCGCTTGCACCGGCACTCGCCGCCGCGCACCGCGTCACCACGCATAATTGCGCTAATAGGATGGTCTAGTGAATGTGGCAGGCGAGGTGTTTTCTGCCCCCGAGATGGCCGTCTGGCGCAACTTTCAGCGTGCCCACGTCACGATCATGCGCCGGATCGAAGCCGAACTCATGGAGCGGCACGAGCTGCCGCTCGCATCCTTCGATGTGCTCTTGCAGCTGAGGTATGCCCAACAGCACCGGCTGCGCATGAACGACCTCGCCGACCGGGTGCTCATTTCCCGCAGCGGGCTCACCAGGCTGATTGACCGGATGGAGCGGGAAGGCCTGGTCGAAAGGCACGCGTGCCAAAGCGACGCGCGTGGTCTTTACGCGGTCCTCACGGTGCCTGGGCACCGTCGCCTGGCGGGCGCCACCCCGACCTATTACCGGTGCATTAGGGAAAGCTTCCTTAGCCGTATTGGCCGGGACGAGCTGCAGCAGGTGGCGGCCACTGCTTCCAAGCTCACGACAGACTGATCCGGCGGGACCGCGCCTGTACCTGGTCAACAATCCCGACAAGCTGAACGCCCTCGCCGCGGGACAGCAACTGCACAGGTGAACGCACTGCGGGCGGCGGGCAGGAAGCCAGTCGGGCATCATGGGCGCATGGCGCGCGCGTACCGATCGCGAAGGTCGTGCCTGGCGGTGCCGGGCAGCAATCCCCGATTCATCGCGAAGGCCAGTGAGCTGCCCGCTGACCAAGTCTTCTTCGACCTGGAGGACGCGGTTGCGCCGGAGGCGAAGGACGACGCGCGCGCCAACGTGGCCGCCGCACTGGGGAGCGGGGATCTCGACGGCAGGGTCTGGGCCGTCCGGATCAACGACGCCACCACCGGGTGGGCATATCGAGACGTGATCACTGTCGTGGAAGCGGCGGGTGCCAGCCTCGACTGCATCGTCTTGCCGAAGGTTCGGGATCCCGGGCAGGTCGTATGGCTTGACCTGCTGCTTGCTCAGATCGAGCGGGCTATGGGATATCAGGAGGGCAGGATCGGCATCGAGGCGCAGATCGAGGACGCGGCCGGGCTGACCTGCGCCGAAGCCATAGCCGCCGCTTCCGCGCGCCTTGAGACGCTCATTTTCGGCCCGGCTGATTTCATGGCCAGCGTAGGCATGAAATCGCTTAACGTGGGGGATCAGCCACCCGGATACGAGCACGGCGACGCTTACCACTACCCCCTGATGCGCATCCTCATCGCCGCGCGCAGCCACGGACTGCAAGCCATTGACGGGCCATACCTCAGGGTCCGCCATGTGGAGGGTTTCCGGAGATCGGCGGCCATGTCGGCAGCGCTTGGCTACGACGGCAAGTGGGTACTACACCCAAATCAGGTCGAGGCGGCCAACGAAGCCTACGCGCCCGGGCAAGATGATTATGATCACGCCGAGATGATTCTCGATGCCTACGACTACTTCACCAGCGCGCAGGGGCGCGGGGCGGCCATGCTCGGCGACGAGATGATCGATGCGGCGTCGCGGAAGATGGCGCTAGCCGTGGCCGCAAAGGGCCGCGCCGCGGGGCTCCACCGTCGCCGGGCATTCGAGCCACCGGACGTGCCCGCGCCCTCCAGCCGCAGGGATGGCCGGGTTTGACGGCCGGCGCTTGTGACCGCCGGCTCGGCTGGCTGGACGCGCTTCGGGGTGTCGCGGCGCTCTCCGTGGTCTTCGAACACGTAAACGCGTACGAGCTACGAGGAGCCCGGCCGGCGATCGTGCCGTGGCTTTCCCCCGGACTCTATGGGGTCATGGTGTTCTTCCTGGTGAGCGGCTACATCGTGCCAGCGTCGCTGGAAAGACGCGGCAGCGTGCGCGGATTCTGGGTCAGCCGGCTGTTCCGCCTCTATCCCCTGTGGCTCATCGCGGTCGTCCTCAAGATCGCGTTATACCACTTACGCCTGACCGGCTTGCCGCCCGGCACGATGGATCATCCGGGCGTTACGGCGCTCGCGCACACGCTCATGCTGCAGGACCTGCTCGGCGTCTTCAGCATCGTCAATGTGCTATGGACGTTGTCCTACGAGATGGTTTTCTACCTGCTCCTGACCCTGTTCTTCGTGGTCAGGGTCCATCACGAGAGCGCGCGGTTCGCGCTGGGTTTCGCGGTTATCGGTGTTGTGTTCGGAGGGCTGTTACCGGAGGTCGGCCTGTCCCGGGTTTTCGGCCTGAAGGCGGTCATAGCGGTGGCCACCGTGGTCGTCATCGTCGGCCTCGCCGGTGTGGCAAGCGGGCACAGCACCTTAAGAGCTGTCGGCGCGGCCGCCATCGGGGGCACCGCCGTGGTGCTGCTCCTGTTCAATGGCCGCATGCGGGCCTGGGAGGGGTGCGCAATCCTGGCCGCCATGTTCACCGGCACTGTGCTGTACCGGGCCGAGCGGCGGCAGACCAGTTGGGCGAGGGCACTCGGCGCCGCGGCGGCGGTGTGCGTCCTGGTTTTGTCGAGTGGGCTGTGGCACGTCGCCGAGCGGAACACCGGCTACAAGATGCTGTTGTACCAGCGCCAATGGGTGTTCTCGACCCTGCTCGCCGCAGCGACGTTCGCACTTGGCATGGCATGGCGCAACCACAGGATCCCGGTGGTTCTGGCCTGGCTTGGTGGGGTCAGCTACTCCGTTTACTTGCTGCACCCGCTTCTCCTCGCCGTGTTGGTGCATCTTCCGTGGACGGGCGCGAAGCAGGGACTGGTGACGCAGGTCGGGTTGACGGCGGCATTCATGACCGTGCTGCTCGGCGGCTGCTGGGTTACCTACCGGCTGGTGGAGGCGCCGATGCAACGGACAGGACGCTCGATCGCAGTACGGCTGGATGCCCGGCTTGGCCCGGACCTACCTGCCACCAGGCGGTTCGGGCCCGCTCCCGCTCCGTGCGTCGCCCTCGCCGGCCAGCACGTGCCAGGCCACGAGGGCCTCGACCAGGCCGGGCGTGAGCGGAACCTCGGCGAGGTCTGCGGGGATGAACCAGCCAACCTCGGCGGCATCATCGCCTGCGGCGAGGGCCCCGCCAGTGACGGTGGCCTCGTAATCTCGAATGTCGAATACGTCACCGCCCGGCGCCGGTCGCATCACCCCCCCGAGAAAGGCGCCTGGCGTGACGATTAGCCCGGTCTCCTCGCTGATTTCGCGGATGACCGCCGCCTGATCATCTTCGCCGGCCTTCACGCGGCCGCCAGGCAGCGACCAAAGGTCGGCCCCGGGCGCGTGACCGCGCCTAATGAGCAGCATCCTTCCGCTTGCGTCCCGGATCACCGCGCCGACGCAGGGAATAGGTCGTCCGGGCACGGGTCAAGTATCCTTCGGTGCGGCCACTTGACGGCGACCCCGTGACAGATCACCCTGTGTAGTCATGAAGGCGGTGCCCTCCTGCCCGCGCTGCGGGGGGCCGGTGCACGGGCCGAATGCCTGGAGCAGCGCGTGGCGTTGCGACCTGCACGGTGACGTCCATCCCTTGTACCCGGCGTATCAGCCGTCACGCGCAGGCATGGAAGCGATTGTCCGGTCGGCTGCGGTGCCAGTATGGCTGCCCTGGCCCCTGCCACCGGGCTGGCTGGTGACAGGATTCGCCGGAGCGGGTGACGAGCGCACGGGCGCCCGGGCCTGCGTGGTCGCGCTCTCTGGCCCTAACCCGCTCGGTGGTCCTGGCGATCTGCTGGTGGTGGCGGAGGAGCCAGGCGTTGGCCTGGGTGCCTGGTTTGCCGGTCTGGACGGGCCGGATCCCGGGCCTGGCGTCACGGCAGGGCTGCCCCATGCGACGGTCAGGCATGGCAGATATGAGTTTCGACTCTGGCATGTTCAGGTACCGGAACGCGCGGCGTTCGTCGGTGAGGCGATGGGCCACTGGCTGTGGGCGGTGCTGTGGCCAGACACCGCCGGCACGTTGCTCGTCGAGCCACTGAGCCTGCGTGATCTGCGCGATCCTGGCCAGGAACTCGACGTACCTTTCGGCGCGCCCTGCCCACGGTTGCCCGGCCCGGACGCGGCCGGCCGGAGCGGGCATCCTTAGCATCAGCAATCGTGCGCATCGATCTGCACGTCCACAGCACCGCATCCGACGGCACGGACCCGCCGGCCCAAGTGATGCGGCGCGCACGGGCAGCGGGTCTCGATATCGTCGCGCTGACCGATCACGACACGACGGCAGGTCTTGCGGCGGCGGAGCGCGCGCTTCCCGCCGGGCTCACACTCGTGTCCGGAATGGAATTGTCGTGCCTCACGGATTCCCACAGCGTCCACCTGCTCGGCTATTTGTTCGACGCGGCCGATCCCCACCTGACCGCCGAGTGTGCGCGGATCCGCGAGTCACGGCGCGACCGCGCCCAGCGGATGGTGGCGCGGCTGCGTGCGCTTGGCGTGCCAGTGACGTGGGAACAAGTGAGGGCAATCGCAGGCCGGGGCACAATTGGCCGGCCGCACGTCGCCCGAGCCATGGTGGCGGCCGGAGTGATCAAGCGCTTCGAGCAGGCGTTCACCAAGGACTGGCTCGCCCCGGGCGGCCGGGCCTATGTCAGCAGGTACGCGCCTACCCCTCCGCGCGCGATCGCCCTCGTGCGGGCCGCGGGCGGGGTTGCGGTGCTGGCCCATCCTCGCGCCGGCCGGGGCTGGCGGTTCCCACTGTCTGAGCTGCCCGCGCTGGCTGCGGTGGGGCTCGCCGGAATCGAGGTCGACCACCCCGATCACGACGACGCACAGCGGGCGGAGTTGCGGCGCGCTGCTCGCGAAACCGGTCTCATCGAACTCGGCTCGAGCGACGATCACGGTAGTCTCACCGGCCATCGGATTGGGTGCGAGACGACATCGCATGCCAACTACCGTCGGCTGGTCGCGCTCGCCGTCGGCGCCAAACCGGTCCGCGGCTCCCGGCATGGCCCGGAAACGCCGCCATGATCCCTTACGTCGGAGACTTCTCAGCTGGATTTACCGAGAAGTCTCCGACCTAACGGATCATGCTCGTGGGTGGAAAGGCTGGTTGGTGCGAAAGGTGCTGGTGTGGGTCACGTGACAGGAGCGGGTAGCGTGCCGTCCGGCAGGAGCGGCAAGCAGCGGATGCGCCGCCCGGTAGCCGCGAAGATGGCGTTCGCCAATGCGGGCGCGACCGCGATGAGCGGTGTCTCGCCGGCGCCAGCGGGTGGCACGTCCCTGCGATCGAGCAGAATCACCTCAATGGGCGGAACGTCACTAAACCGCGGTACCCGGTATTGCGACAGCGACGCGCCCTGGATCACGCCATCCTCGAAGTGGACGGCCTCGAAGAGCGCGCCGCCGAGCGCCATAACGGTCGCGCCCTCGATCTGGTTCACCACGTTGTCCGGGTTGACGACCGTGCCACATTCGTATGCCGTGACGATCCGGTGAATGTTCAGCTTCCCGCCGGCTGTGACGCTGACCTCGGCGCAGGTCGCCACGCGGCCGTCCTTTTCCATGCCGCAGGCGATCCCGAGGCCGTGTCGGCTGGGCCCGCCGGCCTGGCTGGGTACGCCAGGCTCGGCCGCGTCCGGCCGGGCCCGCCCGTCCCAGCCTGCCCGCTGCGCCGCGGTGCGCAGCACGTCTGCCAGGCGCCCGTCGCCCAGGTGCCGCAGACGGAACTCCAGCGGGTCTACGCCAAGTTCATGTGCGACCTCATCCATGTGCGACTCGCGGGCGAAATTGTTCGCGGTCGCGGCGAGTGCGCGGTAGGAACCCTGCGGCAGCGGGGATTGCGCGGGCTGGAAAACGATCCGCTTGTTCGCCACCTGGTATGGCGTGAGGATTCCGGCCGCGCCGGAGTTGATGTTGATGAATTCCCAGGCCGCGAGCATGCCGGAGCCGGGGGGATGCTCATTGGTGGCGCCGCTTGCGACGTCGATAACCGCGGCGGGCCGAAAGTAACCCCAGATGAATTCCTCCTCGCGGCTCCATTGCACCTTGACCGGCCGGCCGGCGGCGCGGGCCAGCCTGGCCGCGTCGGCAGCCGCCGGGCCGGCGTGCTTGCCGCCGAAGCCAGAACCGGTCGACGGCACCACCACCCGCACGCTGGCCTCGGCGACGCCGAGCGCTTCTGCGAGTTCCTCCCGCACCCGAAACGGCCGCTGCGTGCCGGTCCACACGGTCAGCCGTCCGCCGGACCATTCGGCGAGCGCCGCCCGCGGCTCGAGCGGTACGTGGGCGATGTACGCGGTCGTGTACGTCGCGGCGAGTTGCACGTCGGCGGAGGCGAGCGCGGTGGGGAGGTTGCCGGTCTCGTCGTCGAAGTACCCACCCCAGCCCTCGATGTCCAGCGGGTTCAGCCGAAGGTGAGCCACCAGGTCAGGTTCGCCCGCCTGGGCCGTACGGTCCCACTCGGCGTCTATCATGCCGAGCGCATGGGCGGCCGTGACCGGATCCGGGCCCGCCACCGCCACGAATGAGCCTTCGTGTACGGCGATGACGCCCGGCACGGAGCGGGCGCGGCTGAGGTCCACCGCGCGGAGCGTCGCGCCGTACGCAGGCGGCCGCAGCACCTTGCCGTGCAGCATGGCGGGCAGGCTCAGATCCGACGTAAATCGCTTGGCGCCGCGCACCGCCGCCGCCGCGTCCGGCTTTGGCGTGGGCCTGCCCGCGGTGCGCCAGGTCCGCCGGTCCGTGACTGGCGCGTCCCTGGCGGCCAGCACGATTCGCCGTACGCCCTGGAGCAGTTCGGCGTAGGAGGCCGTGCGCCCACTTGTTTGATCCTTAACGGCGCCGTCGGTGGCACCCAGCTTTCCGGGATCGACCTCCCAGGCCGTGGCCGCGATCGCGGCCAGTTCCTGCCTGGCCGCGGCCGCGGTGGCCAGCAGCGCCTGGCCGGCGTCGGGCATCGACCGGCTAGCGAAGGTGCCCATGTCGTATGGGCACACATCGGTGTCGCCCATGATCATCCGAACTGCTTGCAGCGGCACGCTCAACTCCTCCGCCACGAGCATCACGAGCGCGGTCCTGTTGTCCTGGCCAACGTCGACTTTGCCGGTGAAGGCGGTGACCATGCCGTCCGCGCCGACGTGCAGCCAGGCGCCCCCGCTGCGCAGCCAGGGGTCGGAGTGCCCGCCAGCCTGCCCGCTGGGCGGCAGCACTGCCATCAGCCCGTCGCTGAGCACCTCGAAGCAGCCGCGTTCGTCGGGCGGCAGCAGGTCCCACGGGGCGCGGACCGGCATCAGGACCGGCACGGCTTGCGGCAGCCATTCGGAATCCCGGGTCTCGTCAGCTTCTTCGGAGGGCGCAGCGCTGGCCAGCTGGGCCGCCCGGCGCACCGCAGTGAGGATGCGCGGGTAGGTGCAGCACCGGCAGATGTTGCCGTCCAATGCGCTCGTGATCTGATCGTCGGGGCCGGGGCCGGGGCCGGGGCCGGGGTGCGCGTCGAGCAGCGCCGCCGCCGCGAGGACCATGCCGGGTGTGCAGTAACCGCACTGCATCGCGCCGCTGGCGATCATCGCGGTCTGCACGCGATGCAGCTGGTCGCGGCGGGTCAGGCCCTCGATCGTGGTCACCGCCCGCCCGGTGACGTCGGCGGCTGGGGTCACGCATGCCGGGGTCGGTGTGCCATCCACGAGGACGGTGCATGCGCCGCACGCACCGACGGCGCAACCGTACTTTGCGCCGGTCAGCCCGAGGTCTTCGCGCAGGGCGACCAGCAGGCTCCGCTCAGGTTCCTTGGGCACGGAACGCTGTTGGCCGTTGATGGTCAGCTGGATGAGCTCGGGCATCCGCCATCCTCCTGCCATAAGGGCACAGACCCGAGTATGACGCATGCCAAGGCGACCAAAAGATCACCCACCTGCTACTGTCGGCCATCGCCGTCCAACCGGCGGCGGGTGCTGTCCGGGCCTTTGTCAGGCATTGGTGGCTGGCGCAGCGGTCAATGATCGGCTGCGCGGGAAGGAAGACTCACGTGACCACCCGTATTGATCGCGTTGTCTCGTCCGGGGCGCTGACAATCGCTGGCGGAGCCGAAGTTGCGTCGCACGACGTCTCGAATAACACCTGGATTGTCGGCGACGATGACGAGGTCATAGTGATCGATCCGGCGCACGACCCCGCTGCTGTCCTTGACGCCGTGGGGGACCGTGACGTACTCGCGGTGATCTGCACTCACGGGCACGCGGACCACATTGCCGCGGCCGCCGAGGTTGCCGATCGGGACGACTCACCGATCGCGCTGCACCAATCTGACCAGCTTTTGTGGCACGAAGTGCACCCGAGCGCGAACCCCGAGATCAGCATGGAGGACGGTGGCGGCTTTGAGGTCGCTGGCGTGCGGCTCGAAGTGCTGCACACTCCTGGGCACAGCCCTGGGTCGGTCAGCCTCTATTGCGAAGGCCTTGGTGTGGTGTTTTCCGGCGACACCCTGCTGCGCGGCCGGCCCGGGCCATATGGCGACCACTACCCCGATTTTCCGCGCCAGCTGACCTCGATAGGCGAAAACCTGCTGATGCTCCCCGGCGATACCAGGGTGCTTCCCGGCCATGGTGAAGAGACCACGATCGTGGCCGAGGAGAAGCGGTTCGACTCATGGGTGGCTGCCGGGCCGGTGGCCCTGGCGGGCGGGCCAGAAGAATAGTCCTGACGTGTCGGCGTGGGCCAGGATGGTTACGTGGACCAGTTGAGCCTCGAGGACATGCCGGCCCGGCTGTACCCGTGCACGCCGTCGCGGCTTACCGCATGGCTCGACTGCCCGCGGCGGTACCGGATGACCTACCTGGACCGCCCGCCACCGGCCAAGGGACCGCCGTGGGCGCATAACAGCCTCGGTGCGAGCGTGCACAACGCCCTTGCCGGATGGTGGCGGCTGCCGGTGGCCGAGCGCACGATCGCGGCCGCGGGCCGCCTGATCGAGCGCGGCTGGATCGAGTTTGGTTTCGCGGACGCGGCACAGTCCGCCCACTATCGTGCTATCGCCCGGCACATGGTGGAGGGCTACGTCGCGGGCCTCGATCCAGCGGACGAGCCGGTTGGTGTGGAACGCACGGTGGCCACGAGAACCAACAGGATCACGGTTTCCGGGCGGATTGACCGGCTGGACGAGCGGCCCAGCCCGGACGGCCCCGATGGCGCGGTCGGCCCCACCGAACTGGTGGTTGTCGACTACAAAACCGGGCGCCACATGCTCACGGTGGACGACGCACGAAGCTCGCTCCCGCTCGCGCTCTACGCAATCGCCGCGGAGCGGGTGATGCGACGCCGCTGCCGCCGCGTGGAGTTGCACTACCTGCCAACCGGGCAGGTGCTCGCCTGGGAGCACACCGGTGAGGGCCTCCGCCGTCAGCTGCACAGGGCCGAAGATATAGCGGCCGAATGCGCCGCCGCCGATGAGCTGTACCAGTCCGGGCTGCCGGCTGACCGGTACGACGAGGTCTTCCCGCCGAACCCGCGGCCAGCCTGCGGTTGGTGCGATTACCTGCGGCACTGCCCGGAGGGTTCGCTGGCGGCCACACCGCGTCAGCCGTGGGACGGTCTCGTAACAGCAAACCCAGCCCCCTGAACGGCCGCCGTCGGCGTACCCGGCCGCGGTAGGCCGGTTGTCCACAGAATGGCGTTCACCCCTCGCGCAGGCCTTGACAACCTGGCAAGATCACCAGTAGGGCAAAGCCCCCAGGGTGGGTGGGTCTTGTAAGAGAACGCGCGTTCAGCGGGTGCGGCGGCGCCTCCGACGCGGACGCGGCGTCTCCTGCACGCCGTTGTCGGTCCGCCTGGGCCTGGCGCCATCGTCGGGGCGGCCTGCCACGCCACTGCTCGGGGGCGAGTCGCCCGCGCCGACGGGTCGCGCGTCTGCGGAGCCGTTCGGTGCCAAACGACCGGACCGGGTACGTCGCCTGGTCCGCGTCCGCTTCGGCGTGGGAGCCGCGCCGCGCGGGCGAGCGGCGCGGCGCCGCCCCGTCTCCCCGATGTCCTCGACAGCCTCGGCTTCGAGCCCTGCTCGGCCCTGCATGGCCCGCGGCAGCGTTCCGCTGGCCGAGGGTGGGATCTGTAGCTGCTCGTACAGATGCTGCGAGGTGGAATACGTTTCCGCGGGCTCGCCGAGATCGAGTTGGAGTGCGCCGTCAATCAGCTTCCAGCGCTGCAGATCGTCCCAGTCGACGAAGGTCACGGCGACGCCGGTGCGCCCGGCGCGGCCGGTCCGGCCGATGCGGTGCAGGTAGGTCTTCTCGTCGTCGGGGCATTCGTAGTTGACCACGTGCGTGACGTCGTCGACGTCCAGGCCACGTGCCGCGACGTCGGTGGCGACCAGCACGTCGACCTTCCCGCTTCGAAAAGCCCGCAGTGCTCGTTCACGCTGGCCCTGGCCAAGGTCGCCATGGACCGCGGCGACGGCGAAGCCGCGGCTGGTCAGCGCGCTAGCGACCTGGTCAGCCGTGCGCTTTGTCTGGCAGAACACCATCGTCAGGCCGTGTTCCTTGGCCTGCAGGACGCGCGCAAGCACCTCAAGCTTGTCGAGGTGATGGCTGCGGAACACGTGGTGCCCGGTGCTCGGCACAAGCTGCGTTTCGTCGTGCTGCTCCGCCCGCACATTGATGGGCTGGCGCAGGTAGCGCCGGGCCAGCGCGACCACCTCGCCTGGCATGGTGGCCGAGAACAGCATTGTCTGCCTGGTAGCAGGGACAAGCGCGAGGATGCGCTCGATGTCCGGCAGGAATCCGAGGTCCAGCATCTTGTCGGCCTCGTCAAGCACAAGGGTCTCCACATGGGAAAGCACCAGGTGATGCTGCTGGGCGAGATCGAGGAGCCGACCTGGAGTGCCAACCACTGCATCCACGCCTGCCCGCAGGGTCTGGATCTGCGGTTCGTAGGCGCGGCCACCGTAGACGGTCAGGACGCGGGCGCCGGAAACCGGGCTCTCTCCATCGAGATCGAGCCTGGCGCCCGCGGCCCGCACATCTCCCGCCACCTGTATGGCCAATTCGCGCGTGGGCACGATCACGAGGGCGCGCGGCTCGCGCGCGACTCCTCGCAGGTGCTGCAACAGGGGGATGCCGAACGCGAGGGTCTTTCCTGTGCCGGTTCTCGCCTGACCGATGATGTCACGCCCGCCGAGCGCGATTGGCAGCGTCAGTCTTTGGATCGGGAACGCATGAGTGATACCTCGCGCTTCAAGGGCGTCGCTAATCTCTTCGATGACGCCAAGCTCGTGAAACGACGGGGATTTCCCTGTCTCTGCTGGCACGCGTTCATCGGTCAGGGTGTTGCTTATCAGGGCTTTCGCCTCCATCATCAAGCCGGCTCCGCACGCGCCGTGGCCCTTCGGCCTGTCACGAAACTGCCGGATCCCCGCTGCCGTCATCTGGCCAACTTGGCGAATGGTGGCGGGCCTGCCCGGCTGCGTCTGGGGCGCAGGCCTCTATGTGGTCCCGGCCGGTCCGTGGTAGTCACGAGCCGACCGAACGTGTCTTGACCGATGCCATCGGTTACTGGATCGTATAACACGGTCCGGTGCCGCCAAATTCCGATCAAGAGCCGGCACAGTGTACCGATCAGCGCGTTGTTACTCTCGCGGATGTGACTGAGCCTTCGCGCACAGACGACGTCGGCTACCTAACCGGCGTTACCGACCTTCTCGGGCTGCTCGCCTACGCGGAACTCGTCGCGTTCTTCCGGCTGTCCGAGGACGCCGCGCTCGCGCCTACGATCGCTGACAAGGCGGCGCTGGCTCAGATGGCCGTCGCCGAGTTCGGCCATTTCCAGCTGGTACGGGACCGGCTTGTCCGGCTGGGCGCTGATCCCGAGCTGGCCATGCGGCCATTCATGGGCCCGCTGGATGAATTTCATGCCAAGACGGCGCCGTCCAGCTGGCCGGAAGGGCTCGTCAAAGCGTATGTCGGGGATGGGGTGGCCAGGGATTTCTACCGTGTGATCGCTGAATTTCTCGATGCGGAAACCCGCGCCCTGGTCCTCGAGGTGATGGCGGACACAGCGTACGCAGAATTTGCCGTGGACAGGGTCCGTGCCGCGATTGAGAGCGATCCGCCGCTGGCGGGCAGGCTGGCGCTGTGGGCGCGCCGGTTGGTTGGCGAGGCGCTGGGGCAGGCACAGCGGGTGGCCGCCGAGCGCGAGCCGCTCGCACGCCTGATCGCCGGGCGAATCGCGGCCGCACAGCCCGAGTCCGGCGGGGACCCGGCGGATGCCAGACGCGGCGGTGCGCCGGCGGAGGCCAGACGCGGCAGCGACCTCGGTGACATCGGCCGGATATTCGCACGGCTCACCGACCAGAACACCGGGAGGATGGCGGCGCTCGGCATGGACGTGTAGGGACGGCACCCACTGCCCGGCGGGCCGCGACGGTGATTTTGCCGTCAGGAAGAACTGTCAGATCGCGCCGAAGCCCACCCGACGCGGCTCGGACTCGCCGAACTCGATGTAGGCGATCTTGTCGGCGGGAACAAGGATCTTCCGGCCCTTTTCCGCGGCGAGGGAGAATACCGCGCCGTCGCCGCTCAGCGCCTTGGTGAGGGCGCGCTCGATCTCATCGGCGGGCGTGTCGGTCTCTACGACTAGCTCGCGGGCGACAGACTGGATGCCGATCTTGACTTCCACGGCGCTCCTCTCGGCGGCTGCGGCAGCAGCATCAGACTAACCCGAGGATCATGCGGAGGGCGGCTCTCACACGCTGGCCCGGCGGCCGCGGCTTGGTCGGTGCGTTTCAGCCGGTACGCGGCCAGCCGCTGATGCCGCGCCAGGCCAGACGGGCCATGAGATCCTCGGCAGCGTTTTTCGGGATGGGCCGGCTGGTGCTCAGCCAGTATCGTGCGCTGACCTGCGCCATGCCGACGAGTCCCATTCCCAGCAGGTGCGCCTGCGCGTCCGAGACGCCGGCGTCCTCACGAATGATCAGGCTGATCATCTCGGCACACTCCCGCAAGGTCCGCTCGAGCCGGTCCCGTACTGCGGGTTCGTTACTCAGATCAGACTCGAACACGAGCCGGAACGCTTCTCCCTCGCCGGCCACGAAGTCGAAGAAAGCCGTGAACGTCGCGGTGACGCGCTGCTTGTTCTCTGAAGTGGAAGCGAGCGCATCCCTTACGGTCGCTTCAAGCTGGTCCGCGCTCTCGTCAAGCAACGCGAGGTATAGCTCCAGCTTGCCAGGGAAGTGCTGGTAGAGCACTGGTTTGCTGACCCCGGCCCGTTCGGCGATCTCGTCCATGGCAGCGGCGTGATAACCCTGCGAGACAAAGACCTCTTGTGCCGCGTTAAGCAGCTGACGCCGCCGGGCTGGCCGTGGCAGCCGTGTACCGCGCGGTCGGGCGTCCGGGCTTGCGGTCACCACACACTCCGATGGGTTGGCACTGGCGGCAGACGAGCGACGTCTGCGGACAGCGGGACGTGACTTCCGTAATCCTACGTCTCGGTAGGGCGCAGGTCAGCAGGACCGGGTTCGGCGATCAGCGGGTACATCAGGGTCGCCGCAGGCGCGAGCGTCAGCGGTAGTCGTCCTCGTCGAGTTCGACCGTACGCCCCTGCTCCGCCTTGTCCGCTTCGTCGGCATCGAGTGGTATCTCGGCGAACCAGTCTCGGCCGTCATTGTCATCGTCCTCGTCGGCGCGGACGCTCTGGTGCTGTTCGATGGCGTCGTCAACGGGCGCCTCCATACCCCTCTCAGTCATCCACTGTCTCCTTGATCCGCGTGTGAACGGGCGGACACCCAGTTCTCCTTTTCAGCTTACGGTGTTCATGTGCAAATGCGTGTGCCGCCCGAGCGTGAGCTCGTCGTCGTGGATCATCAGGATGACGCAGCAGGCCATGCGCGGCCAGATGATGCCTGGGGCCAGCAGATTGTAACTATCGAACGTATTGTCGATAGTAACCAAACAGGACAAGTATGGATTGATCGGCAGGGCCAGGCGGGTAGGGATTGACTATGCGCAGCATTTGGAAGGGCACGATCTCGTTTGGCCTCGTCACCATCCCGGTGAAGCTCTACGCGGCCACCGAGCAGCGAGACATCGCGTTCCGTCAGGTCCACCGGACCGACGGGGGGCAGATCAGGTTCAAGCGGATCTGCTCTGCCTGCGGCGAGGAAGTGCCGTATGCCGACGTGGCCAAGGGGTACCCGCTGCCGACCGGGGAAACGGTCGTGTTGACCGACGACGACCTCGCTGGGCTGCCGCTGGCCACCGGCCGGTCAATCGAGGTGCTTCAGTTCACTCCCGCCGAGCAAATCGATCCCATTCTCTTCGCCAGGAGCTACTACCTGGAGCCTGAGGTCGCCGGTGCCCGGCCTTATGTGCTGTTGCGGGACGCGCTGGAAAGGTCTGGGCGGGTCGCGGTGGTGAAGATCGCCCTGCGGCAGCGTGAGTCCTTGGCGATGCTCCGCGTGCACGATGGCGTGTTCGTCTTGGAGACGATGTTGTGGCCTGACGAGATCCGCACTCCCGATTTCCCGTTCCTGGAGGACGACATCGGTGTTCGGGCGCAGGAGCTGAAGATGGCTGCGTCCTTGATCGATACGATGACCGCGGACTTTGATCCGACGCAGTACCGCGACGAGTACCGCGCGGCCCTTGAGCAGTTGATCGAGGAGAAGATCACTGGCCACGAGGCGGTCCGTGTGAGCGAAGGGCCCGAGGAAGCGGTCCCGGCGGAGGACCTCGTCGCCGCCTTGCGCGCGAGCGTCGAGGCGGCCAAGGGCCGGGCCGGCGCTCCGGCGGCACCCGACGGCGGGAAGGAACGCGGCCGCGGCAAGCGCAAGAAGGGTGATGTCGCCGCCGCCGGTGGCCGGCGGTAGCCCTGCTGCGGTTCAGCCTCTGGCTGAACCGCAGCAGGGTCCCCGTGGTAGGCATCTGCTTAGGACGGGTTCAGGCTCCCGTCGCTGGCCAGGGCCGCAAGAACCCCGGGGACATCGTCGACGCACAGCGCGTCGGTACCGGCATGTGCGAGGCGGAGCGCCTCTGCTGGATTCGGGACCCACGCCAGGACCTCGAGCCCGGCCCGGTGTGCCACGTCAACCGCTTGCTCGATGGTCCGGTCCGCGAGCCGTGGAGGCTTTCCGCGCAATCCAAAGGTTCCAGTGTGCAGGCAAAGAGCATCAAGGCCGAGGCTCGTGGCGGCGGGGATGGCATGCTGGATGGGAAAGTTCAGCCACGTGATCAATCCCAGCGAAACCTCGGGGATGGTGTCCTTCGAATCCTTCAGGTACATCAGCAGGCCAGGGTCGAATGACGACACGAACAGCTGCCGCTGGTTCTGGTGTCGCCGCAGCGTCTCTGCGACCAGCGTGGCGGTGCGGTGAAGTGGGGGATCGACCGCATCTTCGATGATCGTTTTGACGTCGATGTTGACCGCGACACCGGCCGGGACCGCGGCCATTGCCTCCTCGAACCGGAGGATCCCGGATGACGCGAGCTCGTCGGCACTGCGGGTGACGACGAAGTCACCTGCGGGGGTGACCGTATCGTGCCGGATGACGAGTTCGTCGTCGAGGCAGCGCTGGACGTCGAGTTCGATCCAGGAAAGCCCGTGCCCTACCGCCGCCTGGTAGGACTCGATGGTGTTTTCCTGGTGGCCGCCGCGTTCCCCAGCGCCGAATCCGCGGTGTCCGACAACTGTAGGCTTCACGTCAAAGATCATCCGCGCTTCCTCCCGGCTAGCTGACGGCCTGTTCGCGGCCTCCTTTGTGCCCGCCACAGCCTGGGAGGCTACCGACCGGCCGGCACCGCGGCCAACGCGTCGACGGCGTCGCTGAACCGGGTCTGCGCATCGGATGAGTCCGGGCCGAGCAGGTAGCTCTTCAGCTCTCTGCGGTCCTGCGCATGCCGGTCATCTCCCGCTTTGGCTGCCTCCCCGCAGATCTCGGCCAGCTCCGCACCGTCGGCGCTGAGCAGGTAGGCAGCGGCGGCGCTCGGGAATTCCTTGCGGAAGGCCAGCTCGCCGAGGCCGCCTGGGTTGGTGACCACATATGGCTTGCCGGTTGCTATGTAGTCGCTGACGACGCTGGATACGTCGCTGATCAGGAGGTCGCTTTGATTGAAGCAGTTGTAAAGCGTCGGCCGCGGACCGGTTACGACGCGATGTCGCCACCAGCCTTCCGAGCGCCAGTACGCATCGTGCCAGGCGTCATTCAGCCGCTGCCACTCCAGGTCGGCATCGGGGCTTGGTCTACTGTCGCGCGACATCCTCGCGTAGTCCGGCCATCCGCGACGGACCGGATCGCTTTCAATCTTCACCGCACTGGTTAGGTTGAGTAGCTCCGCCTCGAGACTGGCCATCTGCGCGGCAGCGGCAGCCTCGCCCACGGTCGGCTCGTCGACCTGTTTGCCTGCCGCACCTGGCCGGTTGGCTTCCTCGAGAATGGCAACGATCGTCTCGTGTGCCTCGGTAGCCCGGCTGTCGCGGGTCCCGGTGAGGGGGTGCGGCTTGTAGAGAATGCGTACCGGCGGTACGAGATCGATCAGCACCCTGAAGATCTGCGGCCCCATCAAGATGAGAGATGTCTGGTATGGGTCGCCGCCATCCCAGCCCTCCCATGTCGGTGCATAGAGAACGGTCAAAATCCGATCCGCGCGGCTTTCTGCGGTCGGGCGGAGTTGCATGAGCTGGGGGCGGCCTACTTCGATGATGCTGTCGTCTCGCACACCGACTCGCGCGCGCAGATAGCGGTCTCTCCCGGCTCTTCCCGCCACCCACACCTGGTCGTAGACCTTCGCGAACGGGTTGAAACTCGCGGTCTTGTCACTATCACCGTGGCCGATGAACACGTGCGCGATGCCTGGGCTGCGCAGCAGGTGGATGTTCTTACCCGTGTTGGCGGGGTACAGCGCGACCCGCACGCTCGGCAGCGGGAAGTTCATCAGGTCGATCGTCCCGTCGATGCACACCACGGGCAGACTGGTCCGCTCGAGCAGCGGAACCAGCCATCGCTCCCGCATGATGACCAAGGCCGGCCGGTGCAGCCTGGCGAGAGTGGCCAGCCACATGTTCACCTGGTAGACGGCGTCGCGCGAGCCGCTGAAGTACAGCACCACCTCGGGGCGGTATTGGCAGACCTGGGTATTCACGACCGCGAGGACGCGGGCCTTGTTGCCAAGATGCCTGTTGCGGAGCGCGTGCGGGACCATAACGGCACAGCCGCTGAAACCCGCCGCGAGTGCCATAGCGACTCCCCCGACGGTCCATGCGAAATTGGCCGTGAACACCGCGACCACCCCCCCGGCCAGCACCGGTACGTCGAGGTACAGCATCTTCCATGCGTGATTCGCCGTGAGCAGGCGCGGCGGGGCATCTGGGATTCGCAGCTCGCCGAGACTGATGTTGCGCGTTACCGTCGGCAGCCGTCGGCGTTGCGTGACGTAAATCGCTAGTGCCGAATACGCGGCCCGGGCGCAATGCATGCCGATCAGCCCGAGTGTGAGGACCAGGAACTGGGCGGCATCGACGTCCATCACCCGGGCGAGCAGGGCCATGAGCGCTGCCTCGCGCAGGACGAACCGCACCGTCACGCTCATCTGCAGCCAATTGAGCATGTCCACGATGGGCTGCGCGGCACTCGGTGCCGCCAACTCGGCCAGGTAACTGAAAACCGCCGCCACCAGGAACAGCCAACAGGCCGCTAACCGGTCCTGCGTTCCCGTGGGCAACGCCGCGGCCACGAACATCAGGGGATACGAGATGAGGAGAGCCGCCGCGACTGTTGTGGCGGTAACGCGGCTGGCACGAAGGCGCTCCAGCAATTGGTGCAACGGTCGCTCCATCAGTTCCGTGGCGAGGCTCGTTAGGTCAGCGCCGATGCGCTCATGGCACGGCGTAACCCGACTCGGCGAGCGTCATCGGGCCAGGCTCGTCTTCGCGGTACAGCCGGGCGGCTCCTCCCATGGGGTCGATACAACGCACGTCGATCACGTGCCCGGTCAGGTTGGACACCAGTACGTCGATCGAAGTGAGCGCAACTGTCCCTGGCGACAGCAGGGTTTCGGCCGGCTCCGCGCCGAAAGCCTTCACGCGCATCGGTGTCCGCGTCCGTTCAGGGTTGACGCAGTTGACCTTGACGCCGAGCGCCGACCACTCATCCGCGAGTGCCTGGGTCAGGTTCACGACGGCGGCCTTTGCCGAGGAATAGAGGCTGTACCCCGCGCGCCCCCGGGTGTACGAGCTGGAGGTGTAGAGGAGCAGGTGGCCATGAGTCCTGGCCAGATAGCCGATCGCCGCCCGGGCGATGGTGATCGGCGCCATATAGTTCACCCGCATGGTCTCCTCGACAACCGTCAGGTCGGTCTCGGCGAGCTTGCCGGTCCGGAGCATGCCCGCGGTGTTGACGACGAAGTCGATCCGCCCTGTCGCGTCATACGCGTGCAAGAGGGCCGTCTCGACATCGGCGGGACTCTCCACATGCGTGCCCGTTTGCGAGCGGCTGAACGAGAACACGTGGGCGCCGAAGTGCCTGGCCGCCGCGCAGACGTCAGCGCCAATGCCGTAGCTGCCACCGAACACGATCAGAGTCCGGCCGGCCAGCTTGCTCCGGTACTCGTCGGCGGACGCCGGAGGCAGGCAGTCCTGGGATGCGAGCTGGAAGAGCCTGTCCGCGATGAAGACATCGATCGGGTGCGTCACCTTCATGTTGCGGTCACTGCCCGGCACAACATAGATCGGTGTGTCAGGCAGGTACCGAAGGACCACTCCGCAGTCATCGGTCACCGGGTGTCGTGCGAAGTCCGGGTCCGCGTCAGCGAGTTCATACGCGTGCCGGATCACCGAGAGCCGGAAGCCCTGAGGAGTCTGGCCGCGGCGCAGTCGGCCGCGCGGTGGGATCGCGGTGATTACGTCGGCATCGTCGATGATGATCACCGTGTCGGCCGACGGGATTGCGACATCCACCGCGGTGTAGGTACGCAGAGCCGCGATGCAGTCAGTGATGATGCGCTGCCCAACTAATGGCCGGACCGCGTCGTGGAACAGCACGTTGCAGTCCCCGCCAGGCTGGCTGCGTTCGGTCAGGGCGGCTATCGCCTTCGCGGTCGATGCGGCGCGATCCTCGCCTCCGTCAAGCACGCCCACGACCTTGCGGTACCCACCGCGACCGACGAGCCGCGCCGTCTCGTGGGTGTGGCCTGGCGCCATCATTATGAAGATCTCGTCGATGCCGGGATGCGATTCGAAGGCGTCCAGCGTATGTTCGAGGATCGTTTTTCCCGCGATCTTGAGCAGTTGTTTCGGGATATCCAAACCAATCCGCGTGCCTGTGCCGCCCGCGAGCACGACGGCCACGGTCCGCAGCCACCCCTGCGAAGAGGACATGTCGGAAAGATCCACCTCTCGTCACCAGCATGCATCACGGATTCCGCGATTGATGGCCTGCTCGCCACGCCACTTCGCCCCGTAACCCCACGGCACGTCGGTATGCGATGCCTGCGGCACAACCTGGCACGAGCAAGACAGGAATCTACTATGCGTTTGGCGGATATGTACGAGCATTTTACGGTCCGTTCGCGGACTGGCGAGAGCTGCTGCGCCGGTTCTACCGTGCCGAGATGCTGGGGCGGCTGACCGAGCCGCCCGGCGTGAACGCGGCGCCTACTCGGCCTGGGTGTCGACCGCAGTGCCCGGCGCGCGCGGGGTGGCCGCACCTTACTGAGGAATCTCCGCTGACGCTCGCGGGCGTGGGGGAATGCACAGACCCGGGGGCTGAGTTTAGGTAGAGAATACGACCAAGGCCCTGACCAAAGCGGAAAGAGAAACACCGTGTCGCTGCCACCCCTGGTTGAGCCGGCCGAAGGGCTCACCGTTGACGAGGTCCGGCGCTACTCCCGGCACTTGATCATCCCCGATGTCGGGATGTCAGGCCAGAAACGGCTGAAGAACGCCAAAGTGCTGTGCGTCGGCGCCGGGGGTCTCGGCTCGCCGGCTCTGATGTACCTGGCCGCCGCCGGGGTGGGCACGCTCGGAGTCATCGACTTCGACCTGGTGGACGAGTCCAACCTGCAGCGCCAGATCATCCATGGCCAGTCAGACATCGGCCGGTCGAAGACGCAGTCCGCCCGGGACACCGTGCGGGAGATCAACCCGTTCACGAATGTCATCGTGCACGAGGAGCGGCTGAGCTCGGACAATGCGATGAGCATATTCGAGCCGTACGACCTCATTGTGGACGGCACCGACAACTTTGCCACGCGCTATCTGGTGAATGACGCGTGCGTGCTGCTCGGTAAGCCATATGTATGGGGGTCGATTTACCGCTTTGACGGGCAGGCAAGTGTGTTCTGGGCCGATCACGGTCCGTGCTACCGCTGCCTGTATCCGGAACCTCCTCCGCCTGGCATGGTGCCTTCCTGCGCGGAAGGCGGTGTGCTCGGCGTGCTCTGCGCGTCGATCGGCTCTATCCAGGTGAACGAGGCCATCAAGGTGCTCACGGGGATCGGGGAGCCGCTGGTGGGCCGCCTGATGATCTATGACGCACTGGAGATGACCTATCGATCGGTCAAGGTCAACAAGGATCCTGAGTGCCCGGTGTGCGGCAAAAACCCGACCGTGACCGAACTGATCGACTACGAGGAGTTCTGCGGCACGGTTTCCGAGGAGGCGCAGAAGGCCGCGGCTGGATCCACGATCACCGCCACTGAGCTGAAGGAGATGCTGGACACGGGCGACGAGCTGTTTCTGATCGACGTGAGGGAGCCGAACGAATACGAGATCGTCTCCATCCCCGGGGCCAGGCTCATCCCCAAGGGCGAGTTCCTGTCCGGAGCGGCGCTTGAGTCGCTTCCGCAGGACAAGCGGATCGTGCTGCACTGCAAGAGCGGTGCCAGGTCCGCCGAGTGCCTGGCTGTCGTGAAGAACGCCGGCTTCGCTGACGCCGTTCATGTTGGCGGCGGGGTACTCGCCTGGATTAACCAGGTGGACCCGTCGCTCCCGGCGTACTAAGAAACCGACGATCAGGTCGTAACATGCACCTGTGGCAGACCAGCCAGCAAATCAGGGGGAGGGCAGGCCGGCCGCTCAGGGGCCTGATCCGGTGCCCGGGAGCCACGCTGCCTACGCTCCCGCTCACCCAGCAGGTCACGCTGGTGCTCACGCCGCCGTTCCAGCGTCTGACCCGCGTCCACGGCCGCGGCTAGGGCTGGCTGTCGTCGCCATTATCGCCGGGCTGATTGGACTGGCCGCGTCGCTCGCGGGGCTGGTTATCGGCGTCGCGCCGCGCCACTTCAGCGCGTTCGAGCAACGGAAGATCATGGCGTGGGAGATCGGTAAAAGGTGGCGTGCCTGGCCGGCCGGAAAGATCTTCCCTGCCCGCGTCGCCTACCGCGTGCCCGGACAGGTCCTGGACTCCAAGGCCGACCTTCGCCTGTCGGCCCGCCGGGTGGGCATCGCACCCGAGGCGCACTGTGCCGCGGCGGCCGACAGGCCTGCGGCGCGGGTGCTCGCGCGATACGGATGCACGGCCGTGCTGCGCGCGACCTACGCGGACGCGACGGGCGCGTTCGTCACAACCGTCGGGGTCGTGGTCCTGCGCGGCGCGCGGGATGGCATAGCCGCACAGCGCTCGCTGCCAGGATCGGCCGGTATGCGCCACGATCTTCGCCCGGGTGTGCATGCCGCTCCGTTTCCAGGGACGCTCACTGCCTCGTTCGCGGACCGTAGCCGACAGGTCTCGTCGAGCATCCCCGCTGGCCCGTACCTTGTCATGTACACCGCTGGCTATGCCGACGGCCGGCCGCACCAGGGTGGTGTGTCTGACGAGTATGCGGTGGGCGAACTGGTGAGCGCGTCAGAGGGGATTGCCGCGAACATCGCTAGCCGGATCGGGGCGCTGCCCGCGCCACCGCACTGCCCGGGAACAGCCGGATGCTAGCGGCCGTTCGGCTCCTGCTTGCGCCTGTGCTGCTGGCTACGGCGCTCGCCGCGATGGCTCTCGGCGCCGCGGGGCGGCCTGCCCGCGCGGACGGCGTGCGTGACGCGCAGATGTGGGTGCTCGATGACCTGCAGGCGCAACGGGCCTGGACGGCAACCCAGGGCCGCGGGGTAACGGTGGCCGTGCTGGACAGTGGGGTCAACCCGGATGTCTCAGACCTGGCGGGATCCGTGACGACCGGGCCCGACTTGACCGACACGGGCACACCGGCATCAAATCCAGCCTGGGGCGAGCACGGCACCTGGATGGCGTCGCTGATCGCGGGTCACGGCCATGCGGGCGGCGAGAGCGGCATCCTCGGAATCGCGCCACAGTCCAGGATCCTCTCGATCCGTGTGATCACTGATCACGATGATCCGGGTAGAAACCGCTACCAGCACGAACCGCCAGACAAGATTCAGCACGCCCTGGCCAGTGCCATCCGGTACGCGGTCCGCCACGGCGCCGCCGTCATCAGCATGTCGATTGGCTACAACTCGCCAAGCACCGCCGTTCGCGCCGCGCTGCAGTACGCCATCGACCGCGGCACCGTGGTCGCCGCCTCGTCCGGCAACTCGGGCGACAGCTCCTTCGCGCGCGAGCACAGATACGCGCCGTACTCGTTTCCCGCCGATTACCCGGGCGTGATAGCGGTCGGCGCCGCCAAAGACGACGGGTCGCCCGCCAGTTTCTCCAGCGGCAACCTGTCGGTTCAGGTTGCCGCACCCGGCGTCAACGTGCCGTCACAGGGCCGCGACGGCCAGTACTGGGAGGTCAGCGGAACGAGCCCGGCATGCGCGCTCGTCGCCGGAGTAGCCGCGCTGATCAAGGCCCGCCACCCGTGGCTTGCGCCTGCCCTTGTCGACCGGGCGATCATCTCGACCACCCGTGACCGCCCGCTGCACGGATACGACGAGCGGGTCGGCTTCGGCATGGTGGACGCGGCGGCGGCGCTCGCTGAGGCGAAGCTGCTGGCCAGGGCAATCCCCGACAGGGGTTTGTCTGCGAGTGCTTTCCAAGGGGCGCAGGGTGTCGTCCTCGCAGGTCAGCACTTCGGTGGCGGCCCATCCAGGGTCGCGAGGCCGCCGGTGCGGCCGCGCCGGGTTTGGCCGCTCGCCCTCCTCGGGCTCCTCGGGCTGACGTCATTGGTCCTCATCGTCGCGTCGCTGACGCGAATCACGGTTGTCCGGCGCTCACGCCGGCATATGTCCGCGCCGCCGCCCCGAGCGCCTCGCCCGCCCGGCCAGGCACCGCCATCCGTCACGGGGATCGGGTGACGCGCGCCGCTGCCGCGCGTCCGGTGGACGGGTTCGCCGATCGGGTGCTTAGCATCGTAGAGCGAATCCCGGCTGGTTACGTCATGTCCTATGGCGATGTCGCGGAATACCTGGGCGAACGTGGTCCCCGGCAGGTCGGCAGGGTGATGGCTTTGTGGGGTGGCGGCGTCGCATGGTGGCGGGTGATCCATGCTGACGGCACGCCGCCGCCAGGCCATGAGCGTGCTGCCTATGAGCATTACCGCGCGGAGGAGACGCCGCTGCGCTCACATGATCCTGCGGTGCGGGTGGACATGAGCCGTGCCCGCTGGCCAGGTGGCTCAGGCATGCTTGAGGCATGAGCCTTCGCCGCCGGTCCAGGAGTCTTGTTGAGAACCGGGGTTCTCAAGCGGGCTCTAAGGCTGACCCGCAGTCCCTGCCAGCCCCGCGTCACCCGGGCGGGCCCTACCGTGTCTGCTTGGTGTGCATGGGAAACATCTGCCGCTCACCGATGGCGGAGTCGGTGGTGCGCGCCGAGACCGAGCGGGCAGGTATCGCCCACCTGGTAGAAATCGACAGCGCGGGTATCGGGGACTGGCACGAGGGTGAGGGAATGGATCCGCGCGCCCGCGCAGAGCTGGCCCGCCGTGGTTACTCTGGCAGCGGTCACAGGGCCAGGCAGATACGGCCGTCGTGGCTCGCTGAACGCGACCTGATCCTCGCCATGGACCAGCACAACCTGCACGCGCTGCACCGCATGACCGCGGGCCAGACGGACACGGCGGGCCGCGTCCGCTTGCTGCGCTCGTTCGACCCGGCGTCAGCGGACGGCGCCGAGATCCCTGACCCCTACCTCGGTGAGAGCCAGGCATTCAGCCGCGTTTTCAGCCTGATCGAAGCCGCCGCGAAGGGTCTCGCGGCGCGCCTGGCGGATTCGCTCACCCAGTAACTAGGCGGCGGCTGCCGCGCGTGGGCCCGTATCGGGTCCACCCAGGGGCCACGGTGGGCCACCGAAGCCTGGATAGGGGCCAGGGTGGGCCACCGAGGCCTGGGTAGGGTCCACAGAGGGCCACCGAGGCCCGTAGAGGACCCAGCGATATGGCGTTTCGTTTGAAGACGGGAGGCCACCTGATCGAGCAGCGCGTCAGCGACCTTCTCGGCGTCGGCGTACAGCGGATTCGCACGCTCGGCGCACAGCATCGCTGGCGAACCTACCGTGCGACGCTGTCCGACGGGCGCGAGGTTTTCGTCAAGGCGGCGGCTTCCCCGCTCGGTGCGCTGTTGCCCACAGAGGCACGTGGTCTGCGCTGGCTCGGCGGCGCCGGGCACGCGCCGGTCCCGGAGGTGCTCGGTTTCGACGAATCGACGCTGGTTCTCAGGTGGCTTGAGGCCGGCCCGCCTGACGCGGCGTCGGCCGAGCGCTTCGGCCGCGACCTTGCGGCGTTGCACGCTGCGGGTGCGACGAGTTTCGGCGCGCCCTGGCCGGGATTTATCGCCTCGCTGCCGCTGGACAATACGGTGGGACAACAGTGGCCGTCGTGGTATGCGACGCGCAGGCTCGCACCGTTTCTGCAGCGTGCGGCCGACGCCGGAGCGCTGTCATCGCAGGATGTGCGGCTGATCGAGACAGTGATGACGCGCACTGACGAACTGGCGGGCCCAGCGGAGAGACCGGCCAGGATCCACGGAGACTGCTGGTCCGGCAACGTGATCTGGGTGAATGGCCAGGGCTGGCTCGTTGACCCGGCGGCTCATGGTGGCCACAGGGAGACCGACCTGGCCATGCTCGACCTGTTCGGCGCGCCTTACCTGGACCGCATCCTCGCCGCTTACTCAGAGGCGTCCCCGCTCACCGACGGCTGGAAGTCACGTGTTCCGCTGCATCAGCTGCATCCATTGCTCGTGCATGTATGCCTGTTCGGGAGCGGTTACCGTGGCGCCGCGCTCGATGCGGCCCGCGCCGCCCTCGCGGTCTGACCGGGGCGGCGCACGGGCGCGCAGCCGTTCGGCATAAAAATCCGCCCTGGTTGCCGCGGACACGCACCGAAAATCCCGCGGGCAGTCGGATCCATCTGCTGGAATGCCTACAGCTATGCACGAGCCAGCTATGCACGGGCCAGGTATGCACGGGCCAGCGCCTGCCTACCGGCTGGTCCGCCGCCCATCCCCCGCGACGGCCCCGCCGCGGCTCGATGACGCGCAGCGGGCGGTGGTCGCCCACCGTGGCGGCCCACTGCTCGTACTCGCCGGTCCTGGCACGGGCAAGACCACCACGATCGTGGAGGCTGTTGTCGAGCGGATCGAGCGCCGGGGCGTCGAACCGCAACGGATTCTGGTTCTCACCTTCAGCCGCAAGGCCGCCCACGACCTGCGGGAACGGATTAGCGCCCGGCTGCGGCGCACCACCAGAGCGGCGCTCGCGCTTACCTTTCACAGCTATGCCTACGCGCTCGTGCGCCATGAGTTCGCCGCGGCCGCGGATGAACCGCCCCAGCTGCTTTCCGGCCCAGAGCAGTTGCTCGAGGTGCGGCACATGCTCCGTGGCGAGGCTGCGGACGGCGCCGGCAAATGGCCACAGGAAATGCGGTCTGTCCTCACCACCCGAGGGTTCGCGGAGGAACTGCGCGACCTCCTGCTCCGTGCCGCCGAACGTGGCCTGGACGGAGTCGGCCTCGCAAAGCTCGGCCGCCGCTGTAAACGCGAGGAGTGGATCGCCGCTGGCGCGTTCGCCGAGCGTTATGCCGCGCGCTTCGACCTCGCGCCGGTGCCCGCGTACGACTACGCGGAGATCATCAGGATAGCTGCGGCAATGCTCACCCGCTCGGCCGTCAGGGCCAGGGAACGGGACGCCTATGACGTCGTGCTCGTGGACGAGTACCAGGACACCGACCCGGCGCAGGAGGAGCTGCTGCACTCACTCGCCGCGGGGGGGCGCGAGCTGATCGTCGTGGGCGATCCTGACCAGTCGATCTACGGCTTTCGCGGCGCGGACGTGCGGGCGATTCTCGGCTTCCCCGAGAGGTTCCGCACGGTGGACGGGCAACCGGCGGCAGTGATCGCGCTGCGCGACAGCCGCCGCAGCGGCTCCGTGCTGCTTGCCGCATCCCGGCGGGTCGCGGCGCGCCTGCCGGCGTTCCAGGCCGGAAAAGCGGGGTCGGGGCACCGTGATCTAAGGCCCGCGCCCGGTGTGGCGGTGCCGGGCGAGACGCGGATTCTCGTTGCGGAGAGCGCCACCCAGGAAGCCGCGGTGGTCGCCGACACGCTGCGCCGCGCGCACCTGGCGGATGGCGTGGCGTGGTCGCGGATGGCCGTGCTTGTCCGTTCGGCTCGCTTGCAGGTGCCGCTGCTGCGCCGGGCTCTCACCGCGGCCGGGGTTCCCGTGACCGTCGCCGGCGACGAGGTGCCGCTGGTGAGCGAGCCGGCCGTCCGGCCGCTGCTGCTGTTGCTGCGCTGCGCGCTCAAGCCGGAAACGCTTGACGGTGAGGCCTCGGCCGAGCTGCTCACGGGCCCGCTCGGCCGTGCGGACGCGCTCGGCCTGCGGCGGCTGCGGCGGGCGCTGAGCGCGATAGCGGCGGAGACGGCGGCCGCCGAGACGACAGTCGGCGACCCTGTCGTCAGCGACCCCGCAACCGGCGCCGCAGTGGCCGGCCCCGCAGTGGCCGGCGCCGCAGCGGCCGGTGATGAGGCGGAGAGGGACAGGGCAGGCGACCGGGCTGACCTGCTCGCGGCCGCTCTGGCTGACCCCCGTGACCTGATCCTGGTTCCACGGGACGTGCGCGAGCCCGGTGAGCGCCTAGCGGGCCTGCTTGCCGCCGCCCGGAAGGCAACGGCCGATGGCGGCAGCGCCGAGGACGTGCTGTGGGCCGTGTGGGAAAAGACCGGCCTCGCGGCGCGGTGGCAGGCCGACTCGGCAGCCGGGGGCGCGAGGGGCGCGGCAGCGGACCGCGATCTCGACGCGGTCCTCGCCCTGTTCGACGCCGCCGCCAGGCATACCGAACGGCTGCCGCCCGGCGCGCCTGGCCTTTTCCTCGAGAGCCTGACCGGGCAGGAGATCCCGGGCGACACGCTTGCCGAGCGAGCCGCCGCGGGCGACGCGGTCCGCGTGCTGACGGCGCACCGGTCCAAGGGCCTGGAATGGGACGTCGTCGTTGTGGCGGGCGTTCAGGAAGGCACCTGGCCGGACCTGCGGATGCGTGGCTCACTGCTCGGGGTGGACGAACTGGTCGAGGTCGCGGCGGGTGCGCAGCTTTCCCGCGAGGCAGCGGCCGTATCCACCATGTACAAGCTGCTTGCTGAGGAGCGCCGACTCTTCTACGTGGCGGTGACACGGGCGCGTCACCGCTTGGTGGTAACGGCGGTGGGCGGCGAGGACACCGAGGAGCGCCCCTCACGTTTTCTGCGGGAGCTGGCGGGAAACGACATCGCGATCGAGCGGGTGGCTGGTGCGCAAGCCCGATGGCTGTCCCTGCCGGCGCTGGTCGCGAGCTTGCGAGCGGCAACCGCCAATGTCGCGAAGCCGCATCGGTTTCGGCTGGCCGCCGCGGCGCGGCTGGCGGAGCTTGCTGCTGCGGGGGTCCGCGGCGCGCACCCCAGCCAGTGGTACGCGCTGACCAAGCTGTCCGACACCGGCCCGGTCATGAGTGAGGGTGCGGCCGTCCGGCTGTCGCCTTCGCATGTGGAGTCCTTCACCAAATGTGGTTTGCGCTGGCTCCTCGAAGTGGCCGCGAGCGCCCGTTCGCCCGATGTGGCCCGCGGTCTTGGCACGGTCATCCACGCCGCGGCCGCCGCGGCTGCGGCAGGCGCTGAGGACGCTGAGATCGGCCAGCGGATCGATGACGCGTGGCGGCATCTGGATTTCGGCAGTGCCTGGTATAGCGAGAAACGGCGCGAGGAGGCGCACCGCATGGTCCGGCGGTTCCTCGACTGGCACCGCGCGAACCCGCGCAAGCTCGCGGCCGCCGAGGAGTCGTTCCGGATTCAGCTGGGCGATGTCCAGATCACCGGGCGGGTGGACAGGCTTGAGGCCGACGAGGACGGCCGTGCCGTGATTGTCGACCTGAAGACCGGCACGACCAAACCCGCCGACGACGAGCTTGACCGCCATCCGCAGCTCGGCGTGTATCAGCTGGCCGTGCTGCTTGGCGCGTTCGAGCGGTTCGGGCTCACCGAGCCTGGCGGTGCGGAGCTTGTGCAGGTAGGCAAGGCGGCGCTGGTGGCAACGGCCCGAGTACAGCGGCAGCGCGAGCTTGCTGCCGATCCGGAGCCTGACTGGCCACGGGCCCTGGTTGAGGCGGTCGCGCAGGGCATGGCGGGACCGGTGTTCAGGGCGACCGTTAACCCGGGCTGCCGGACGTGCCCGGTAGCGGCGTGCTGCGCTGCGCATGAACGAGGAGGCCAGGTCGCCCCGTGACGATGGGCGCATGTTCCTGGCGCGACCCGCCGCGCAGCCGTTAGGGATAAAACTCAACCGCGTCCCTGCGACGAGAGTCCGCGACGTGTCAGCAAGAACCCTCAGGCGCCCAAGTTGAGGTGCGTCAGCACCGCTAGGACCCGGCGGTGGTCGTCTTCGGAGGGCGGCAGGCCCAGCTTGGTGAAGATGTTGCTGATGTGCTTGCTGACGGCCTTATCGGTGATGACCAGGCGACGGGCGATCGCCGCGTTGGTGCGCCCCTCCGCCATCAGCGCCAGCGGTGGCCGGATCGGTCATGAGGGTGCGGACCCGGGCGAGCGGCGATCCGCGCAGCGGCTTGTAGGCCTCCGCAGCCAACCCAGCGGGCTGAGCAGGAGCGCGAAGGCCGAGAGCAAGCACAGCACTCCCGCCGTGATCGCGATGACCCCGCCCGCGGCAAGCGCCGCGACGAATTTCGCCGTCGTAGCGGCGAGTTTCCCGTCGTGCTGGCGAGCCTGTCGGCGAGTGCGCGGTCTGTTCTTCGCGGCCCGCCGACCTGTCCAGCGAGATGCCTATCCATGGGCGCTCACCGCGGTGAACCTGATCTTAGGGCCTCCTTTGTCGCGCGTTCGCCTGGCCGATCGGCACGCCTGGGCCACCAAGCGCGCCGACCGATCAGTGCCGTCAGGCTGGGTGTGAAGAACATCGCCATCACAAAAGCGGCCAGCGCGATTCCGCACGACACCGCGAACCCGAGCTGGGACAGGATCGAGTTCCCGGCGAGGGTAAGCGAGGCAAACGTCCCTGCCAAGATCACGCCGGCTGCCCCGATGGTTGGCCCGGCGTGCCGCAGGGCCAGCGCCGCGGCGTCGTGTGGGTCCTGGCCCGCGCTGGCCTCCTCACGCAGCCGGGAGATCATGAGGATGTTGTAGTCGGTGCCGAGCGCCACCACGAAGACGTAGATGTAGACCGGTAGCAGGAACACCAGGCCCGCCTGGCCGCGTAGGCCTTGGAAGACAAGCACGCTGGCGCCGAGGGCCGCGCCGAACCCAAGTCCGACCGAGGCCATCAAGTACCACGGCGCGACCGCACTGCGCAGCACGAGCGCGAGTATGAGGAGGATGATGACCGCCGCCACGGGGAAGACAAGCGCGTAGTCGTGGTTGACCGCCCGCTGGATGTCAGCGAAGACCGCCGTCGTGCCGCCCACCAGCGCATACGTCCCCGCCGGCGCGGCCGCGTGCGCTCCGCCGCGTAGCGGGCCCTTCACCACGTTCACCGCTGCGGTGGATCCCGGGTCGTGCGTAAGCGTGACCGTAAAATCGGCTGTCGCCTGGTCGGCGCTGAGCCTCGGTGCGGCGACCGAGCCGACCCCATCCAGCTTCTTCAGCGCCGCAGTGTAGGCGGTGAGCTCAGGTGGGGTTGTACCCAAGCGCGCTGATCGTCAACACGCCGAGCAGGAGACCGGAGACGGCGGCGAAGCGCGCCGGGTGGCGGCCGAGCGAGCGGCCGATCGCCGCGAACCTGGCCGCCTCCGGCTCGGAGCGACTTCGCGATCTCCGCGACCTTCGCCGAGTTGGCACTGGTCAGTTTCCCGCCGTCGGTCCTCGCGAACACGATGATCGCCGCATTACTTGTCACGTGGCCCGCTTGTGGGAACGCCCTGTCCTGCAGGTTCACTGCCCGGATCGATTCGTAGTCCTTCGGCAGGAAGCTGCTCTCGCTGGTGGTTGTCGGCAGGCCGGGCGAGGTCGCGATCACCGCCACCGCGGCAACTACCCATAGCCCGATCACCCGCCACGGGTGGCGCACCACGCCACGCCCAAGCCGAGCAAACACGCTCCCGTCCCCATCCGCTGGCCGGGTCCTGGCCGCCGTAGGGCCGGTGCCCTTCGCGGAACCGTACCTGCTGTGCACCCTGTTCCCTCCGGTTTGGGTTGTCGGCAGCCCGCCAGCGCGGGTTTGCCCGGAGTGCCTGCCGCGGCAGACTCAATCACGCTAGGGACCGCACCGTGGTTCGATCCATAGGGCTGGCACCCCTATCGCGACGGGCTTGGCCGCCCACTCCTGTGGTCGTGCCAGGCCTACCTTCGGGGGCACGTTCTAGGCGCACACATCGGGCGAACCTCCCACCGAATGTCGGTGGTCTCTGATGAAATGCGGGACGGGGCGGGAGTTACGACGTGCCGCGGCACAGGGGGGAATCTGATCAATACCTACAGCCCGGTGCAGCTGGCTCGGCTGCTCGGCCTGCCTGAGCCGACGACCGAGCAGGCGGCCGTGATCGCCGCCCCCATGCGGCCGATGGTGGTAGCCGCCGGCGCTGGCTCAGGCAAGAGCGAAACCATGGCGGCGCGCGTCGTGTGGCTGGTCGCTAACGGTCTTGTGCGCCCAGAACGCGTCCTCGGCCTCACCTTCACCCGTAAAGCCGCGGCCGAGCTGTCGGAGCGGATCCGGCGCAGGCTCGACGGCCTGCGACGGGCCAGCATCGGCATTGATGACGACGTGCTCGCTGGCGAGCCGGCCGTGTCCACCTATCACGCCTACGCGGGTCGGCTGGTGGCCGAGCACGCACTGCGCGAGGCCCTGGAGCCGTCCCTTCGACTGATCACCCCGGCCGTGCAATGGCAGATCGCGTCCAAGGTGGTCGCCGGTTATGACGGGCCCGTCGACAAGATCAGCTGGACCCCTGACTCCGTCACGGCGGCGGTCCTTGAGCTGGCCGGCGAGATGTCTGAACACCTTCGCGCACCGGAGGAGGTCAGGGCCGTGGGCGAGCGGCTCGCGGAGCAGGCAGCCGCGTTGGCATCGGGCCGGAACGGCCGGGCGCCAGCCACCGTGGCGAAGATCCTCGCTACCCAGCGGACCCGCGAGCAACTGCTCCCCATGGTGGCGCGATTCGCCGCGGCCAAACAGGCGCGGGAGGTCGTCGACTACGGTGACCAGATCGTCCTCGCGGCTAGGATCGCCGCCCGCCACCCAGCCGTGGGAACCGCCGAGCGTGCCCGTTACCAGGTGGTACTGCTCGACGAGTACCAGGACACCAGCCACGCACAGCTCGTTCTGCTGCGGGCGCTTTTCGGTGGCGGCCACCCGGTGACGGCGGTCGGCGACCCGTGTCAGTCCATCTACGGGTGGCGCGGCGCAAGCGCGGGTAACCTGCGCCGCTTCCGCGAGGATTTCCGGGCACAGGCAGGGCGTGGCACGGCACCTGCCCCGGTGGGGGTGCTCTCTACGAGTTTCCGCAACAGCGCGGGGGTGCTTGAGGTCGCCGCGGCGCTGCAAGCGGACCTGCGAGCGGAGGCGGTGGAGGTCCCGCGCCTGGTCCCGGCGCCGCCGCGGGCCGGCCGTGGCATGGTCGCCTGCGCGCTGCTGCCCACCGGAGCCGATGAGGCCATTTGGATAGCCGAACGGCTGGCGCAGTTGCTCTCCCTGCCTGCAGGCGTCGCGCCCGATGGCAAACCCTGGCCAGATGGGACCCGCAGGCCGGGCGAGGATCGTGTGCACCCGTCGGACATCGCCGTGCTGTGCCGCAAACGAGCCCAATTCCCGGCGTTGCGCAAGGCCATTGAGGATCGCGGTATCCCGGTGGAAATGGTCGGCCTCGGCGGGCTGCTCACCGTGCCGGAGGTGCAGGACGTGGTGGCCACGCTTCGAGTCCTGCATGATGGGGCGGCATCCGACGCAGTGGCGCGCCTCCTTACGGGTCCGCGCTGGCGGATTGGCCCAGCCGATCTCGTTGCGCTCGGCCGCAGGGCTCGTCAGATCGCCCGCGACGCCGGATCAGGGGTGCAGGCGCGGCCGGAGCTCCTCGATCCGGTGAGCGAGGCGATAGCGGACCTGACCGCCGAGGCGGCCAGCCTGGTGGAGGCCCTCGACGACCTCGGCGACCCGTCGGCCTACTCGGGCGTCGGCTACCGTCGGCTCTGCGCGCTCGCTGCGGAGCTGCGCGCGCTGCGCGGCCAGGTCGGTCAGCCCCTGCCCGACCTGGTGCTTGCGGTTGAGCGCGTGCTTGGCCTGGACATCGAGGTGGCCGCGCGGCCGGGTGCGGACCCCGTAGCCGCCCGAGCGGATCTTGACGCGTTCGCCGATGCCGCGGCGGCATTCGCGGGCGATGAGGAGCAACCGACGCTCGGTGCCTTCCTCAGCTACCTCACGGCTGCTGAAGCCGAGGAATTCGGCCTGGAAGCGGGCCGGGTGGGAGACAGCGACAGCGTCAAGCTCATGACCGTGCACGCCGCCAAGGGACTGCAGTGGCCTGTCGTGTTTGTGCCGGGGCTCGCCGCGGGGGAGAAGGCACAACTCTTCCCGGCCAAGCCGCGGGTCTCCACCCGGTGGACGGACAACCCGCGCAAGCTGCCGTTCGTACTACGCGGGGACGCGGTCGACCTGCCCGGGCTGGCAGGCCTTGACGCAGCCTCGGTGGCGGCATTCACCGATGCCGCCAAGGAACGCGACCTGCGTGAGGAGCGGCGCTTGGCCTACGTGGCGGCGACCCGCGCCGAGTTCTGGCTCGGCTGCTCCGGTTACTGGTGGGGTGACACGATCGCGCCGCTCGGGCCCTCGGTGTTCCTCGAGGAGGTGCGGGCGGTCTGCGCGGACATCGGGGCAGAGGGCGTGAGAGCGGGGTACGCGGCAGGCCGGGTCTGGTGCTGGGCCGACGCGCCCGCGGCGGATGCGGAAAACCCCGCGCTGGTGGAGACGCCGACCGCCGACTGGCCCGCCGCGCCCGCGGGAGCCCGGTATGCGGCGACCGCGGAAGCGGCCGCCATGGTCGAGCGGGAGCTGGCCGGGCGGGAGCTGGCCGGGCGGGAGCTGGCCGAGGACTCTGGTCTCAACCCAGCCGACCAGGAAGTCGTCGGGGCGTGGGAACGTGATGCCACCTTGCTGCTCGCGGAGCGCGCCGCACGGCGTGGCGAGGCCTCCACAGCGGTCGACCTGCCGTTGCGGCTGTCGGTTGGAGCCTTGGTGTCGCTCGCCCGTGACCCCGCTGACTTCGCCCGTTCCGTGCGGCGGCCGATGCCGCGCCCGCCTGCCCCGCAGGCTCGCCGCGGCACGGCATTTCACCGTTGGCTCGAGGCCCGATTCGGCCAGCCGCACCTGATCGATCCCGATGACCTGCCCGGTGCGGCAGACGAGCGCACCGACGCTGACGACGCTGAGCAGCTTGACCTGAGGGAGCGGTTCGAGGCTGGCGAGTGGGCCACCCGAGTGCCCGCCGAGATCGAGGTGCCATTTGAGACGCTCATCGGGGACCGCCTGGTACGGGGCAGGATCGACGCGGTGTTCGCCGACCGCGGCGACGGCTTCGATGTCGTGGACTGGAAGACGGGCCGGTCGCCGCGTACGGATGAGGAGAGCCGGGCCGTCGCTGTCCAACTTGCTGCCTACCGGCTTGCCTGGGCCGGGCTGGCCGGCGTGCCCGTCGAGAACGTGCGTGCCGCGTTCTACTACGTGCGCGACGACCGGACGGTTCGCCCGGCCGACATGCTTGACGCTGTCGGTCTCGAAGCGCTTATCAATGGCGTGCCCACCGCCTGACGGGCACAGGTCACGATCGGTATCACCTCGAGGAAAGGTTCCTGTGTCCAAAGAGAGGCTGTCCTTATCCGAATGGGCAGTGTTGCCCGTTTTGGGAGCAGGGGTCGCTGGGCACCCCTACCATCTCCAGCACGCCCTGACCTGCGACACGGGGACGCGATCCCAAGCGGCGGCTGATCCCGCTCAACACCCAGGCCGCTCTGCTCAATCCACAGGTCATGGAAAGGACGGGGCGTGGCGATGCCGGAATACCGCCCCGCACCGTGGGCGCCTGTCGGGTAGAGGAGGATCCTTGATCCGAGCGAGATCAGCGCCATCGACGTCTCCCGTCCGGCGGTGGCGCCGGGTCGCGATCGCGGTCGCCGCCCTTGCGCTGGTGGCAGGTACAGCCACCGTGGTCCTCGGCGGCAGACAGAGTGAGCTTTCGCTTAGCTCGGCGTCGGCGCGCGTGGCCGCCAGTCCCGGTACTGGGACCGGTGGCAACCCTGTTCTCGTTCCAGCACCGAGTTCTCCACCTTCCTCCGCACCCACGTGGGATTGGCGCAAGCACGCCGGCATGGGCAGGACAAGGGTCAGCGGCCCGGTCACCCACCCCGGCGCCGATCACGCCGGGGCAGGCCTTGAGCGCCGCGGGCAGCATCGCAGCGTCGCGACGATGGGCCCGGCGGCGAGCGGCGTGTCACCCGCCGTATCGTCGGCGCCACGCGGCCTGGATGTAAGTGGCTACCAGCCGAATATCAACTGGAGCTCGGTCAAGGCGAACGGTGCCAAGTTCGCCTATATGAAGGCCACCGAGGGCACCGGTTATACCAGCGGTTCCTTCGCCGCACAGTACAACGGCTCCTACACGTCAGGCCTTATCCGCGGTGCCTACCATTTCGCACTTCCCGACCGCAGCAGCGGCGCCTGGCAAGCGGACTACTTCATCAACCACGGTGGGGGCTGGTCGGCCGACGGCAAGACGCTGCCTGGGGCGCTTGACATCGAGTACAACCCTTACGGCGGGGTGTGCTACGGGAAGAGCTACAGCGGCATGGTCACCTGGGTCAGGAGCTTCGTCAACGAGTACCACACCCGAACCTCACGCTGGCCCGCGATCTACTCGACCGCCGACTGGTGGAGAACATGCACGGGCAACTCCGGTGCTTTCGGCGCCTACGACCCGCTTTGGATTGCGTGCTATTGCGCGGGTGCGGGCAGCCTGCCCGCTGGCTGGCACACTCACTCGATTTGGCAGTACGCCAATTCCGGCACGTTTCCCGGCGATCAGGACGTCTTCAACGGAACCTCGGTCGGCCTTGCCCGGCTCGCGCTCGGGAGCGGAGCGAATCCGGCCGCTGTGGTCGGCACTGCCGGAACCGTGCGGGTCTATGCGCGCGGAACAACCCGAAGCGCCTACGAAGACCGGCTGCCGGTCGGTGGCCAATGGACCGGGCTGCATAGTCTCGGCGGTACCTGGCCCGCCAATCTCACCGCACTCGCGAGCTCAGGCGGCCCGGTCTATGTCTTCGCGGTGGGCAGCGCCGGAGGGCTGAACTACAACGTTCTCAGTGGCACGAGCTGGTCAGGCTGGAAGAGCCTCGGCGCCCCAAGCGGCGGGCTGCAAGGCAGGCCAGCGGTGGTGCAGGACCACCGCGGTGCGATCCGTGTGTTCGTACGCGGCGCGAATCGAAGCCTGTATCAGGCCCAGCTGCCACCGGGCGGCCACTGGTCCGGGCTGTGGAAGATGGGTGGCAGGTTCCCGGACAACCCTGGCGCGCTCGTCGGCTCCAGCGGCTACGTCTGGGTCTTTGACGTGGGGACCGGCGGCGTTCTCTACGAGCGGCACCTCGTGCCGGGCGGCTCCTGGTCGGGATGGGTCCGCGTGGGCGGCGGTGTTACTGGCGCGCCGGCCGCGACGCAGGATCACGGCGGCACCTTGCGTGTCTACCTGCATGGCACGACGTCGGGCTTGTTCGAGTTCCGGCGCCCGCCGGCCCACGGCTGGTCCCGCGCGACAAGCCTGGGCGGCAAGTTCCCCGACAGCCCCGCTGCGCTGACCGGCGCCAGCGGGTACGTCTGGGTCTTTGACGTGGGAACCAATGGGGTTCTTTACGAGCGCCACCTTGCGCCGGGCGGCTCCTGGTCGGGATGGGTCCGCGTGGGCGGCAGCCTCGTCGGGGTGCCCGCCGCGACCCAGGACCACAGCGGCACGCTCCGCGTGTACCTGCGGGGCACCAACGCCGCCCTTTATGAGTTTCGCCGGCCAGTGGGCAGCCTATGGTCGGCGCCGACCAGCCTGGGCGGCAAGCTCTTCTGATCCCGGCCAAGCGTGCCGCGGCGCCCCGCCCCGGCCACCAGAGGTGTCGCGGCGGTTGGCGGGCTCCCGCTTTTCCAAGCGGGGTGACCGCACTACTAGGCTGCCTCCAGACGTGCGGGACCCAGGAGGCGGGCGCCATGGATGTGCGCGATTACATCGAGGCCAGCGCGGCCGGGTTCTTCGCCACGCTCAAGCAGTGGCTGGCGATTCCGTCGATCTCGGCCGACCCAGCACACCACGAGGATGTCGCACGGTCGGCCGCGTGGCTCGCCGCGCATTTGCGCGAGACCGGCTTCCCGCTCGTGGAGATCTGGCCGACCGGTGAACCTGGCGCCCCTGGTCGGCCCGCCGTGTACGCGGAGTGGCGTGCGGCAGCCGAGACGGCGCCGACGGTGCTGGTGTACGGGCATCACGATGTGCAGCCCGTTGAGCCGAGGGACGCGTGGGTTACCGACCCGTTCTCGCCGGTGGAACGCGGCCAGCAACTCCTGGGCCGCGGTGCCTCGGATGACAAGGGGCAGGTGCTCTTTCACACGCTCGGCGTTCGGGCGTGCCTGGCCGCGTCCGGGGACAGCACCGTGCCACCCGTCACACTCAAGCTCCTCATCGAGGGGGAGGAGGAGTCAGGATCGCCGAACTTCGCCGGTCTGCTCCGCCGCGAGCGGGAACGGCTCACCTGCGACGTGATCGTGGTGAGCGACACCCCGATGTGGACGCGGGACGTTCCGTCCATGTGCACGGGCATGCGCGGAATGACCGATGGCCAGATCGACCTCTATGGCCCGGCCAGCGATCTGCACTCGGGTTCCTTCGGCGGCGCGGTCCCAAATCCGCTGCAGGCCCTCGCTGCGTTGCTCGCCGCGTTGCATGAACAGGACGGCCGGGTCACGCTGCCCGGGTTCTATGACAAGGTCGTGCCTTTGTCGGCGCAAGAGCGTGAACTGTTCGCCCTGCTGCCGTTCGACGAGCAGGAATGGCTTGCGAGCGCGGGCGGTTCCAGGGCGGCGGTCGGCGAAGGCGGCTACTCCACGCTGGAGCGGATCTGGGCGCGCCCAACCGCCGAGATCAACGGCATGTGGGGCGGGTACACAGGGCCTGGTCCAAAGACGATCATCCCTACTGAGGCGCACGCGAAGGTATCGTTTCGGCTCGTCGCCCACCAGGAACCCGCGGATGTGCAGGCCGCAGTGCGGGAGTTTGTGGCTGCGCACACCCCAGCAGGCATTGCGGCCAGGGTCACATTCAGCGGACCGGGGCTGCGGCCTTGTTTCTCCGAGATCGAAGCACCTGCGACGAGAGCGGCCCAGCGGGCGATGGAGCGTGCGTTCGGCCAGGAGGTGCTGTTCACCCGGGAAGGCGGCAGCGGGCCTGAGGCAGACCTGGCCGGCATTCTTGGTGCGCCGCTGGTGTTCATGGCGGCTGGCCTGAACTCGGACCGAATCCATGCGCCTAACGAAAAGGTGGAGATGCCCCTCCTGTTGAAGGGCGCCGAGGCGGCGGCCTACCTGTGGGGCGAGCTGGCCGCGATGCGGTGACCAGCTACCTGGCGCGTGGAGACGGCGACGCGATGAGCCTCGGACGGCTGGCGCTTGCCCGCGGCACCGTAGACCGGGTCGCGGCCCGCCGCAACGATGAACGCTGGCTCGCGCAGGCGTGGGCGGATTCGCGAACCCGCGTACTCGTGGTCGATGACGGCCGTGCGCTGGTCCGGCTCTTCGAGGCGTCCGGCCGCGGCGCCGAACTGGTCCTGGTACCCCCGGCGCAGGCGTCAGATGGCACCCGGATTCTCCTCGGTGTCGACCAGGACGAGGTGGCGTATTTCGCCGTGATGGGCCCGCTACGCGGTCATGGTGCGCCCTCCGGTGTCACCGCGGCCGGGCTGCGGCAGGTCGGTGCGTTGCTCGACGACCGCGACGCCGGGCTGCTGACGCATGCCGTAGCCCTCGCGAACTGGCACTCCACCCATCAGCACTGCCCACGGTGCGGCGCCGTGACCCGACTGGCTGAGGCCGGCCACACCCGGGTGTGTCCGCAGGATGGTAGCGAGCACTTCCCGCGGGTTGATCCTGCCGTGATCATGCTCGTGCTCGACGAGGCGGACCGTTGCCTGCTGGCCAGGAACCTCAGGTGGCCGGAGAAGCGGGTGTCGATCCTGGCCGGTTTCGTGGAGCCGGGCGAGTCCATCGAGCAGGCGGTGGCCCGGGAGGTGCGGGAGGAGGTTGGCCTCGCGGTGCAGGGATTGCGCTATCTCGGTAGCCAGCCGTGGCCGCTTCCGCGAAGCCTCATGCTCGGCTTCTCCGCACGGCTGCCGGATCAGCCTGGCGGCGAGAGCGGTCGGGAGATCCGGGTCGACGCCCATGAAATTGCCGAGGCCCGGTGGTACAGCCGCGACGATCTTCGACTCGCAGTCGCGGCCGGCCAGCTCCTGCTCCCGCCGCCGGTCTCGATCGCACACCGGATCATCGAGTCCTGGTACGGCGCCCCGCTGCCGGGCACCTGGTGAGCTGGGCGGCGCCCAGATCGGGGGCGCTCAGATCGGGGGCGCCCAGATCGGGGGCGGCGCCCAGATCGGGGGCGGCGCTCAGATCCTGCCCAGATCACGCGCGGCCTGTGCAATGTCTATCCCAGGCGCTGGAATGATCATGATGACCGGCGTGTCTAGGCCGTGCGCGTGGTACTCGGCGACACGTTCGCGGCATTTGTCCGGCGGGCCGTGCACGATGAGCTCGTCCACCACGTGGTCAGGCACGGCCGCGAGCGCCTGCTTGCGATCGCCCGCCGCCCATGCGGCCTGCATGGGCGCGAGCGCGTCACCGCGGCCGAGCCAGGCATGAAACGCCGCGTAGACCGGAACCGTGAGATAGCTGGCGATCAGGCGCCGTCCAATAGCGCGGGCGACGCCCGCATCGGGTGTCGGGCAGACGAACACTCGGGCGATCAGTTCCGCCTCCTGCCCGGCCACGGCGCGGACCTGCTCAACATCGGAAGGCGAGAGCCAGTTCGTGATCACGCCGTCAGCCTCTGCCGCCGCTAGCTTGATCATCCCGGGCCGTAGCGCGGCCAGCGCGAGCGCGGGCGGTGGCGAGGGCGGGGCCTCCAGCCGGAACCCGCGCACCGTGAAGGTCTCATACTCCTCGCTCACCTTCTCCCCGGCGAGTGCCGCACGCAGGAACCGCAACGTGTCGCGCGCGCGCTGGTACGGCTTTTCCAGCTGGAGCCCATTCCAAAGCTCGACCACCGCGGGAGAGGAGGTCCCTATCCCGAAGACAAAACGGCCAGGCGCGAGGCTCGCGAGCGTGGCCGCGCTCATGGCCGCGACCGCAGGGCCGCGCGTGTACACCGGCACGATCGCGGTGCCGAGCCGCAGGTCCGGTGCCCACTGGCTCGCCAGCACGAGCGGAGTGAAGGCGTCCGCCGCATTGACCTCAGACGACCACGCGTCGGTGTAACCCGCGTCGCCGAGCATTGTCACGATGTCGCGCTGCCCGGCGATGGGTAGCTGCTGTAGCGGGAGCGTGATTCCCCAGCGGTGCCGCTCAGTCGCAACCATGCCGGTTCCTCCTCGTGGGATGGCGCAGACCCGGACGGGTCCAACGTAGCCACCGACGCCAGGCGCCAGACAGCGGGTACCGTCGTCTGGCGGGTAGGGTTCTCGCCATGGGCAAGCGTGATGATCTTGAGGCCCTTTCCTCACCCGAGCTGCATGACCGTGCCGTGCGCAGAGCCGTACGGCACATGGATGTCGCCTTCCTCTGGGAGCTGCTTCGCGCCATACCCGCGGCGGAGGCGGCGGAGGGACACGCGGAGGCCGCGAAGGCGGACGTGTTCAAGCTGAGCGCCCTCATCTCGGACGCGCTCGCCTCCGGGAAAGGCGAGATCGCCGATGCACTGCGCCCGCTTTACCTCGACTACCTGGAAAAGCACGACGACGTACCGCCGAAGGGGCGAAGCGCCCCACGGCCCAATGCACGACCTGACTGAACCGGAGTCGCGCGGTGGCTCAGCCCTGCCGTGAGCGGCCGCGCGAGCGTGGCGGCTTCGGCGGGCGCGCGAGTTCCTCGGCTATCGGGAGCAGTGGGTTGGTGACGTTGGCGACGACCTCCTCGGCGAGTTCCTGAACTCGCCGTCCCCGGGATCGTGCGGCGTTGCGGAGCAGCTCGAATGCCTTGCGCGGCGGCAGCCGGTGCCGTTCCGCGAGGATACCGATGGCCTGCTCCACCCGAACCCGGTTGGCCAGAGCGTGCTGGAGCTGGATGATCGTTGCCGCCAGCCGCGCCGCCTCCGTGTCGCTGTCAGTGCCTTCCGTGTGCGGCCGCCCGGCCGACGGCAGCTCACCGGCGAGCAGGTCGGCAAGCACCATCGCATTGAGAAGATCTGGCAGCTCCTCGTGGCCTACCCGCCATCCGGTGGGTGTCCGGGACACGACGGGATCACACCCGGCCGTCTCAGGGCTGTCGCGTGGCGTAGGGCCAGTGGTGCCTTCGGCTGGACCGGCCGCTGCCGCCAGGCCCGCTGCCTTCTCGGCGGCGGCGCCTTTCCCAGAGCCCGTCGCCGCGTGGTCCACATTGACACGAGCATCGGCTGCCGTGGGAGACCGCCGCGCGGCAGCCGTTAGGAAGCGTTCTTGGTTCATCGGCTCCGCGCCAGTGCGCTCAACCGCTCGATCACCTGTGTGGTGGAGGGGTTCGTCAGCGCCGTCCCGTCGTCGAACACGAGCGTCGGCACCGTCTGGTAGCCACCGTTGATCTTCATGACGAACTCCGCGGCCGCGGGATCGGCTTCGATGTCTACCTCGGCGACCTCAATCCCCTCGCGGGCAAGCTGCTTCTTCAGCCGCCGGCAGAATGCACACCACGGGGTCGTGTACATCGTCACGTCCGCCATCGCTGGCAGTCTCCCTCCTCGAGCGGCGGCCCTCGCGCCGCTTCGGCCACTAGTAACACTTTCATCAGCCGCCAGCTTCCCGGCGCGGTGTCGGTGGCGCCTGGGATGATGTCGTCCATGCCGGACACCATCCTCGCCGCGCTTGATCCGGAGCAGCGGGCGGTGGCAGAAAACGTACGCGGACCCGTATGCGTGCTGGCCGGCGCCGGAACAGGAAAGACCCGCGCGATTACGCATCGCATCGCGCATGCGGTCCACACCGGCACCGTTGATCCCCGGCATGTGCTGGCGGTGACATTCACGACCCGTGCGGCGGGCGAATTGCGCGCCCGGCTGCGGCAGCTCGGCGGCGCCGATCTGGACCGGGTTCAGGCCCGGACGTTCCACGCCGCGGCGCTGCGTCAGCTCGTCTACTTCTGGCCACGGACGGTGGGTGGCGAGGCACCGCGGGTCATCGACTCCAAGCTGAGCCTGGTGGCCGAGGCGGCCAGAAACGTCCGGGTGAGGCTGGACACCGCCGGGCTGCGCGACGCTGCGAGCGAGATCGAATGGGCGAAGGCGGTGCAGTCACGCCCCGAGGATTTTGTGCCCACGGCGCGGCGGGCGGGCCGGATGCCGCCGGTTCCGGCCGAGGAAATGGCACGGGTTTTCGAAGCCTACGAGCGGTTGCGCCGCGAAAGGCATGTTCTGGACTTCGAGTCGATGCTGGAGCTGACCGCCGGGATTCTCGCCGAGCACGAGGCCGCTGCCGGCCAGGTCCGTGATCAGTACCGCTACTTCGTCGTGGATGAGTATCAGGATGTTAACCCTCTGCAAAAGCTTGTGCTTGACACCTGGCTCGGCGGCCGGGATGACCTGTGCGTGGTTGGTGACCCGCACCAGACGATCTATTCCTTCACTGGCGCCACACCCAAGTTCCTTACCGGTTTCACCGCCGAGTTCCCGGGCGCCACCGTCGTCAGGCTCGTTCGCGACTACCGGTCGACGCCGCAGGTCGTTGGGCTCGCGAACCGGCTCATCGCTTCCGCGCCACGCAGCGCGGGGCGAGCGTGGCCCGGCGCCGAGCTGGCCACGAATCTTGTCGCGCAGCGTGGCGACGGCCCGGCCCCATCGTTCGCCGAATACCCGGACGAGGAGGCCGAAGCGGCCGCGGTAGCGGCCCAGGCGCGCAAGCTAATCGATGAAGGTCTCGCCGCCAAGCACATCGCCGTCCTCGTCCGTACCAACGCCCAGACAGAGGGGTTCGAGCGCGCGCTGCAGGCCGCTGGTATACCGTACGCGGTGCGCGGCGCCGAACGGTTCTTCGACCGGCCCGTAGTGCGGCAGGCCATGGTTCTGCTGCGCGCCGCGGCCAAGTCCGAACCATCCGGCGGCGCTGCGGGCGCCGCCGATCATGTGTTCGCGGGCCTTGGCCTGACTCCCGAGGCGCCGCAATCGGGCGGTGCGATGCGTGAGCGGTGGGAATCGCTGGCCGCTCTTGCCCACTTTGCCGAGAGCATGTTCGCCGCGCGTCCCGGGGCCACGCTCACCGACCTTGCGGGCGAGCTGGCTGACCGTGCCTCGCTGCAGCATGCGCCGGCACTCGACGGTGTGACGATCGCATCACTGCATGCGGCCAAAGGGCTGGAGTGGGATGCGGTCTTCCTGCCAACACTGGTGGATGGGGTGGTGCCCATCGTCTATGCGAATACCCCTGATGCGGTCGAGGAGGAGCGGCGGCTGCTCTACGTGGGGATCACGCGCGCGCGGCAGCGGCTGCTGCTCTCCTGGTCGATGGCCCGGTCCCCGGGTGGTCGGCGGTCCCGCCGCCCCTCGCCGTTCCTGCGACCCCTTATTCAGCCGAACGGCTCGCGCGCAATGTCGCCCGCGGGTGCGGACTCAGGCCCACCACGTGCGGTACGCCAGGCAGGCCGAGAGCCAAGGCTGGCGCAATGCAGAATGTGCGGGAGGGCGCTGCGTGGTTCGGCAGAAAGGAAGCTCGGCCGCTGCGCCACCTGCCCGGCGGAATGTGACGAGAAGCTGTTTGCCCGACTCAAAGAGTGGCGTCTTGTCGCGGCACGCGAGCACGACGTCCCCGCGTATGTGGTGTTCACTGACGTGACCCTGCAAGTGATCGCGGAACGCAGCCCGCGCAGCGAAGCGGAGCTGATGGCGGTTCCAGGCGTTGGCCGGGTCAAGCTGGACCGGTACGGTGCTGACGTACTCGAGCTGTGCCGGAATCACCCTCGGCAGTAACGCGGCACCCAGCGTGGTGGAGAAGCGAAACGTATGAGCAAGGCCCTCGATGATCTGCTCGACCTGCTCGACCTTGAGCAGATCGAAGTCAACATTTTCCGTGGGCGGAGCCCGGACGAGCGCGTGCAACGGGTGTTCGGCGGTCAGGTCGCAGGTCAGGCACTTGTCGCGGCCGGGCGCACCGTTCCGACGGACCGGCCGGTGCATTCCCTGCATGCCTATTTCATCCGGCCGGGAGACCCCTCAGTGCCGATCGTCTACCTGGTGGACAGGGTGCGGGACGGCCGGTCCTTTACCACCCGCCGGGTATCCGCGATCCAGCACGGTAAGGCGATCTTTACGTTGTCCGCGTCCTTCCATCATCCTGAGCCAGGCCCAGAGCATCGCGCGCCAATGCCAGCCGTGCCACCTCCGGAGCAGGTGCGCCCCACCATGGAGCGGCTGGAAAAGATCTTCGGTCCCCTTTCTGGCAGTTTCTACGCCCGCCACCCCATCGACCTCAGGTTCGTGGGACCCCTCACCGTTGAGGCCCAGCGCGATCCCGGGCTGCGCACCACGCAGAACCTGGTGTGGCTGCGGGTGGACGGTGACCTGCCGGACAACGCGATGCTGCACGTGTGTCTTATGACCTACGCCTCGGACATGACGCTGCTTGACTCGGTGCTGCTCGGGCACGGGCTGTCGTGGGCGGACGGGCGAACGACCGGGGCCAGCCTGGATCACGCGATGTGGTTTCACCGGCCTTTTCGCGCGGACAACTGGCTGTTGTATGCGCAAGAGGCGCCGTTTGCCGGCGGTGCACGCGGCCTCGCACGGGGGCAGGTATTTACGCAGAACGGCGAACTAGTCGTATCGGTCATGCAGGAAGGCCTGATTCGGACGCATACCGAGACCGGCTCATAACGATTTGCCGCCCGGCCGGAAAATCCCAGGTCAAAAAATGGGTTGCCGGTCGGCAAGCGGCTTCGTAAGCTGCTAGCACGCCCTCGGGCTGTACAGCATGATCTCCACGGAGGGAGGTGTCCAGGGTGTTGGTAGAGACTATCGCCGCTTCACGTGACGTCCTCAGCGAGCGCACGCCTGGCGCCTTCTGGCCTACCCCCGGTGCTCCGCGGACCGCTCTCTTTGTCTATGAGCGGCAGCGGACCGCGCCATCTGCCGCCCAGCCGTCCATGGCGGTGGTGCACCTCGCCAAGGCCTCCGGGGAGACGACTGTCCGCAAGCAGCACACCTACATGACCCGTGCCACCGCCAATGGCGCTGGCGCATCGGGTCCGCACAAATGGAGGGTGCCGGTTTAGGCTCAACCGGCCTCAAGCTCCTCCAGGCCGCGGACCCGCAAAGGGTCCGCGGCCTTCGTTATGCCGGGCCACCGTTTGTCAGACCAGCGACTCAAAGACGAGCAGAGCAGCACGACAACGAGAGCAGAACGAGAAGAGGAGAGGGGTTGGCACCCATGCAGCGGCCCGACACCATCGCTGCTTCCGCAGGAGCGGCGGCGGGGTGCGAGCTGGGCACCGCACCGAGTGCAGCGCGGCGCACGATGCGGACCGAGACGCGGAGCGAGAACGGGAAAACGGCGGCGAGCACCGTCACGGCCGACGCTGTGAGGGCGAGAACAGTGACGGCGAGCACCGTGACGGCCGACGCTGTGAGGGCGAGAACAGTGACGGCGAGCACCGTGACGGCCGACGCTGTGACGGCGAGCACCGTGACGGCGAGCACCGTGACGGCCAGCACGTTCGGCGGGCTCGACCTGCCGTGCCGGAACGAGCCTGACCTGTTCTTCGCCGAGTCGCCGCAGGACGTGGAGTCCGCCAAGGCGCTCTGCCGAGGCTGCCCAGCACGGCTCGCGTGCCTGGCCGGGGCCATTGAACGGCGTGAGCCATGGGGAGTTTGGGGCGGCGAGCTGTTTCTGCGCGGCGAGATCGTGCCGCGCAAGCGGCCACGCGGCCGTCCACGCAAGAGCGAGGTGGCGGCATAGCCGCCGCCACGCGCCCGCCGTACCCCGCGCCTGCGGGGCGACGCCGCGCCGTGTCCGCGGAGCCCTCTGCGGACACCGCGCGGCGCTCGCGCTACGCATCGGCCCACGCCCATTCCCACGCCGACTCCGACTCCCACGCCGACTCCCACTCCCACGCCAACTAGTTGCCGGTGCAATGACGTGACAATTCAACGTTTCGAAGATTGGCGAAAGTGACATGTTGATACAGGAACAGCTAGCAAGAGACAAAATGCAATCTGCGCTCGCCGAGGCGAGACGGTCAGATCTCGCCAGACGGGCCTCGGCGCTCCGCCGAGCGCGACGCCGCGCACAGCGCGCGGCGGCACGCCTGCGCCGTGCGGAGCGCGAGATTGTTCAGCTGAGCAGCTCGCTGAACGCGGAATCATGATCATCTACGGCTGTTTGGTGGGGCAATAACCCCACCAACTGCCGTCGACCGGCGCAGGAGCAAGGTGGGCCCGCCATGATCGCGGAGTTCGGGACCAAGGCTACATTTCACCCCACCGGATCAGGCCGAGTCGTCTCACCCCAACCGGATCACGCTCAGGCGTCTCACCCCACCGGATCAGGCTCGGCCTCGCTCGACTGCTCCGCAGATCCCTCTTCGTCCGCGTAACCCGGTATCCACTTGATGACCTCGGCGCGAAATTCCCCTTCACATTCGAGTTGGCACAGCACGCCGATGCCCCCCGTTGACACCCGGTGAATGAGCACGTAAGAGGGAGGCACGTTGAACTTCCTGCTGATGTTTGAAGGGCTCAGATCGGCGACACGCCCCGCTTCAGCACGCAGCCAGTCGCGGCTGAATTTGAAAGATTCATACTTCGAGGGTTCGGCAATGGGCGCGAGAAAGGACCGCAGGGCGTCGAGGTCGACTTTGATCCCTTGACGCAGGAATCCGTTCCGCCTTAGTTCGCTTTCCACGGTCTCGATGTCGCCCTCCTCATGCATGATCCGCAGCAGCTTGCCGAGGAACGGCGGAAAGCCGTTTGGCAGCCGGTCGACGGCGCCAAAATCGAGCACTCCGAGTCGGCCATCGGCCAGCAACCTGAAATTTCCCGGATGCGGATCAGCGTGCAGTAGCCCGACGCGGGCGGGGCCGGAGAACAGAAACCGCGCGAACAGGATGCCGGCCCGATTCCGCTCGTCCTGGCTGCCCTGGCTGATGATTCTTGAGAGCGGCGTACCGTCCATCCATTCAGTGATTAGCACGTGATCAGAATGTGCGACCACCGATGGTACGTATATATCCGGATCTCCATCGTATACGGCCGCAAAGGCTTGTTGTGAATCGGCCTCCAGATCGTAGTCAAGCTCCTCCGCGAGCCGGCCCTTGAGTTCGGTAATGAGGGGCTTTACGTCGAGGCCAGGCATGAGCACCGAGAACAGTTGGGCCGCACGGCTCAACTGGGTGAAGTCGCTGATCAGCGCCTTTCCGGCGCCCGGGTACTGGATCTTGACCGCAACCTCGCGGCCATCGGCCCAGACGGCATGGTGCACCTGACCGATTGATGCCGCCGCCGCCGCTTTGTCCGCAAATCGGATGAAGTTATCGCGCCACTGCTCACCAAGCTCGCTCGCCAGCACCTTGTGCACGACTCGCGCGGGCAATGGCGGAGCCGCCTCCTGAAGCCTCGTGAGGGTCGCACGGTACGGGCTCGCGATCTCTGGGGGCAGCGCTGCCTCGAAGATCGACAAGGCCTGGCCGAACTTCATCGCCCCGCCCTTTAGTTCGCCGAGCACCCTAAAAATCTGCTCAGCCGTGCGCTGCTGGATCTCGGCAGCAACGATCTCGGCGGGCCGGCCGCCGATGCGCTTGCCGATCCCGAGAGCGGTGCGGCCAGCGAATCCGAGGGGAAGGGTGGCCAGCTTCGCGGATCGCGTCACGGCGCGGCGGGGCAAGTCAGTCACATCTTTCATTGTCGGCTAGGCCAAGTTGCTCTTGCTACATGCACACTCGCCGTGGACCGGCCAGGTCCGTCGGCGCCAACGCCAGTCAGGCAAAACGAGTTCGAGCGTGCCATTGATCACAGCTGGCCTTTCCCCAGCCGCGTCGATGAAAGCCAGCGCCTGGCCGACGGCATGAGCAGCGACCGCGGTCGCGAGCACGGCATCGCATGCGGGCGTCACCGGCTGCCTGCCTGCGAGCTGAGCGGCGATCAGTGGCCACGCAGGATCACGATCCCGCCGGGTCAGATCGAGGCAGCGCAGGCAACCGGACCGGCCGGGAAGCACCAGGGGCCCGACGATGCCGATTGCTTCGGATGCCGAGGCACAAAGGTGCGGGATGCGGTCGGACATGAGCTGGGCCGGCAGGCGAGTGTCGTACCTATCCGCGAGCACGACAATGTCGGGCCGGCAGTCGCGGTTGCGGTCGTCGTCGGTGCGCACGTCTGGGGCGACACGCTTGACAGCGCGCGCCGCCCCGCGTGCCCGGGGCGCTCCGGCGTCGGTGACCTCCAGTCCCGCGGGGGCCGCGTCGCAGACACCGGCCGGGCGGGTGTCACGGCAGGCGACATGGCCGACCCCAGAGGCGGCGAGAAGGCATGCCATGCTCGCGCCGATGCGGCCTGCCCCATGTACGCGGACGTAGCTCATGCGGCGGCGCACGATTGCGCGGACCCCGCCATCGCTGTCGTGGTGAGCGAGCGACGCGGTCGCCAGTTCCGGTGCCAGCCTGGCCTGCAGCTGCAGCGGTAGCACCCGGCGGGCCGCTACAGGGAAATCGTTCAGCGCTCCGCCTGCCGCGAGCAGTGCCAGCACCCGATCCGTGACGTCGGACGGGATGCCACGAGCGGCGGTCGCCGCGAGTACGGCCACACGATCGCGGCTACCGTCAAGGACGGCAAGCACTGCTTCGGGCGCTCGGCCAAGCCCGCTGAGCGCGAAGCCGCGGCGGTGGTCGACGCCGACTTGCAGGGTCTCGCTGTCCCGCCACAAAGCCAGCAGGCCTGCCTTCAGTACGGGTCTCATGGCTGTCAGCGTGGCAGCGTCAGCGTGGTCTGGGGAGTCCGGATTCGCCGCCTGTGGACAAGGCCAGATACCCACAGATTCCCAAGCCGGGCTAACCACAGGCCCGGGTACGCAACCAGCCGATCTGGACCCTCCCGGACCTTACTCGAGCCCCCGGGCGCGGATGCCCTGGCGTACGCACGGCGGTGCCAGGATAGCCTCCGCACCGCCCGCGCATTGCCACGCGGCCAGTCGGCGGACCGCTCGCCCCCCTTCCCCGAAGTGACGTGCGGCCCGTCGGCCCGGGGACTCCTGCCCGGACGGTACGAGCAGAGGATCTGCGGCGTCAATCCATGCCTGTGGACAATCCTGTGGGCGGCCTGGGGAGGGTGTGGTGTGTTGCTGTGGATGTCCTGGGAAATTCCTGTGGATAAGGAGGTGAGGCTGCCCGCAAACCCAGGACTAGCTGCGAAGATGTCGTGCACCCCCTGTGGAGCGCGAAAAGTCTGGGCTACGGTGGGGCCGTGCGCCCGGAAATCAGTCTGGAAGCCAGCCCGGCCGCGGGCCGTGAAACCAGCACCGAGATCAGCGTAGAAGTGCGCCGCAGCTTGCGACGCCGACGCACGGTCTCCGCATACCGGGACGGAGATAAGACGGTCGTCCTCGTCCCGGCCCGGTTCTCGCGGTCCGAGGAGCAACAGTGGGTGGTGCGCATGCTCGACCGGCTGGCTGCCCGGGAGCAGCGGCGACGTCCGACCGATGCCGGGCTGCTCAGCCGCGCGCAGGGCCTGTCGGGCCGGTATCTGGATGGCGCTGCCGTCCCGTCCAGCGTGCGGTGGGTGGACAACCAGCGGGGCCGGTGGGGATCATGCACTCCGGCCGATGGCTCCATCAGGTTGTCCCGGCGACTGCTTGGCATGCCGAGCTGGGTTCTTGACTACGTGATCGTCCATGAGCTAGCCCATCTCATCGTTCCTGACCACAGACCCGGCTTCTGGGCGCTCGTCACCAGCTACCCCAAAGCCGAACGCGCGCGCGGTTACCTTGAAGGAGCGGCGTACGCCGCACGGCTGGAGGATATGGATCTTTGAGTTCAGGCGCGCCGGACTCTGTTGTGCGGATGGCGGCAGCGCTGGTCGTGCCGGGCATCGGCGCGGCCGCGCCGCCTGGCATCGATCCGGTCGCGTTTGGACGCGCGCTCGTTGAGGACGCGTGCGACCTGGTAGCGGAACTCGAGCTTGTCGCTCCTGCGGTAGCGATGGGACCAGCCGCGGAGAAGGAACTGGGCGGACTGAACGCCGAGGAACTGGCTTGGCCGGGAACACCGGTCTTGCGGCTTCGCGCGGACGACCGCAGCGGCCTGGTCGTTCAGACGCTGGGTCACCTTGCCGCTCTTGGCGCGAACCAGGGTGCCGTCCTTGCTGCCGATGCGCCGGATCTGCCGCAACTGCTGATCGGCAAGCTGTTCAGGGCGCTTGGCGGCACGACCAGGCGAGCTGACCTCGCCGTATGCCCGGCCGAGGGCGGTGGCCTCGTGGCGGTCGCGGCCTGGCTGCCGCTCGCTGAGTGGGTGAGCCGCGCGCTCGTCATGGACGCACCGGATGGCACGGTCGACGACGCATCGGGTGCGGTGGCCGAGACGGATTTCGGCGATGTCGTTAACCGGCTGCATCAGGCCGCGCCGCGTGCGAGCGCGCTGCGGCTCGTCCCTGGCTGGCACCGGCTGCGGTCACCAGCGGACCTGCGACGCCTCGACCCGGGTCTGGAGGGCTGGTCGACAACCCGCGGCCTGCTAACGTCCGGCCGCTGAGCGGAACACGCCCGTGTGGAAAAGGAGGAACACTCCGATAGCGATCAGCACCAGTGGAGCGAGCAATCGGCTGGCCCGGACTACGCCAGGGACAAGCCGGGCACGGCGGCTAATGATCAGTGCCCCAGCGCACCAGGCGGCCAGCAAGACCAGAAATACAAGCGTGGTGATGACCGCATCGATCACGTTCAGTTGCCGGTACAACAGAACGTAGACGGACACGTTATCGCCACCATTGGCGACCGTGACGGTCGCAATGGCCGCCACGCTGCGAAATGACGCCATTGCGTTCGGCGTGACTGGCGGTTCGGACCTGGCTCGCACGAGACCAAGAACACCGAGCACTATGGGGACGAATCCCACCAGTCCAACCCAGTGCTCAGAAACGGTCCGCAGCCCGGCCGCTGCGATCCCGCTGATCACAAGAAGCGCACTGAACCCGAGGTACTGCCCGAACACGATCTGTGGTGGCCGTATCCCTTCCTGCGGCATCCCGAGGACGAGCACGAGCAGCAGGGCGAAGTCATCCACGTTGGTGCCGACGAACGCGCCAACCGCGGTGCCGACGACATCAGCCAGATGTACCACGCGGGCATCCTAAAGTAAGTGATCTGCGTACTAGTGTCCCGCGCCTGAAATCCGTTGAAGATATCGGGCCAGGGAGTCGAGGATTTCCTCGGCGGTCTTCTTCCACACGAACGGCTTGGGGTCAGCATTCCAGCCCTCGATCCAGGTGCGGATGTCTTTCTCCAGGGC
>WNGE01000598.1_pt1 | contig 71477 bp, 60 predicted proteins | sample 5400651 | NCBI WGS metagenome assembly WNGE01 (sample SAMN13153370, study PRJNA577476) | soil metagenome | isolation source: 60 cm soil or saprolite under grassland replicate 2 | place: USA:California | collected 2016-06-15 | reverse complement strand
CAGATCCAGGCGGCGGGGCAGATCCAGGCGGCGGGGCAGATCCAGGCGGCGGGGCAGATCCGGGCGGCGGGGCGGGCTCGGTGCGGGGTTCGCTCGCTGCGGTCTCGGAGCTGAGCCGCTCGGTCGGCGCAGCGGGGTCGGGGCTCCCGGGCTCGCTCCCGCCGGCGTCGGACCGGTCGGGAGCGTCCTCGTCGTGCGTCATTCCTCGATACTCGGCCGCGGGACGGGTGCCGGGTATGGGGGATGGCCCTGACCGCACCCTGATCTTCGCTGGGCCGCGAACCCAGGGTGGTCCCCGTGGCAGCCGGCGCTGCCGGCGTGTGACCATCGAGACGCAGTGCGAGAGGAGGCGACCATTCCGGAGTCCCCGGAGACTGCGGCGCCGCGGCTGTACCGCTCCGTCGACGGCCGCGTGCTGGCCGGCGTCGCCCACGGGCTGGCCCGGCACCTCGGGGTACGCCCGGTGTTCGTCCGGGCGGCGTTCGCGGTGCTGTCGGCGTTCGGCGGCTTCGGCGCTCTGCTCTACGTCGCCTATTGGGCCGTCGTCCCGATGGAGCCGGTCGTCGACCCGCGCCGCCGCCGCAGGGCAGCGGTCGACCGCGGCTCGGCGGTGGCCCTCGCCGTCCTCGCCCTCGGCGTCCTCCTGCTGGTGCGCGGCACGCCGCTGCTCGGCCGCAACTCGCTGCTGCTGCCGGCGCTGCTCGCCGGCGGCGGGCTGGCGGTCATGTGGCGGCAGGCCGACGAGGCCCAGCGGGAGCGCTGGCTGCAGGTGTCCTCGCAGGTCGGCGGCGTCGTGGAGGGCCGGTCACGGCGCACCGTGCTGCTGAGGGTCGGCGGCGGGGTGGCCTTGGTGGCGGCCGGCATCGGCACCTTCCTCACCTTCTCCGGCAGGTTGGCCGCGGCCCGGGACGGGCTGGTGGCGATCGTGGTCGTGCTCGCCGGGGTAGCGCTGATCACCGGCCCGTGGTGGTGGCGGCTGGCCGCCGACCTCACCACCGAACGGCGGGAGCGCATTCGGTCCCAGGAACGCGCCGAGCTCGCCGCCCACCTACACGACTCGGTCCTGCAGACGCTCGCGCTGATCCAGCGGCACGTCGACTCGCCGCGCGAGGTGGCCCGGCTGGCGCGCGGCCAGGAGCGGGAGCTGCGGGCCTGGCTGTACCGTCCGGACGGCCGGCGTGAGTCCCGCCTCGCGGCCGCGCTGGAGGCGGTCTCGGCCGAGGTGGAGGACGCGTACGCGGTGCAGGTGGAGACCGTCGTGGTCGGCGAGGCCGACATGGACGACCGGCTGGCCGCGGTCGTGCAGGCCACCCGGGAGGCGCTGGTCAACGCGGCCCGGCACGCGGAAGTGTCCACAGTGTCCCTCTACGCCGAGGTGGAGCCGGAACGGGTGAGCGTGTTCGTCCGGGACCGTGGCGTCGGCTTCGACCGGGAGTCGGTGCCAGCCGACCGGCACGGCATGCGGGGCTCGATCGTGGGCAGGATGGAACGGCACGGGGGAACGGCGGCAGTGCGCAGCGCACCCGGCGCCGGCACGGAGGTGGAGCTGACCATGGCACGGAGCAGGCCATGACCGGGCCGACCGAACCAGCCGGCAGCGGCCCGGCGGCCGCCGCCCGGTCCGTGCGAGTCTTCCTGGTCGACGACCACTCGATGTTCCGCTCCGGGGTGCGGGCCGAGCTGGGCGGCGCCGTCGACCTGGTCGGCGAGGCAGGCTCGGTGGCCGAGGCCGTGGACGGCATCCGGCGCACCCGCCCGGACGTCGTGCTGCTGGACGTGCACATGCCGGACGGCGGCGGGCGAGCCGTGCTGGAGCGGGTCCGCCCCGTCCAGCCGGATGTCCGGTTCCTCGCGCTGTCGGTCAGCGACGCCGCCGAGGATGTGATCGGCGTGATCCGGGCCGGCGCCCGCGGCTACGTCACCAAGACGATCTCCGGTGCGGACCTGGCCGCCGCGATCCGCAGGGTCGCCGAGGGGGACGCGGTCTTCTCGCCGCGGCTGGCCGGCTTCGTGCTGGACGCCTTCACCCAGCACCCGCAGACGCCGGTGTCCGACCCGGAGATGGACCTGCTCACCCAGCGGGAGCGCGAGGTGCTCCGGCTGCTGGCCCGGGGGTACGCCTACAAGGAGATCGCGTCCCAGCTGTTCATCTCGGTGAAGACGGTCGAGACGCACGTCTCGTCGGTGCTGCGCAAGTTGCAGCTGTCCAACCGGTACGAGCTGTCCCGCTGGGCCACGGACCGCCGCATCGTCTGAGCCGCCGCGCGACTCGAGGACCCCCACCGGTCGGTGTCCCGTCCGGACCGGACCACGGTGACCCGCAGCCGCTGACCCGGCCGCAGGCCGAGACGGTCGACGAGGCAGGTACGGCGCCTTCGGGACACCGGCCGGGAGCACGTGCTGGTGACCGGGCGGGCGGGTCAGCGCGAGCCGGCGGCCGGGAAGGGTCGCCTCCGCTGTCAGTGCAGCACGGTCAGCACGAAGGCTGCGTAGCCGGCGCACAGCAACAGGCCGGCCGGCCGGCCCAGCCGGTGGCCGCGCCAGGCCAGCGCGACGATCGCCAGCGGCAGCGCGGCCGCGGTCGCGGCCGGGACGGTCAGCCCGGTGGTCGACAGCGGCCGGGCGAGCGCGGCGGCGCCGAGGGTGGCGGTGGCGTTGTAGGCGGCCGAGCCGACCACGCCGGCCACCGCGATCTCGCTGACCCCGCGCCGGGCCGCCGACCAGACCAGCGCGAACAGCTCGGCCGTGGTGGCCAGGGCCAGCAGGGTCAGCCCGATCGCGGTGTCGGTCTGACCGAGCGCGCTCACCACCCGGGTGGCGCCGGCCACCGCGGCGTTCCCGTCGAGCAGCATGATGCCCACCCCGGCCAGCGCCAGCAGCAGGCCGGCCAGCGGCGGGCGAACCGCCTCGTCCGGCTCGTCGGCGCCGCGCTGGTCGATCTCGGCCAGCTCGCCCAGCGCCGGAGGCCGCCGCTCGGCCCGCCACACCCCGCCGACCAGCACGGCGTAACCGAGCAGCAGCAGGGCACCCTCCACTCGGGACACCCGTCCGTCGGCGAGCACGGCCAGCGCGAGCAGCCCGGCCACCGCGGAGAGTGCGGCGTACGACCGCACCCGCCGCCCGAACGGCAGCGGCCGGACCAGCGCGGCCAGGCCGAGCGTCGCGGTCAGCATCGTGATGTTCGCCCCGATCGCATCGCCGCCGGCCAGCGACGGGTGGCCCTGCACGGCCGCGACCACGGCGGTGAGCAGCTCCTCGGGCTCCGCCCCGGCGAGCAACAGCCCGACCGCGAACACGGACAGCCCGAGCCGGCCGGCCGCACCGGCTGCGTTGTCCACGAACAGTTCGGCACCGGCCACCAGCAGCGCGGCCGACACCGCCAGCAGCAGCAGCCCGGTCAGTTGATCGTCACTTGGGTGAAATGCCAGACGTGCGGCGGCCGGGCCAGGAAGCGTTCCGCCCCGGGCAGCACCACCGGCGCCGACCGCCAGTCCGGCCCGGCGAACGCGGCCAGCGCCGCCTCGTCCCGCCACCTGCTGATCAGCACCAGCCGGGGCTCGGTCTCGGAGTCTGCCCGATACAGCTCACCACTCACGAACCCGTCCGCGTGCGCCACCGCCGGCCACCCATGCTGGACCGCGAACTCGACGAACTCGTCCAGCATGCCAGGCAGCACCCGCGCCTCGAACATCCGCACGATCACGCTCACACCAGCACCTCCGTCACCGGCAGCCCCGAGTCGGCCGGAATGTCCAGACTGGACGGTGTCGCTCCGGCAGCGACCAGGTGCGCGCCGAGCGCGGCCACCATGGCGCCGTTGTCGGTGCACAGCCCAGGCCTCGGCACCCGCAGCCGGATCCCGGCGGCCTCGCACCGGGCCGCCGCCACGGCGCGCAGCCGCGAGTTCGCCGCGACGCCGCCACCGATCAGCAGGTGGTCGACGCCCTGCTCGCGGCAGGCGCGCACTGCCTTTGCGGTGAGCACGTCGACCACCGCCTGCTGGAACGACGCGGCCACGTCGGCGACCGGCACCGGCTCGCCGGCCCGCTGCCGGGCCTCCACCCAGCGGGCCACCGCGGTCTTCAGGCCGGAGAACGAGAAGTCGTACGCCGGGTCGCGAGGGCCGGTCAGGCCGCGGGGGAACGCCACCGCGGCCGAGTCGCCGTCCCGGGCCAGCCGGTCGATGGGCGGGCCGCCCGGGAACGGCAGCCCGAGCAGCCGGGCCACCTTGTCGAACGCCTCGCCGGCCGCATCGTCGATGGTGGCGCCGAGCGGCCGCACGTCCGCGCCGATGTCGGCGACCAGCAGCAGCGAGGAGTGTCCACCGGAGACCAGCAGGGCCAGACACGGCTGCGGCAGCCGGCCGTGCTCCAGCACGTCGACCGCGACGTGCGCGGCCAGATGGTTGACCCCGTACAGGGGCCGGTCCAGGGCGAGTGCGTACGCCTTCGCCGCCGCCACCCCGACCAGCAGCGCTCCGGCCAGCCCCGGTCCGGCGGTGACCGCGATGGCATCCACATCGGACGCGCGCAGCGCGGCCTCGCGCAGCGCCCGGTGCAGGGTGGGCACCATCGCCTCCAGGTGCGCCCGGGAGGCGACCTCCGGCACCACCCCACCGAACCGGGCGTGCGCGTCCACACTGGACGCAACCGCGTCGGCGAGCAGGGTGCCGCCACGGACGATGCCGATCCCGGTCTCGTCGCAGGAGGTCTCGATGCCCAGCACCACCGGGTCGGTCATCGGGCCGCCGCCGCGGCGGGGTCCCGCCGCATGACCACGGCATCGGTCCCGCTGGGCTGGTAGTACCTGCGGCGCAGCCCGATCGGGACGAACCCGTGCCGGGCGTAGAGCCGCTGCGCGACCGGGTTGTCCGCCCGGACATCCAGGTACACCTCGCTCGCCCCGGCCCGCTCGGCCGCACCGAGCAGGTCCCGCAGCAGCGTGGCGCCCAGCCCGCGGCGCTGCTCGGCGGTCGCGACGCCGAGGGTGAGCACGTGCGCCTCCGGCGGGTAGACGGCCAGCCCGGCGTAGGCCAGCAGCGCCGGGTCTGGGCCGGGCTCGTCCCGGTCAGCGGCCGCCTCGGCCGGCACCGCGACCACGTAGTGCCGGGTCCGCGGGTCGGCCAGCTCAGCCCAGAACGCCGCCGCCGACCAGGACTCCTTCCCGAACAGCTCCCGCTCCAGCACCAGCACGGCCGGGATGTGCCACCACCGCATCGGGGTGAGCACAACCGCTGCCGGCGCAGCCCGAGGTCCGGCGGTCACCGTGCCCCCGCGGTGACCGGCTTGGCCCGGCCGGGTGGGGCAGCGTCCGGGCGGCGCAGGTAGAGCGGGGTGAGCGGCTCGCTCGGCGCACCCGCCAGCACCCGGTCGGCGGCCAGTCTGGCCAGCGCGGCCGGATCCGGGTAGTCCGCGTCCAGCAGCGGCAGCCGCAGCGTGTCCGCGTACTGCCGGGCGCCCGCTCCGCACATCGCGGTGACGCCGAGCGGTCCAAGTCGAGGCGCCAGGTCGGCCGGGCGAAGCACCTCCGGTCCGGCGACCCGGGCGCCGCCGTCGTCGTAGCAGGCCCAGTAGACCTCCCGCCGGCGGGCGTCGGTCGCCACCAGCAGCCGCCGGCCCCGGGCCGGCACGGCGACCGCGTCCAGCGAGCAGACGCCGTACGCCGGGATACCGAGCGCGTCCGCGAGCACGGCCGCGGTGACGAGCCCTACCCGCAGTCCGGTGAACGGGCCCGGGCCGAGCCCGGCGACCACCGCGGTCAGCTCCGCCGGCCGCCGGCCGGCGTCGGCGAGCAGATCCCGTACCGCGGGAGCCAGCAGCTCGCCGTGCCGCCGCGCGTCCACGGCGACCCGCGCGGCCAGCACCTCCGGCTGCGGCAGCAGGCTGACCAGCGCCGCGACGACCGCCGGAGTCGCGGTGTCCAGGGCGAGCACGGCGGGCATTGGCCGAGGGTATTACTGGCACCGAGGGTGGCTACCGTGTCCCTATGCGCCGGACGTCTCCCGCCCGGGTCCTGGGCGGGTTGTGCCTGGTGCTCGCCGCAGGGTGCACGACAACGGTGACCGGCAACGGAAGCCTGGCCGAGGGCGTACCGACCCCGGCTAGTCCCTCCCAGAGCCCGCAGCCGGGTGAGTCCTCGTCCGGGACCGCGTCCGCCTCGCCGTCCGGCCGACCCACCAGGGATTCGCTGAGCTGCGCCGGCGGCACCGTGATCGCGCCGAGCGGCGCGCCGTACTGCTTCCCCGTGCCCGCCGGGTTCACCGACGTGTCCAAGTCCGTCACGGTGGACGCGAACATCGGCAGCGAGCGCTTCCGGTCGGCCGTCGCGGTCAACCGTCGGGATCGCGACCTGATCATCATCACCACCTACGAGCTGCGCATCGACGCCGACCCGATCGGCGACGACGTGCTGGAGACGGAGCTGAAGAGCGTGCTGGGGCAGCTGGCCAAGCAGGGCTTCAGCTTCGACAGCACGGTGGCGAAGCGGATATCGGTGGACGGGGCCCGCGCGTTCGGCTACCACGCCCGCGAGCCGCGCAACCGGCTGCAGGCCGACGTCTACTTCGCCTTCCGCGGCCGCAACGAGCTGGAGATCAACTGCCAGTGGCGGGACGCGCCGAGCGACGTGCAGCGCGGCTGCCAGGCGGTGATCTCCCGCATGCAGTTCAAGGCGGAGAGCTAGTGGCCCGTGAGGCTGGTCCCTAGACGGACCAGCCTCACGGGACACCGGGGCACGGGCAGCCCAGCCGGGTCAGCCGGGCCGCCCAGGTCCCGCCCAGCGGCACCAGCTCGGCGGTGCGGGTCTCGCCGGTCCCGACCCGGTCCAGGCGCACCTGCAGGTGCGCGTCGGCGAGGCCTTCGACCATTCCGGCGCCCCACTCCACCACGGTCACCGACTCGGCCGCGTCCGCGTCCAGGTCGAGGTCGTCGACCTCGGCCACCGACCCCAGCCGGTAGGCGTCCGCGTGCACCAGCGGCAGCCGCCCGCCGCGGTGCACCCTGGCGATCACGAACGTGGACGAGGTGACCGGCGTGCTGATCCCCAGCCCGGCGCCGAGGCCCTGCACCAGCACGGTCTTCCCGGCGCCCAGCGGGCCGGTGAGCACCACCAGGTCGCCGGCCACCAGCAGCCCGGCCAGCGCCCGGCCGAGCGCCCGGGTGTCCTCGGCGGTGCGCAGCGTGCAGCGTGCGCTCACCGTGCGGCCGCTCACGACCGGACCGTCACTGCTGGACCGTCACTGCTGGACCGTCACTGCTGGACTGTCCCGGATGGACTATCCGGAGTGGACTCGGCCAGCACGCCCGCGACCAGCCGCAGGTCGCTGCGCAGCGCGGCCATCGGCGCGCCTGCCGGGCCGAACCGGATCGCCGCGGACGGGTGGTAGGTGACCACGACACGGCGGCCGTCCACCTGGTGCACCCTGCCCCGCTCGGCGGCCAGGGTGACCCGCCGGCCGAGAAACCAGGTCGCCGCGGTCAGCCCGAGCGTGCACACCAGGTCCGGCTGGACCAGGTCCAGCTTGCGCAGCAGCCAGCCCCGGCAGCGGGCCACCTCGTCCGGGGCCGGCGCGCGGTTCGCCAGTGCGCCGCCGGGGCGAGCGGACACCGTCGGCCGGCACTGCAGCACGTTCAGCACCGCCACCTCGGCACGGGCCAGGCCGGCCTCGGCGAGCAGCTCGTCCAGCAGCCGGCCGGCCGGACCGACGAACGGCCGGCCGGAGCGGTCCTCCTCCGCGCCCGGGGCCTCGCCGACCAGCGCCAGCAGCGGTCGCCGGATGCCCGGACCGGGCGGGGCACCGGCCACCAGCAGCCCGGCCGGCGGGTCGCCCACGACGACCGTGGTCCTGGTCGCGGCCAGCTCCGGGCAGGCCGTGCACCGGCGGGACTCGGCCACCACCTCGTCCCAGCTTCGGCAGCGGGCCGCGACCTCGGCGACCTCCAGCGCGCCGGGCACCAGCCGGACCCGCGGACCGCCCGGCTGGCCAGGCCCGTGCGGGCCGATCGCCCCGCCGGCCCGCCGTCCCTCCGGTCGCACCGGGCCCTACGCCTTGCGCTGGGATCGGCTGCCGGCGCCGGTGCGGGCCGCCCGGTGCAGGAACGCGCGCAGCCGCAGGTTCACCAGCGGGGCGCGCTCCATCATGGCCAGGTGGCCGGCGCCGTCGACCACGACCAGCTCCGCGGACGGCAGCTCGGCGACCATCGCCCGGCTGTGCTCGACCGGGGTGAGCAGGTCCTTCTCGCCCACCAGGATCAGCGTCTCGACATCCCGCAGCTCGCCGAGGGCGGCCAGCTTGTCGTGCGAGTTCAGGGCCGGGTAGAAGTCGGCGATCACGTCGATCGGGGTGGCCGCGATCAGCTGCCCGACGTACTCGACCAGTGCCGGGCTGACCTCCTTGGACCCGAAGCTGTACCGCCTGGTCATCAGCCACGCGACGTCGCTGCCGATCCGGCGGCTGCGCTCGACCAGGGCGGCCCGAGACCGGGCGCCGCGCAGCAGCAGAGGGACGACAGGGGTGCGCAGCTTGGTCAGCAGGGCCGGCAGCCCGAGGGTGACCTCGGCCAGCCGCCCGGTGGAGGTGGACAGCAGCGCGACCCCGACCACCCGGCGGCCGACGTACTCCGGGTGCTGGTCGACCAGCGCCATGACGGTCATCCCGCCCATGGAGTGCCCTATCAGGACGACCGGGCCGGCCGGTGCGACGGCGGCGAGCACGGCGTCCAGGTCCCGGCCGAGCTGCTCGATGCTCGCGCTGTCCGACGGCGCGCGCCCGGACCGGCCGTGCGAGCGCTGGTCGTAGAACACCATCCGGACCCGCGGGTTGCGCATGTCGGCCAGGCCGAGCCGCTGGTAGTGCCAGGACCCCATGGACAGCGAGTAGCCGTGCACGAACACCACGGTGAGCGGCGCGCGGGCCGGGCCGACCTCCTCGACGTGCAGCGGGATGCCGTCCTCGGTGTTGACGGTCCTGGTTCGGTCGGCCGGCAGCCGGCCGAACGGCTCGCCGGCCGCCTCGTCCGGGCCGGCGCTGCGGATCCGCCCGATCGCGTACCGCTCGGCGGCCAGCCCCACCGCTGCCCCGCCCGCGACCAGCCCGGCGACGCCGGCGAACACCCCGGCCCGGCGGGCGGCCCGGTTCACGCGCCGACCTCGCGGTAGGTGCGCGGCACCCGACCCCCGACCCGGGTGACGATCTCGTAGGAGATGGTGCCCAGCGCGTCCGCCCAGTCCTGCGCCGTGGGCTCACCGGCGCTGCCCGGCCCGAACAGCAGCACCTCGTCGCCCGCCTCGACCTCGTCGTCGCCGACGTCGACGACGAACTGGTCCATGCACACCCGGCCGCTGATGGTCCGGCGCCGGCCGGCGAGCAGCAGCGGGCCCAGGTTCGTCGCGTTCCGCGGCACCCCGTCGGCGTACCCGATCGGCACCAGTGCGAGTCCGGTCTCCCGCCCGGTGGTGTACGCGTGCCCGTAGGACACGCCGGTGCCGGACCGCACGCGCTTGGTCAGCGCGACGTGGCTGCGCAGGGTCATCGCCGGCATCAGGCCGAAGCAGGATCGCTGTGGCACCGGGGTGAGCCCGTACACCGCGATCCCCGGCCGGACCAGGTCGAAGTGCGCGTCCGGGAAGGTGAGGGTGGCCGCCGAGTTCGCCAGGTGCCGGATCGGCGGGGTGACGCCGAGCCGGGCCGCCACCTCCAGCGCCTGCCGGTAGGCCGCCAACTGCCGGGCGTTGGTGGGGTGGTCCGGCGCGTCGGCGTAGGTGAAGTGGCTCCAGATGCCGATGATCTCGACGTCGTCGGCGGCGGCCGCCTTCGCCGCCGCGGCGACCAGGTCGGGCCAGTCGCCGGCGGTGGCACCGGCCCGGGACAGCCCGGTGTCGACCTTCAGGTGCAGCCGGGCCGGCCGCCCGGCCTGCCGGGCGGCCTCGACCACGTCGGCCAGGCCCCAGGTCGCGTTCACGGACAGGTCGACGTCTCGAAGGACCCCCTCGACCAACCGCTCGCCGGGCACGGCGAGCCAGCTCAGCAGCGGCGCGTCGATGCCTGCGTGGCGCAGCGCGAGCGCCTCCTCCAGGAACGCGACGCCGAGCCAGGCGGCGCCGCCGGCCAGCGCGGCCCGGGCGCTGGGCACCAGGCCGTGGCCGTAGCCGTCGGCCTTGACCACGGCCATCAGCTCGGCCGACGTGCCGGCACGCAGCGTGGCCACGTTGTCCCGGATCGCGTTGAGGTCGACTCGCGCCTCGGAACGCAGCATGCGCCCAGTCTCCCAGAGGTCGTCGCGGGTCGCGCCGCGCCGGCCGGCCAGGCAGCCCTCATCAGCGGGCGGCGAGCACGGTACGCAACGCGGCGGGGACCGCCTCCAGCACCGCCGCGGCGCTGGTCGGGGCGCCGTCGGCGGCCAGCCGCCCGGCCAGGCCGTGCAGGTAGGCCGCGGCGGCCGCGGCGGCGGCCGGCTCCAGGCCGCCGCCGAGCAGGGCGCCGCCGAGCCCGGACAGTACGTCGCCGGTGCCCGCGGTGGCCAGCCAGGCCGTGCCGGTCGGGTTGACGTAGACCGCGCCGTCCGGGCTGGCCACCACGGTCGCGTTCCCCTTGAGCAGCAGCACCGCGCCGAGCTGCGCGGCCGCCCGGCGGGCCGCGCCGATCCGGTCCGCGCCGACCTCGCCGGCGAGCTTGGCGAACTCCCGGTCGTGCGGGGTGAGCACGGTCGGCGCCGCCCGGCGGCGGAGCAGGTCCGGGTCGGCGGCCAGGGCATCGGCGAGCAGGGCCAGACCGGTCGCGTCGACCAGCACCGGGACGTCGGTGCCGAGCACCTCGCGGAGCAGCGCCGCGCCGTCGTCGCCGCTGCTGATGCCAGGGCCCGCCACCCAGCACTGCACCCGGCCGGCCTCGCTCGGGCGGCCTTCGCTGACGATCGCCTCCGGCCAGCGGGCCCGGACGTACGGCGCGGCCGACCCGGCGTACCGGACCATCCCGGCGCCGCCGCGGACGGCGGCGCCGGCGCTGAGCACCGCCGCCCCGGAGAAGTGCGCCGAGCCGGCCACCACACCGACCACCCCGCGGGTGTACTTGTCGTCCCGGGCATCAGGCATCGGGACCAGGTCGGCCACGTCGGCCGGGTCCAGCACCCGGACCCGGGCCTCGGGCAGGTGCGGTCCCAGTCCGATGTCGACCAGCCGCACGTCGCCTGACCGCTCGGCCCCGTCGCCGACCAGCAGCCCGGGCTTGAGGCAGCCGAACGTCACGGTCACCTGCGCGTCGAACGCTGCTCCCGGCACCGCCCCGGTGTCCGCGTCCACCCCGCTCGGCAGATCGACCGCGACCCGGGCTGCGCGGCCGGCGGCGGCGGCCGCGGCCAGCTCGGCGGCGGCCGGGCGCAGCCCACCGGACCCGCCGATCCCGACGATGGCGTCCAGCACCAGCTCGGCGTCCCGCGCCGCGGCCAGCGCGGCCGGCCGCACCGGCCCCTCGGGCCGGTCCGCCGCGCTCGCGGTGACGGCCCGGCCCCCGGCCGCGCGCAGGGCGGCCAGCCCGCCCGGATGGGTCCGACCGGGGCTGAGCAGCACCGCGGTCACCCGAGCCCCCCGCCCGGCCAGCCGAGCGGCGGCGTACAGCCCGTCCCCGCCGTTGTCGCCGGCCCCGACCAGCACCGCCACCGGCGCCCCGTACACCCTCCGCAGTAGACGTCCACAATGGACAGCAAGCCCGGCGGCGGCCCGCTGCATCAGCGCCCCGTCCGGCAGCGTGGCCATCAGCGCCGCCTCGGCGACCCGCACCTCGGCCACCGGCCACGCGCCTCTCACGATCCGATGATCTCACCCGGTCCGGCGACCCACCCGCCGGCCCTCGGCCCGGACGGACCGGTCCGACGGGGCGGCTAGAGCGGGACGGACCACACCAGGCGGCTGCCGGAGCCCTCGGTGCCCTCCACGATCAGGGTGCCGCCGAACTCGACGGCGCACCGGGCGGCGCCGCGCAGCGGCCCGCGGCGGACCGCGCCGGGCGCCCGTGGCACGTCCGCGGCGACAGCGACGGTCAGCGCGTCGCTCGCCGACACGGTCACCGTGACCGCTGTCGCGCCGCGCCCGGCCACGTCGGAGACCCCCTCCCGGACCACCTGCACGGCGTGGTCGGCGAACTGCCTGGGCACCAGCGCGTCCAGCGGGCCGTCCAGGTGCACGTTCGGCAGCAGGTCGAGCGGCGCGCCGGCCTCCGCGGCCGCGGTGAGCAGTCGCTGCCGGAGCTTGGGCCGGTCCGGCTCCACCTCCGCCTGCAGCGAGTAGATGGTCCGGCGAGTGTCCCGGATGGTCTGGTCGAGGCCGTCGGCGGCCCGCTCCAGGCGGTCCCGCAGCTCGACGGACTCGGTCCGGCGGGCCACGCTCTGCAGCAGCAGGCCGGCGGCGAACACCCGCTGGATCACCTTGTCCTGTAGGTCGACGGCGACCCGCTCGCGTTCCTCCAGCAGCGCCAGCCGGCCGGCGGCGCGCTGGGTCTCGGCGAGCTGCAGGGCGAGCGCGGCCTGCCGGGCGAAGCTCTCGGTGACCGCGCCGGCATCGGCCGGGAACGCCGACCTGCCGCGCACCCGCAGCACGATCAGCGTGCCGAGGGTCTGGCCCCGGCTGGCCAGCGGCATGAACAGCGCGGGGCCGTACACGGTCTCCAGCCGCAGCCGGGGATCGGCCGGCGGCATGGTGGACAGGTCGTCGAAGCTCATCCGGCGCCCCGTCAGGAACACCCGGCCGACGACCGACCCGGCGATCGGGAAGACCGCCCGGCCGAGCGCTTCGGCCTCCGGCCCGTCGGCCGCGGCCACCCGCAGGTACTCCTCCGGCGTCTCCGTCCGCGGCACCAGCACCAGCGCGCAGTCCGCTTCGGACAGTTCCCGGGCCCGGCTGGCCACCATGGCCAGCACCCGGTCCGGCGGGTCGCCGGCCAGCAGCGCCTGGGTGATGTCCGCGGCGGCGTCCAGCCGGCGTTCCCGGCGCCGGCTCTCCTCGTACAGCCGGGCGTTCTTGATGGCCACACCGGCCGCCGCGGCGAGCGCCTCCAGCAGCGACTCGTCGTCGTCGGTGAACGCCCCGCCGCGCTTGTCGGCCAGGTAGAGGGTGCCGAACACCTCGTCGCCGGCCCGCAGCGGCACGCCCAGGAACGGACCGGCCACCGGGCAGGATCCCGTCCCGGAGGTGTGGGACTCGATCAGCACCCGGTCCTGCCCCATCAGACCCAGCGCCCCGTACTCGGCGTCGACCACGGTCGCCGCGGCCTCCACGATCCGCTGCAGGGTGCTGGGCAGGTCGAGGCCCGAGCCGACCGCGATGACCGCCTGGAGCAGCCCCTGCAGCCGGTCCATCTCCGAGCCCATCTCGGAGCCGAGGCCGGCCAGCTCGGCGGTCGCGTTCGGCGGTCTGCCCGACATGCCTGTCCCCCTCTGTCACCACAGCACGTCCGGGTCGGTCCGATCGCTTCCCTTCGGCGGTACCGCGGCGGAGGTCCGACGCTGCTCTTCACAGACAGTAGCAACTGATGAACAATGAGTGTATGGCTGAGACGGGTGCGCAGGCCGGCCGGGGACCGCGGAACATCCGGGTCTTTCTGCTCGACGACCACGAGATGGTCCGCCGCGGGCTGTACGACCTGCTCAGCGGCGAGCCGGACATCGAGGTCGTGGGCGAGGCAGCGCTGGCGGACGAGGCCCTCCTGCGGATACCGACGCTGCTTCCGGACGTCGCGATCCTGGACGCGCGCCTACCGGACGGGCACGGCGTCGACGTCTGCCGAGAGATCCGGTCCAGCCATCCCCAGGTCAACTGCCTGATGTTCACCTCGTACGACGACGACGAGGCGCTGCTCTCGGCGATCATGGCGGGCGCGTCCGGGTACGTGCTCAAGCAGATCCGCGGCACCGACTTCGTGGACGCGGTGCGCCGGGTGGCCGCCGGCCAGTCGCTGCTCGACCCCGCGGTCACCCGCACCGTGCTGGCCCGGGTGCGGCAGAGCGAGCCGCGGCAGAACGACCCGCTGGCCACGCTGTCCGACCAGGAGCGCCGGGTGCTGGAGCTGATCGCCGAGGGGATGACCAACCGGCAGATCGGCGAGCGACTGTTCCTGGCCGAGAAGACGGTCAAGAAGTACGTGTCCAGCCTGCTGGCCAAGCTCGGCCTGCAGCGCCGGGTGCAGGCGGCCGCCTTCGCGGTCACGCTGAGCCGCAACTAGCAGCGGGCCGCAACAGCAGCGGGCCGCAACAGCAGCGGGCCGCAGCTCGGTGGGCCGCGGCTAGCCGGCCGCCGGCCGGGCCGCCAGCGGGACCTCCCAGGTCAGCACGGTCCCGCGGCCGGACCGGGGACCGATCCGCAGGGTGCCGCCGAGCTCCTCGGCCCGCCGGGACATCATGGTCAGCCCGTTCCGCCGGCGTGCCGAAGGCTCCATCCCGACCCCGTTGTCGGCCACCTCGAGCAGCACCGCCGTCCCGTCGGTGCGGGCCTGCACGTCCAGCTCGGTGGCCCTGGCGTGGCGGGCGGCGTTGGTCAGCGCCTCGCGCAGCACGGCGGACAGGTGCTCGGCCACCACGTCCGGCACCACCGTGTCCAGCGGGCCGTCCAGCTGGATGCGGGGTTCGAAGCCGAGCGGCGCGGTGGCCGCACCGCAGGTGGCGAGCAACTTTGCCCGCAGCCCGTCCCGGCCGGCCAGCGGGGAGCGCAGGGAGAAGATGCTGCGCCGGATCTCGGTCACCGTGCGGTCCAGCTCGTCGACGGTCCGCTCCAGGGCCTGCGCGGTCTGGGCGGTCTCGGTCGTCCTGGCCATGCCCTGCAGCCGGAGCCCGGCCACGAACAGCCGCTGGATGACCACGTCGTGCAGGTCCCGGGCGATCCGGTCCCGGTCCTCCAGCACGGCCATCCACTCCCGGTCCCGCTGCGCCCGGGTGAACTCCACCGCCAGCCCGGCGTGCCCGCCGAACATCGACGCCAGGCCGAGGTCGGCCTCCTCGAAGGCCGCGCGGCCGACGTGCCGGGCCACCAGCAGCACGCCCAGCGGCCGCCGCTCGGCGGCGAACGGGACCAGCATGCACGGCCCGTCCAGCACCGCGAGGTCGGGCGTCTGCGGCTGCCAGCCCTGCAGCTGCGCGCCCCGGCCGGGCAGCCGCTGCGCGATCTCGGTCCGCAGCACGTCACCGATCGGGGTGCCGGCGCTGTCCGCGCCGAGGCCGACGATCCGCTCCGCGTTGGTGCCGGCGGCGACCTGCACGACCAGCCGGCCGGACAGCGCGGCCTGGGCGACGATCGCGGCCAGGTCGGCGTCGGCCACCTCCTTGGCCCGGCGCGCCACCAGGTCCAGCACCCGCTCGGGCGCGTCGCCGGCCAGCAGCGCGGCGACGATGTCGGCCGAGGCGTCCAGCCACCGCTGCCGACGCTCGGCCTCGGCCCGCAGCACCGCGGTGGCCACCACGACGCCGGTCGCCGCGGTCACCGTGACCAGGGCGCTCTCGTGGTCCCGGCTGAACCCGCTGGCCGGCCGGGAGAACAGCAGGAGCTCCCCGTACAGCTCGCCGTCGGCCAGGATCGGGGTGATCAGCAGGCCGACGCCTTCCGGGATGTCGTGCGGCAGGTCGGCCCGGCTCGGGTGCTCGCGCAGGTCGGCGAGCCGCAGCGGCTGGCCGCCGCCGAGCAGCCCGGCCGGGTCGCTGAGCAGCGCGGACAGCCCGGGCGGCGGCGGGTCGCCGAACACCCCGGAACGCACCACGTGCGGGACCACCCCGCGGGCCGCCGGGGTGGCGGCGAACAGCGCGTACCGCGCGCCGGTCACCTCGCGGGCCACGTCGGTGACCCGGCGCAGCGCGGCCGTGGGGCCCGCGCCGGCGCCGAGCGCGATGAGAGCGTCGAACAGGTCACGGCGGCGCCGGGTGGTCTGTGCGGGCATGGCGTGGGCCTCCCATCGAGCGGCTTCGCTCTCCTCACCCGGATCCGGGTCAAAGTCCGGGTCGCTGGGTCCGCTCGGCACGTCCCATCCCGGAAGGTCGGTCATCGTCGCCGCCTGCTCGTCGACCGCTGTCAGTAGTTGAACGAATACTAAGAGTAGGCGAGATTCAGTCGGTTGGGGTAGCCCGCGTCGATCTGCGCGCTCACCGCCGCGACGCCGGAGCCGAGGGTGACCGTGCCGAGCCCGGCGAAGGCCCGGTCCGTACCGCCGAGCGCGCGCCCCGGCTCCGCGTCGACCCGGACCAGGTAGGTCCGGCCGGTCCAGCGCACCGACGCGCGCGGGTCCCGGTCGACCGACAGGCCGTAGGTGTAGGTGGGGAACCGGCCGACGATCGTGATCCGGTCTCCGGACCGCCGGCTGATCTGCACCGCCGGCGCGGCCAGATCGGCGTACTCGACCTGGCGCCGGACGCAGCCGTGGAAGTTCGGGCTGCCCTGGGCGATCCGGCCGGCGCACCGGAACAGCGGCACCTTCAGGTGAGCCACCGCCCGGCCGCCGGTCGAGGAGACCAGCATGGCCGGGTAGGTGACCAGCAGGCCGGCGCCGTCCCGCCCGACCGCGACGCCCGCGTACCAGAGCTGCACCGAGTAGTCGGCGGTCCGGCCCGGGGTCGCCCAGGCGGCGAGCGTCCCTGGAGGCTCGGCCGGCGGGCGCTGCCGGATGACCGGCGGTTGCCCGGCCGGGTGGAGCGGCCGCGCCGGGCTCCCGCTCGGGCTGCCGCCCGGCGTGGACGTCCCGGCGCCTCTCCCGCCCCCGGGCGGTGCCGGTGCCGGCCCGGAGTGCGCCTGGCACCCGACCAGCAGCGCACCGGCCAGCAGGCAGGCCAGCACAGTCGCGGCGCGACGCCGGCCGGGCCAGCCCGGTCGCCTCACCGTCGCACCCCCGGTCGGCAGCCCGGACACGGCACCCACCGCCCGTCCCGGCGGGTGGCCCGGCGCTGGCCCGGTGCCGCCGCCGTCCGGCCGGTCACCGGATCACCAGCCGCCGCCGACCCCGCACCCATCGTCCGTCCGGGCCGGTGGCCCGGTGCCGCCGCCGTCCGGCCGGTCATCGGATCACCAGGGTCGCGCCGGACATGTCGGCCGGCTCTGGCGCGCCGGCCCGGCGCAGGACGCGGCCGCGGGCGGCGGTCCAGGCCAGCGCGGCGGCCAGCACCGCGGCGAGCAGCCCGGCGGCCCGCAGCAGCATCCGGGCCGGGAGCAGCCGGACCGTCTCGGGCACCGCGGGAGAGGTCTGCTCGCCGGACACCAGCCGGTCCCCGGCCGAGGCGCGGACCAGGGCGGCGGCGACCGCGTTCGCGGCGGCCACGGCGCGGTCCCGGTCGGCCAGCGTGACGGTGATCGAGACGTTGCCGGTGCCGGCGCCGAGCTCGACCGCGGTCGCGTCGCCGAGCTGCTGCACGGCGGTCCCGGCCACCTGCTGCGCCGCCTGCAGGGTGGCCGGCGCGCCGGCCAGCACCACGTACTTCTCGCCGACCAGCTGCACGGTGTCGGCCGAGGCGGGCGACTCCGGGCGGGGGACGAAGGACACCACGCTGGTCGCCGCGTACCGGGTCGGCATCGCCTGGACCGCGCCGAGCACCCCGGCCAGCACGGCCACGAACCCGGCGGCGGCCGCGATCGCCGGACTCCGCGACCGGCCGCCGATCGCGCGGTGATCCGTGCTGGCTGCCATGGCTCCCCCCGTCACGCCCGCCGGCACTCCGACCCGGCGTCCGCATGGCGACCTCCGGCGGCGCGACAGGCGCCGTTCAGCACGCAAGGTTGGATCGTCGGGCCCTCCGGGCCGTTCGACCTCGGCCGACCGTTCGGATGCGAAGCGTAACCGATGCGCCGCGCCGCGTACATGACGCACCGACCGGAGGCCACCGATGCCGCTGCTTGACTGCCTGCCCGCCGTCGTCCGTGCCGTGGTCTGCTCGGCCGCGACGGTGTCGGTGCTGGCCGCCGGGTCGGCCGGCGCCGCCTGGGGTGACCCGGCCCGGCCGGCGGGTATCCAGGCCGGCCTGGCCACCCCGGTGCCGGTGGGGGTGCAGTTTCACGGCATGTGGTCGATGTACAGCGACCTGCAGCGCGCCGAGGTGCTGGACAAGCTGCAGGCGGCCGGGGTGAGGTCGGTGCGGCTGGACGTGTCCTGGGCGATGCTGCAGCCGGTCGGGGCCAGCTCCTACGACCCGTGGGGGGTCGGGTTCGTCAACCGGGTGATCGGGATGGCGAACGCCCGGGGGATCAAGCCGCTGGTCACCCTGTGGCTGACCCCGGCGTGGGCCAACCGCGGCCAGGGCGAGCGGGTACTGCCGGACAACCCAGCCGACTACGCCCGGGTGGCGCGCTGGGCCGGGTACCACTGGCACGGCAAGGTCGCCGGCTGGGAGGTCTGGAACGAGCAGAACAGCCCGGCGTTCCTGGCCGGCGCCGACCCGGTCGCCTACACCAGGCTGCTGCGCGCGGCGTACCCGGCCTTCAAGAAGGGCGACCCGGACTCGCCGGTGGTCTTCGGCGGCCTGCAGTACAACGACACCGGCTGGATCACCCGGGCCTACGCCGCCGGCGCCCGGGGCTACTTCGACGTGATGGCCACCCACCCCTACCAGGGCGTCGCCGACCTGGCGCCGACCACGCCGGACGACGGCACCATGTGGCGGCTCACCCACGCCGCCGCGGTGCACCGGCTGATGGCCGCCAACGGCGACGGCGGCAAGCCGATCTGGTTCACCGAGTTCGGCTGGAGCACGCACGCCACCGCCGCCGGCGCGCCGAACTGGGAACGCGGGGTCAGCGAGGCGACCCAGGCGACCTACCTCGGCCAGACCGCGGCGCTGGTCCGCCAGCAGATGCCCTACGTGACCGCGCTGTACTGGTACAACGACCGGGACCTGACCAGCGGAGGGATCCAGGTCACCAACTACGGGCTGTTCCGCCGGGACATGTCCGCCAAGCCCGCGCTCGCCGCCCTGGCCACCGCCAACGGCCGCGGCACCGTCACCAGCGCGCTCGGCGGGAGCGGCGGGGCCGGCACCGGCCGAGTCGGTCGCCTCGCCGCCGCCAGCGCGGCGGCCAGCACGCCGACCAGCAGCCAGGTCAGCATGACCAGTACCGGGTTGCGCAACGGGTAGTCGACCAGCCCCTGACCGAGCACGGTCGCCGGCGCCGCGGCGGCGCCGGCCAGCAGCTCCCGGGCGCCGCCGCCGCCGCGGCCGGGCAGCCGGCGCGCCGACCGGGTCACCGCCAGCCCGCCGGCCACCACGAGCGCGGTCAGCGCGGTCAGGCCGACCAGGCCCTGCTCGGCGGCCAGGGTGAGGACCAGGCTGTGCGCGTGCTCCGGCCGGGTGGTGGCCAGCGGCCCGCCGCCCCGCGCGGCGAGCACCCGGTAGCCGCCTGGGCCGACGCCCAGCAGCGGGCGCGCCTGCCACTGCCGCAGCGCCTCCCGCCAGATCGCGGCCCGCTCCTCGTACGGCCCGCGCTGGCCGGCGACCAGCGCGGCGATCCGGTCGGCGGCGATCGCCAGCACCGGCTGGCCGGGCAGCACCGCGCCGACCGGCAGCACCGCGACCGCGACGGCCAGCAGCCCGGCCGTGAGCCGCCGGCGGGCCCGGACGTCCAGCAGGCCGAGCAGCACGAGCAGGCCGACCGCCGCGCCGATCCAGCCGCCCCGGGACAGGCTGGCCAGCAGGGCGGCGCCGCCCAGCCCCGCAGCGGCCAGCCCGACCAGGGCCTGGGTCCGATGCCGGCGCGGCGCGGCCAGCAGCAGTGCCAGGCCGAGCACCGCGACGGCGGCCGCGAAGCTGCCCAGCTCGTTCGGCTGGCCGAACATGCCGGTGGTCCGGTCGTCGACCACGTTGCCGCCGAAGTGCTCGCGCGGCCGCGGCGCGGTCGCCACCCCGGCCGCGCAGACCGCCGCGCCGACCGCACACACCGCGACCACGATCGCCCGCACCGACCGCAGGTCCGGGCAGGCCCAGCCGACCACCCAGGCCAGCGCGAGGCCGAGCAGGTAGCCGGCGTCGAGCCGGAGCGCGCCGCCCGGGTCGACCGCGACCACGGTGGACAGCAGCGCGGACAGCACCGCGCAGCCGGCCACCGGCAGCAGGGCAGGCACCGGCGGCCGCCGGCGGTCGGCCGGCCCCCGGTCGGTCGGGGACCGGGACAGCCAGGCCAGCACGACCGCGCCGGCCGCGGCGAGCTGGACCAGGTGCAGCGGGGCCCCGGGCAGCACCCGCTGGCCGACCGGCAGCGACAGCGGCACCAGGCAGACCGCCAGCGCCGCCCGGCTGGGTGCCCGGGCCGCGGCGAGCGCGACCAGCGGCACCGCCGGGCCGGCCACCAGCAACGCAGCCAGGGCGGCGTCCCTCACCCCTTGACCCGGCCCGGGAGGAGCCCGTGCACCGCGCCGGCCGCCTTGGCCAGGTCCCGGATCGCCGCCACCAGCGGCACCGCGAGCGCGGTGCGGACCCGGCCGGGCCCGGCCTGCCTGGCCACCCGGACCAGCGGCAGCGACAGGTAGCCCGCCCAGCCGGCGGCCAGGCCGGCGCGGGCCACCGGCCCACCGCGCAGCAGCACGCAGCCGGTGCCGGCGTAGCCGGCCAGCCGGGCCAGGTCCCGGCCGAGCAGCCGCCCGTCCGCCGACCGCCCGCTGCCCTGCCCGTAGCGGAAGTACATCCAGGCGGCGCCGGTCAGCGACGGCCGCTGCGTCCAGACCACCTCCGCGTCGGCGACCATGGCGGCCGGTACCCCCGCCGCCACCAGCGCGCGGCCGAACAGCACGTCCTCCCCGGCCCGCAGGCGCTCCGGGAAGCCGCCGACCGCCCGCCAGGCCGGCACCCCGAACGCGACCGACCGCCCGGTCGGCAGCGCCGGGTCGAACGTTCGCCCGAACAGCCGCCCGTAGCAGCGCACCAGCGGCGAGGGCCGGCGCAGCTCGCCCGGGTCCGGGTAGCCCACCGCCGCCATCGCCGCCTGCACCGGCCCGGCCCCGGCCGCCCGGTACACCCCGGTCAGCAGGCCAGGACCGGCCTGCTCGGCGGCCGCGTCCACGGCGGCCGCGCGGAAGGCGGCCAGCCAGCCGGCAGCCGGGTCGCACCCGGCGTCGGTGCACGCGACCAGTGCGTTGGCGGCCGCCCGCACCCCGGCGTTGCGCCCGGCACCGATGCCCGCGCCCGGCCGGACCAGCAGCCGCACCCGGCGGTCCCGGCGCGCCCAGGTCCGGATGCGGTCGGCGGTGCCGTCCACCGAGCCGCCGTCCACCACCAGGATCTCGTCGGCCGGGTGGGCGAGCTGTCCGGTGAGCGGCGCCAGCAGCCGGTCGACCGCACCCGCCTCGTCCAGCACGGTGACCACGACGCTGACCGGCGGACCACCGGCCAGCCCGGCGCCGGGCCGGCAGGCCAGCCGGGCCAGGGTCCGGGCGAGCCGGGCGGCGCAGGCCGCCGCGTCCGGATGATCCGCGGCGGACTCCGCGCCGGCCGCCCCCAGCCGGGCCCGGGTGTCCGGGTCTCCCAGCCGGCGCAGCGCCGCGGCCACCGCGGTCGGGTCACCCGCCGGAACGGTCAGCCCGGCCGGGCCACGAGCCCTGCTGCGGGGACCGGCCAGCCGGTCCGCGACCGGGCCTGGCGCGGTCGCCAGCACCGGGACGCCGGCGGTCATCGCCTCCAGCGCGACGGTGCCGAAGCCCTCCCGGCCCGGGCTGCTCGGGTCGCCGGTCGGCTTGGTGAGCACTGCCACCGCCTGCGCGCCGGCGAGCAGGCCGGCCACGTCCGGCACCGGTCCGGTGAAGACCACCCGGTCGGCCACCCCGGCCGCCGTGGCCAGCCGGCGCAGCCGCTCCGGCTCGGTGGGCTCGGCCGGATCCGGCCCGCCGACCACGGCCAGCCGCCAGCCGGTCCCGCCGGGCAGCGCCAGCGCCCGGATGGCGTCCTCGACGCCCTTGTACCGCACCAGCCGGCCCACCGTGGCCAGCACCGGCCGGTTGTCGTGCGGGTCCAGGCCGTAGCCGGCCAGCGCCACCCTGGCCAGCTCGCCGGGCAGCGGGCGGGGCGGGCGCGGCGGCGGCACCACCACCGCGTCCGGCCGGCCGGCGGCGGCGGCCAGCGACGGGGAGGTGGCCAGCACCCCGTCGACCAGCCGGCCGAGCAGCGCGGTCAGCCGGCCGTCGCAGGAGTGGTCGTGCTTCACCCAGGCGCACCGGATGCCCGCCAGCCGGGCCGCCGGCGCGGCCACCAGGGCGGCCTTCACCCCGTTCGCGAGCACCAGGTCGACCGGCCGGGAGGCCCGCAGCCAGCCGGCCAGCCGGGCCGAGGAGCGGGCCAGCTCGACCGGGCGGCGGCCGGTCGGCAGCACCCGCACCGGGACGCCCAGCTTGTCCAGCTCGGCGTGCAGCGGCCCGTCGGCGAGCAGCACCGCCTCCACGTCCAGCCGGTCCGTGTTGGCCAGCAGGGTGAGCAGCCACAGCTCCGCGCCGCCCAGCAGGCCGTACGGCGCGACCACCGTCACCCGCAGCCGGGGCACCGCCCGGCCGGTCACGCCGGACTCCGCAGCCACACCCCGCGGACCACCCGTACCTGCTCGCCGTCCAGCCGGCTGGCCAGGCCGTACCACACCGCCAGGTATCCGGCCGCGCCGATGGCGAGCGCCGGCGGCAGCGGCAGCGGCAGCAGCAGCACGCCGGCGAACAGCACCGATCCGGCCAGCGCCGGCAGCAGCGGCCGGGTCAGCGTCGGCCGGCCTACCCGCCGCCGGGCCGGCGGGTAGAGCAGCGCCACCTGGACGGCGTAGGACACCGTGGTCGCGGCGGCCGCGCCGACCGGCCCGTACCGCGGGATCAGCACCAGGTTCAGCCCGACGTTGACCACCATCGCGCCGACGCTGCCGACCAGGACGGTCGCCGTGGGCCCGGACGACAGCAGCACGTACCCGGCCAGGTAGCCGGCCCCGAACAGGAGCGGCGCCGGGGCCAGCCAGCCGACCACCGGCCGTCCGGCGGCCACGAACGGCTCGCCGTAGAGCAGCCGGAGCAGCTCGCCACCCCGGCACCACAGCAGCGCCGCGTACGGCAGGAACGCGACCGCGAGCACGACCAGGCCGGCCTCGGCGCCCCGCCGGACCCGCCACGCCTGGCTGGACGAGGCCATCACCGGGAACACCGCGCGGGCCACCGTCCAGCAGACGAAGACCACGGTCTCCAGCAGCCGGTACGCCGCGGCGTAGCGGCCGGCCGCCGCCGCGCCGGCCAGCGCGGCGAGCAGGACCGCGTCGCACCGGAACAACGCCATCGAGGCCACCGAGTGCAGGCCGGCCGGCCAGGACGTGCGGGACAGCCGGCGCAGTCCCGGCCAGCTCACCCCCCGCCAGTGCGGTCGTATCCCGAGCCGGGCCACCCCGGCACCGGCCGCTGCGGTGCCGACCAGCGTCCCGGCCAGGTAGGCGGCCGACAGCGGCACCAGGCTGGGCCAGGCCAAGAGCGCGGCGACGGCGAGCACCGCGGTCGCGCCGCGCTGGGCGAGCTGGCCGCGGGCCACCAGGCTCTGCCGCTCCCGGGCGATCGCGACCGCCCGGTAGGCGTCGGTGACCGTCTCCGCCAGGCAGGCGGCCAGCACGCAGGTGACACCGGCCACGGTCGCGGCCGGCAGCCGGAGCGCGCCGAGCACGAACCCGGCCGCGGCCAGGGTGGTCGCGGCGACCGCGAGGCGCAGCGCGAGCAGCTCCGCGAGCAGGGTGGGCAGCTGTTCGGGCCGGCCGGCGCCGCGCTGGATCAGCATCGTGTCGAAGCCCCAGGACGGCAGCACGGCGGCGATGGCGCCGGCCCCGAGCGCGACCGAGAACGCCCCGAACGCGGGCAGCGGCAGCAGCCGGGCGGCGCCGACGACCACCACCAGGGTGCTCAGCTTGCCGACGATCTCGGCCGCCGCCAGCTGGAGGATCGCCCGCGCCGTGCGCAGCGTGCGCGGTCCGGGCGGGCAGTCGCCGGCCGGCACGCTGGACTCCACTGTGCACGGCCTCCTAGGGGTGTCTCGTGGATCTTGGTGGATGTCCGCGGCGGTCCAGGCGGCGTCCGGCAAGGCGGAGGAGGAGCCGATACTGGGTTTGTATCGGCGACGCATCCGGGGTCCCCGCGGAAACGTGGAGCGTCTCGGGTGTCGCACGGCCGGTGCCAACCGGCCCGGACGCGGAGCGTTTTCGTGGGGTGGTGGACAACGCAGCCGGTCGTCGGCTGGGCGTCGCGGGCGCCGCCGAAGATCCACGAGACACCCCTAGACGACCTCGGCGTAGACCTGCCGCACCCGGGCGGCCAGCTGCCGGATGTCGTGCCGGGCGCAGGCCCGCTCCCGCCCGGCCGCCGCCTCGGCGGCGGCGAGCCTCGGCTCGGCCAGCCGGACCGCCAGCGCGTCCGCCAGCGCACCGAGGTCACCGACCGGGACCACCGCCGGCGCGCCGGTCTCCGGCAGCAACTCCCGGGCGCCGCCGACGTCGGTGGCGATCACGCACCGAGCGCTGGCCATGGCCTCCAGCTGCACCATCGCCATGCCCTCCCACCGGGAGGGCAGCACCACCACGTCGGCGGCCGCGTACCACGGCCTCGGGTCCTCGGCCGGGCCGGCGAACAGCACCCGCGGCGGGGCGTTCCCGACCAGCGCGGCGCGGGCCGGGCCGTCGCCGACCAGCACCAGCCGGGCGTCCGGCGCGGTGGCGAGCGCCCGCGGCCAGGCCGCCAGCAGCAGGTCCTGGCCCTTCTGCCAGCACAGCCGGCCGACGCAGACGGCGATCGGGCCGGGTCCGAGGCCCAAGGCCGCGCGGGCGCTGCCGCGGGCGCCGTCGTCCTGGGCGGAGAACTGCTCGACGTCCACGCCGTTCGGCACCACCACACCCCGGCCGCGGATGCCCAGCCGCTCGCCGTCGGCACGTTCCCGGCCGCTGACGTAGACGACCCGGTGCGTCCACCGGGTCGCGTACCGCTCCCAGGCCACGCAGGCCGTCCGGAGCGGCCCGGAGGCCGCCAGGAACGACCAGGCATGCGGTTGGAAGACGGTCGGCAGCCGGCCGCGCAGCGCCAGCCGGCCGGCCAGCCCGGCCTTGGAGCTGTGCAGGTGCACCAGGTGCGGCTTGACCTCGGCCACCAGCCGGGCCAGCGCGGCAGCCTCGACGGCCACCGCCGGCCCCGGGCTGCGGGTCGCCCCCCAGCGCAGCACCGTGGCTCCGCACCGGCTGGCCTGCCCGCCGAGCCAGCCGGCCGGCGGGCAGGCGGCCACCACGTCGCAGCCGGCCCGCACCTGGTCGGCCAGCAGTTGGCCGACCACCCGGGCCACCCCGGCCTCGGTGGGCTGGGACACGTGCAGCACCCGCAGCACGGCTAGCGGGTGTCTCGTGCGCGCCGCCGAAGATCCACCAGAGACCCCTTAGCAGGCGCCGGTGCCGCGGACCACCGCGGCCGCGGTGCGCAGCAGGATCGCCAGGTCGAGGCTGATCGACCAGTTCTCGACGTAGTAGAGATCCAGCCGGACCGAGTCCTCCCAGCACAGTCGCGATCGACCGGTCACCTGCCACAGTCCGGTCATCCCGGGCCGGACCAGCAGCCGGCGGCGGACGTCTCCGGTGAAGTCGGCGTCCTTGACCGGCAGCGGCCGCGGTCCGACCAGGGACATGTCCCCGCGCAGCACGTTCAGCAGCTGTGGCAGCTCATCCAGCGAGGTGCGCCGGAGGAACCGGCCGACCGGGGTGACCCGGGGGTCGTCGTGGATCTTGAAGAGCAGGCCGTCGGTCTCGTTCCGGGCGGCAAGCTCGGCCAGCCGCTGCTCGGCGCCGCGGTACATGGTGCGGAACTTGACCACCCGGAACTCCCGGCCGCCCCGGCCGATCCTGGTCTGCCGGAACAGCGCCGGCCCCCGGCTGGTCAGCCGGACTGCCAGCGCCGCCGGCAGCAGGACCGGCAGCAGCGCGACCAGCAGGGCGAGCGCGACTATCCGGTCCAGAACGGACTTGGCGACCCGCTTCCCGCCGACGAACTCGGGCTGGTCGACGTGCAGCAGCGGGAGCCCGGAGACGGGGCGGACCGAGACGCGCGGCCCGGCGACGTCGGTCACCGCCGGGGCGACGACGACGTCCACCCCGGATCCCTCCAGGCCCCAGCCCATCCGGCGAACCGCGTCGGACGGCACGGCCGAGCTGGCCGCGACCGCGACGGTGTCCGCCCGGTGCGCCCTGGCCACCTCCGGGACGTCGGCCAGCGTGCCGAGCACCGGCAGGTCGTCCTCGACCGGCAGGCCGGGATGGCCCGCCGGCAGGCAGGCGCCGATCACGTCGAAGCCGGCGGCCGGCTCGCGGCGAAGCCGGCGGGCCAGCCCGGCGGCGGAACGCCGGTCGCCGACGACCAGCACCCGGTACCGCGCGCGGCCGCGGGTCCGGCCGGCCACCAGCGTCCGGCGGGCCACGGTGCGCCCGGCCAGCAGCAGCACCAGCCCGAGCGGGAGGGCGACCACCACGAAGCCTCTGGCCACCTCGACCTTGCCCGCGTAGCAGGCGACCGCGGTGACGCCCCAGGCCCAGAACGTGCCGGTGACGACCCGCTTGTACTCCTCGGCGCCGGTGCCGAGGTAGCGGGTGCGGTACCCGTCGGCGCCGGCCAGCCCGGCCAGCCAACCGGCTCCGATCAGCACGCCGACCACGAGGTAGGGCACCCCGCCGGCGGTACGGCCGGGCTCCACGCCGAACCGGAGCAGGAAGGCGACCACCACCGCCAGTGCGACCGCGACCAGGTCGAGAGCCACCAGCCCGGCGGCCCAGCGCCAGCGCCAGCGCCCGGCCGGCGCGCTGCCGGCGAGCGGGGCCGCGGTGGCCGGCACCGCGGTGACCGTCCCGGCCGTTGCCGCCGGGCGTGCCCGCACGGGCGTGGCCGCGTCGAGTCCCATGGTCCCCCCGTGCGTTGGAGCGACGGAACCGCCGCGCCCTTCGGCACCGTACGCAACTGATCCACTACTCTTCGTCGCGGAACTGTATAGCATTCGCCGGGCGAGGCTAGCTACTCTCCGCAGTGATCTACCACTCTCAGTGAGAGATTCCATGCCATCTCGTGGGTGCCCGGTGACTGGTCCGTCGGTGGTGGCCTGCGCCGGCGTCCCGATCACCGCCTGCGACCCGCTCACCGCGGCCCGGATCGTCCGGGACGGCGCGGTCGCCCACCGGGTGTCCGGTGTGGACGTCCACCTGTGCAACGCGTACACGCTCGCGCTGGCCGACGCCGATCCGCGGCTGCACGCGCTGCTCCGCTCCGCGTCGTGGAACTTTCCGGACGGCAAGTCGGTGGTCTGGGCGAACCGGCTGACCCATCCGCGCAGCCGGCTGCCGACCGAGCGGGTGTACGGGCCGGACCTGTTCCGGGACGTCTTCCTGCTCGGCCGGCCGGCCGGGCTGCGGCACTACCTGCTCGGGTCCACACCGGACGTGCTGGCGGCCCTGCAGGAGCGGCTGCACCGCAACTACCCCGGCGCGCTGCTGGTCGGCGCGGAGAGCCCGCCGTTCCGGCCGCTGACCGAGCCGGAGCGCCGGGCGCAGCGGGACCGGATCCGGGCCTGCGGCGCCCAGCTGGTCTGGGTCGGCCTGGGGACCCCGAAGCAGGACTGGGAGGCGGCCCGGCTGGCCCGGGAGCTGCCGGTGGTCGCGGTCGCGGTCGGCGCCGCGTTCGACTTCGTCGCCGGCACGAAGCGGCAGGCTCCACTGTGGATGCAACGACACGGCCTGGAGTGGTGCTACCGGCTGGTCCAGGAGCCGCGCCGGCTGTGGCGGCGGTACCTGTTCGGCAACGCCCGGTTCGGCTACGCGGTTGTCAGCAGGGCCGTCGCCGGCTGGGCGGTCGGCTGGCTGGCGACCCTCGGCCGGGCGGCCGGCCGGTGGGCGGTCGGCCGGCGGCCGGTCGGCCGTGGGACGGTCGGCCGTGGGACGGTCGGTGAACGGGCGGTCGGCCGGCGGGCGGGCCGCCGGCGCGCGGGCCGCCGCCGGGCCGGCGGGCACCGGCGCCGATGAAGGTGCTCGTTGCGCACAACCGGTACCGCGGCGACCAGCCGTCCGGGGAGAACGCGGCGGTCGACGCGGAGATCGCGCAACTGACCGCGGCCGGCGTCGAGGTGCGCGCCTACCTCCCGGCCAGCGACGGGATCGCCGACCTCTCGCCGGTGCGCCGGATCGGGGTGGGCACCGGCCCGGTGGTCAACCCGGCCGGGGTACGCGCGCTGACCCGGCTGATCGCCGAGTTCCGGCCGGACGTGCTGCACCTGCACAACGTCTTCCCGCTGATCTCGCCGTGGGTGGTGCGGGCCGCCAGGGCCCGCGGGGTGCCGGTGGTGCAGACCGTGCACAACTACCGGCACTCCTGCGTGGCCGGGTTCCGGTACCGCGGCGGCACCCCGTGCGACGCGTGCGTCGGGCGGCGGCTCGCGCTGCCGGCGGTGCGGTACGCCTGCTACCGCGGCTCCCGGCTGCAGTCGGCCGCGATGGTGGTCGGCCAGCTCGTGCACCAAGACACCTGGCGGTCGGTGGACCGGTTCCTGGCGATGACCCCGCTGCTGCGCCGGGAGCTGATCGAGCTCGGCATCCCGGCGGACCGGATCGTGCTGCGGCCCACCTCGGTGCCCGACCCGGGCCCGCCGCGGCCGATCGGCCGCAACCTGCTGTTCGCCGGCCGGCTGGACGACATGAAGGGGGTGCACCTGCTGGTGCTGGCCTGGAGCCGGACCAGCCCGCCGGCCCGCACCCGGCTGCGGATCGCCGGCCACGGCCCGGCCAGCGACCGGCTGCGCCGGCTCGCCGGTCCCGTTCCGGGCATCGACCTGCTCGGCCTGCTGGCGCCGGCGGCCGTGGCCGCGGAGCTCCGGGCGGCGGCGCTGGTGGCCGTTCCGTCGCTGTGGTACGAGGGCCAGCCGCGGGTGTACGTGCAGGCGCTCGCGCACGGCCGGCCGGTGCTGGCGACCGACGTCGGCAGCCTGGCCGGGCTCGGCGAGCTCGGCGTCGGCTGGTCGGTGCCGCCCCGCAGCACCGCGCTCGCCGCGGCGCTGGCCGTGCTGCACGACCGGGACACCCTGCTGCTGCGCGGCCGCCAGGCTCGGGCCGAGTACGAGCGAGAGCACACCCCGGCCCAGGCGCTGGACCGGCTGCTCGCGGTGTACCAGTCGGTAGCCGGCAAGGCGCCGCCCCGATGAGCGCCCTGCGTTGGCGGCCCGGGCTCGGCGGCCGGCGCGGTCTGGCCGCCGCCGCGGACCAGGCGCTGTCCTCGGGCACGAACGTGCTCACCCTGCTGGTCGCGGCCCGGGCGCTGGCCCCGGACCGGTTCGGCGCGGTGGTGGTCGCGCTCGGCGTCGGGATGATCGCGGTCGTCGCCCAGCGCGCGCTCGTCGGGGACACGCTGCTGGCCTGCGCCGCCGCGGTGCCCGAGCCGGTGCGGCGGCGGATGACCCGGGACGCGCTGGCCACCGCCGCGGCGATCGGCCTGGTCGGCGCCGCGGTCGGGGTCGGGGTCGGGGTGCTGCCGTACCCGGTCACCGCCGAGGTCGGCTGGATGGCGATCTGGCTGCCGGTGGTCTGCCTGCAGGACGCCTACCGGTACGCGTTCTTCTGCGCCCGGCGGCCGGGTCTTGCGCTGCGGTCCGACCTTGGCTGGGCGATCGTGCAGGGCGCTGTGCTGCTCGCCGTGCTGCCCGAGGGACCGGTGGCCACGCCGGTCTTCCTGGCCGCCTGGGGGGCCGGCGGAGTGGGCGGCGCGCTGGTCGGCGCCGCCCTGGCTCGGCTCGGCCCGTTCGGCGGGCGGCCAGGGCGCTGGCTGCGGCAGACCCGGCGGCTGTCCGGCTGGTTCGCCGGGCAGACGCTGGTCGCCCAGAGCCACTCGCAGCTGGTGGTCTTCGTGGTCGGCGGCACGCTCGGCACCGCCGCGGTCGGCGGGCTGAGGGCGATCCAGCTGGTGCTGATGCTGCCGGCGCAGTCGCTCCTGCTCGCCGCGCAGAGCCTGATCGTGCCGGCGCTGGCCGGCCTGGCCGCCAGCGGCGACCACGCCGGCATCCGCCGCACGGTCACCCGGCTGGCCGGCTGGTTCACCGTGACCGCCGCGGGGCTGGCCGGGCTCGCGGTGGCGGTCCGGGTCCCGCTGGTCGAGCTGGCCTTCACCGCCAGCTTCCGGGAGTACGCCGACCTGCTGATCCCGCTGGCCGCGGCGACCGTCTGCTACGCCGCCCGCACCCCGTACACCGCGGCCTGCCGCGGGCTGCGCAACGCCCGCGGGATCTTCCTGGTGCAGGCCGCGTTCACCGTCGCCACCGTGCCGGCGGTCTGGCTGGGCGCGCTGATCTGGGGTGTGTCCGGGAGCGCCTGGGGGCTGGCCGCCGGCAGCGGCGTGCTGCTGGTCTCCGCGGTCCACACCTACCGCCGCTCGCTGTCCCGGGTCGGGGGGTGGATCGCCGATGCGTCGCCCGCACGTTCGCGGCCGTCTTGACCTGGCCCTCGACCGGGTGCGGTTCCGGCTGGACACGTTTCCCAGGCTGGCCTACCAGCCGCTGCCGCAGATCGGCCGGCGGGGCGGGGCCCGGGAGGACGGGGTGCACACCCGGTGGCGGGCCGTCTCGGCCCTGCTGGACGAGGTCGAACCGGCAACCGGCCTCGACATCGGCAGCCAGGTCGGCTTCTTCACCCTCGCCATGGCCAGCCGGGGCATCCCCACCACCGCGGTGGAGATGGAGCCGCGCAGCTACCGGACCCTGCTGCACGTCCGGGACCGGCTGGCACTGGACAGCGTCGGAGTGCTGGTGATGCGACTCACCCCGAGCACCGCGAGCCTGCTCCCGCCCGCCGACGTCGTGCTGTTCATGTCGGTCTGGCACCACCTGGTCCGCTGGCACGGCGAGGCGGCCGCCCGGGTCATGCTGCGCACCGTCTGGGCCCGCACCGGGCGGCTGCTGGTCTTCGAGACCGGCGAGAACGAGATGCCGGCCCGCTACCGGCTGCCCGAGATGGGACCGCGGCCGGAGGCCTGGATCCACGCGATGCTGCACGCCGAGTGTCCGAACGGGACGGTGCGGTTGCTGGGCCGGCACCCGGCCACCGACCCGGACGGGCGGCGCTGCGAGCGGCACCTGTTCGCGGTCCGCCGGCGGTCGAGTGAGCCGACGGACGAGTGAGCATCGCAGGCCGCCCGCGGCCGAACTGCGGGGTCCCCGGAAGAACGCGCAGCGTTTTCGTGGGGTGCAGGTGCGGAGCGAGTCCGGAGGCGAACACATGGGTGTTCTGAGGCGGCCGGCCGGACCGGCGTCGGCCGCCCGCCGCGGTGCCGAGCGGGCCCAGCTGGCCCAGGCCGCCGGCCTGCTGTGCGGCCGGGGCGACCGCACCGGAGTGGTCGACCGGCGGCTGGCCGCCGGCGTGCAGAGCCGGGTCTGGCGGATCGTCACGTCCGGACCGGACGGTCGTTCAGACCATGTGGTGAAGTGGTTCCGCGCCGGCTACCGGGCCGGCAACTCGGTCGCCGCCGAGTTCGCCGCGCTGGTAGCGCTGGACCGAGCGGTCGCCGACCTCAGACCAGCGGCCTACCGGGTGCGCTGCCCGCGGCCGGTGCGGGCCTGGGACTGGGGATACGCAATGTCCACAGTGTCCGGCTGCCGGCTGGACCTGGCGCTGGCCCGGCGGCTGCTGCCCGCCGAGGACGAGCGGCTGCTGGCCGACGACCTGGTCGCCGCGCTGAGCGCGTTCCACGCCGTGCACCGCGGCCCGTACGGCGACTTCCACGCCGGGAACGTACTGCTCGGCGCGGACCGCGAGGTCTACCTGATCGACCCGGGCCCGGCCAACCCAGGGTTCTTCAACTGGCCGGGGCCGGTGAGCCCGCCGCCGCTCGCCGTCGACCTGGCCTACTGGACCTTCGCCGCGGCCGCCACGGCGCACCGCCGCCCGCGGGCCGCCGGGCACGCGCTCCGGCTGGCCGGCGCCCTGCGGGACGCCGCGACCGAGCTGATGTCGGACCCGGGGCTGGCCGCGGAGGTCGACCGCTGCCTGGCCGACTACTGGAAAAGGCTGGCCAGCCAGGGACTCCGGCAGCGCGCCGTCGCCGTCGCGGCTACCCGGCTGGCGCGGCTGCGGTGGGACGGCTGAGCAGCACGCCGAGGCACCAGAAGAAGGGCACCGCGCAGAACGGAGCCTCCAGCTCGACACCGAACAGCGCCGTGGTGAAGACCGAGGCCGCGTAGCAGCTGGCGAACAGCAGGATCTCCTCGGTCCCGGCCAGCCGCCGGGTCACCACCAGCAACCGGGCCGCCCCGACCGTCACCGCGCCCAGCAGTACCAGGCCGACCACGCCCAGCCGGGCGTACGAGCCGAGCAGGTAGTTGTGCGGCGAGCGGAGGTACGCGCTGTTCCCCAGCGGCACCCGGGCGCCGGACTCGTACAGGAAGTCAGGCCCGAAGCCCACCCCGAACAACCCGCTGTGGGTCTCGCCCAGGTAGTCCAGCACCAGGTGCCAGGCGGCCTTGCGGGCCTGCACCGTCGCGACGCCGCCCACATCCAGGTCGCTGCTGACCGGGGTGACCCCCAGCCCGGACAGCAGCTGCCCACCCCCCGTCGTGGTCGGGAACAGCAGCGCAGCCACCACCAGGACCAGCGGCAGCAGCCCGATCGCGGCGAGCCTGCGGTCCCGCATCGCGCCGGAGGTCGCCGCCACCGTGAACGACACGACCAGCGAGACCGCGATCGCCACCGCGGTGCCCAGCAGGGCGGCCCTGGCCGGCAGCCCCAGCACCAGCGCGACCCCGATGCCGGCCACCATCAGGTACCGCCACCGGCCGGTGCGCACGTACCGTCCCAGGTAGACGGCCGCGGTCACGCCGACCAGGTTCAGGTCGGTGGACCCGCGCAGGCTGAAGATGTGGATGTCCTGCTCGGCGTTCACCACCGGCAGGTGGTCGGGCAGCGTCGGGAGCAGCCGGACCAGGCAGACCCAGCCGAGGTGGAACAGCAGCGCGTAGCTCACCACGGTCATGGTCAGCGCCCGGTCCCGGCCGGTGGACCGGCGGTACGCGCCGGCCGAGACGAACGCGACCGCGACGTAGCCGTACGGGGCGAAGTCGCGCAGGGCGAGCAGCGAGTGGTCCCGACCGGCCGCGAACCGGACCAGCACGTAGACCAGCAGCAGCAGCGCCACCGGCCCCGGGCTACCGCGCCGGGACGCCGGCGGCCGCCGCCCCACGGCCGACCCGGCGCGCCGGACCAGCACCAGCAGCAGCCCGGTCGCCAGCAGCGCGTCGGTCAGGAAGAACGGGCTGATGCCGATGTACGCACCCCAGCGCGAGGTGGCCAGCATCAGGGTCGCCGCGGCCACGCCGGCCAGCGGGTGCCCGGACCGGGACGCCGTCCGGGCCGTCCTCGGCGCCGGCGAGCCCGGTCGGACCTCGGTGACCACCATCCCCGGCGCCGCTACTCGAGCCGGCCGGGGTCGCGGGTGGCGACCAGGAACAGCGTGCCGCCCAGCCGGGGCAGCCGGTCCAGCAGCAGCCGGCCGAGCCGGAACGTGCCCGGGTTCAGCCGGGCCGCGGCCGGCTGGTGGCAGGTCCACAGCTCGTCGACCCGCCACCGGTGGCGGAGCAGCAGGTTGGTCAGCGTGTAGGCGTTGAACGAGCACACGTGGTCCGGCCCGTCCACCTGCTGGCCGGCCAGGTTCCGCAGGAAGATGGCCAGGCCGAGCGCGTTCGGGGTGGTGACCAGCAGCCGGGTGCCGGTCTCGGCCAGCGCGTCCAGCCCGTCCAGCAGCCGTCCCGGCTCGGCGAGATGCTCGATGGTGTCGCCGACCACGATCACCTCGATGGCCGGCAGGTCGATCTCCTGCCGGCCGAGCCGGGTCACGTCGGCCAGCACCAGGTTGTCGAAGACTCCCCGCTCGGTCAGCGCCCGCACCGACGGCGCGTCGTTGTCCACCCCGACGCAGGCCCGGGCGATCCGGGTCAGGTGCGCGTGCACCGAGCCGGTCGCCCTGGCCACCCGGCGCTCGGTGTCCTGGCAGGTCTCCCCGACCGCGCCGAGGTGCAGCACGAACCGGTCCCGGCAGTGCCGGTCCAGCAGGTCGAGCTTGCTGGCGAAGCCGCGCACCGCGACCCGGCTCACCGGCCGGCCCGTTCCAGCGTCCGCAGGGTCGAGTCGGCCCGCTGCGCGAGGCAGCCCAGCACCCGGCTGGTCACCCCCGGCTGGCCGGCGCAGACCGCGAGGTCCGACCGGACGCCGGGCACCGGCCGGCTGAATGCCAGCGCGGCCCGGCGGCGCTCCAGCTGCGCGTGCAGCAGGACCACCGGCGGCGCCTGGTCGAGCACCAGGGCCCGCGGCAGCACCCGGCTGAACGACGCCTGCAGCGCGGTCATGGCCTCGCCGGACCGGTCGCCGGCGACGGTGACCCAGCAGCCGATCCCGTGCCTGGCCCGGTCGGCCAGCCGCTGCGCCCGAACCAGCCGCACCCGCGCGGGCGGCCCGACCCCGGCGGCGTCCGGTCCGCCGTCCAGCAGCCGGACGATCCGTGGCCGCCGCCAGTCGGCCAGCAGCAGCCCGCAGAGCTGGATCAGCGCCTGCCGGTCGGCGGTGTCCAGGTCCAGCAGCCGGACCAGCGCCGGCCGGTCCTGCTTCTCGGCTCGCTTGCTCAGCAGGTAGATGCGCTCGGCCCGGCCGTCCAGCCGCCACCAGCAGCGGCCGCGAATCCGCCGCTGCAGCAGCGCGTCGGTGCGCAGCCCGTACTTGCCCCACCCGTAGGGGTCACAGACCAGGTCCAGCTGCACCCCGTTCGGCCCGGGGGCCAGCCACACCGAGGTCAGCGCGCACACGTCGTACGGCCACACCAGGCCGAGGATCAGCCCGGACGCGGCCAGCATCGGGGCCAGCGAGCGCACCACCTGATGCGGCGGGCAGCCGACCACGAGGTCCACATCGGAGTCGGCCCGGCCGTCCGCGATCCGGTCCTCGCCGTGCAGCACCGCGTACGGCACCCCGGTGGAGGCCACCGTGTCCAGCACCAGGCAGGCCAGGTTCGGCCGGGTGATCGCCACGGGACACCCCCTAACAACCAGTCCGTGCGGTCGCGGCCAGCTCGTACAGCCGGGGCAGCGTGGCCCGCAGCCGCTCGGCCGACCAGCGCGGCGAGGGCGGCACCCGGCCGCCCAGCCCGGCCAGCGCCGCGGCCAGGTCGCGGACCACGGCGCGGGTCACCGGCACCCGGATGCCGGCGCCGGGCGAGACCAACAGCGCCGGCCCACCGCGGTCGGTGCAGACCACCGGGCAGCCCGCGGCCACCGCCTCGGCCACCGCGAACCCGGAGCCCTCGTACATGCTCGGCGCCAGCAGTGCGTCCGCTGTGCACAGTGCAGTGAGGACGGTGGCCCGGGGCAGCGCGCCGGCGAACTGCACCCGGCCGCGGACGCCGAGCCGGCGAGCCAGCCGCTCCGCGCCGGCCCGCTCCGGGCCGTCGCCGATCACCCGCAGCCGCCAGCCGGCGGCCGCCGGCTCTGCCAGCGCGGCTATCGCCAGCCGCAGGCCCTTGTGCGGGATCAGCCGGCCGACGAACAGCGCCGTCCTGCCGGGCGTCCCGGCCGGCACCGCGGCAGGTGTCCCGGCCGGCGGCCCGGCGGCCGGCGCCCCGGCGGCCGGGACCACCGCGGCCGGCTCGACCGCCACGTTCGGCTCCACCACCAGGTGCCGGGACCAGCGCCGGAACGCCGCCGCCACCTCGCCGTTCTGCGCGACCACGACGTCGGCCCGGCGGGCCGCCCGGCGGCCGAAGGCGGTCCGCATCGGCCCGGTCAACCCGGCCCGGCACACCTCCCGGAGCAGGCCGCGCCCGCCCAGCCAGCGCCAGAGCACCCAGGGCATGCCGGTCGCCCCGCCGACCGGGCCCCACACCGCCGGCACCCCGGCCACGGCCAGCACACCGGCCGGCATCCAGTCCACCGCCAGCGTCACGTGGTGCACCAGGTCGAACCGGACCGCGCGGTGCAGCCGCACCGCCTCCCGGCCGGCCAGCAGCTGCCAGGCCAGGTAGTACACCTGGGTGCCGTACGGCATCCGCTTCAGCCGCCTGGCCAGCGGCGGCAGGTCGAGGTAGACGAACCGGACGCCGGCCAGCCCGGCCGCGTCCCGGCCGGCCTCGATCGGCGCCCGGTTGTTCGCCCGGGTCAGCACCCATACCTGGTGCCGCTCGGCGGCGAGCCGGACGAACTCCCAGCCCGCCGCCGGCTCCGAGCCGCGGCCGGGCTCGCACGCGTACGCGCCGATCAGCACCCGCACCGCAGCGCCTCCCTGATCTCCCGGCGGAGCCGGACCTGAGCGGGGGCGGTCTGCGACTCCTCGACCTGGTCGAGGTAGGCCAGCAGGTGGGCGGGGGCCTCGGCCGGGCTGACCCCGAGCCCGGCCAGGTATGCGGCGCCGACCCCGTCCGCGGCGCACAGGTCGTGCACGACGCTGCCGGCGCTGCCGCGGTGCAGCAGCGCCGCCGACTGCACCACGAAGTGGGCCAGGTCGTACAGCGGGGTGAGGCCGGGCCGGGCCGCCTCCCAGTCCAGCAGCGTGGGCGGGTCGCCGACCAGGTTCCACGGGGCCAGGTCACCGTGTGTCCACTCGCGCCTGGCCAGGTCCAGAGCCAGGTCGAGGGCGACCCGCTGCTCCACCCTGGCCCGGCCGGCGACGGCGACGGTGGCGCAGACGTACCGCCCGTTGACGTCCGCGGCGAACAGCACCGGCGGCACCCGCAGGCCTCCGGTCGCGGCCTGCTCGGTCAGCGTGGTCGCCTCCCGGCGGAGGGCGAGATCGTCGGCGCGGCCGACCTTCGCGACCGCGATCAGCCGCCGGTCCGAGGCCAGCCCGATGATGCTCCGGTCAGGAGTCGAGGAGGCCATCACGCAGGCGCCGTCGGCCGGCACGCCCAACAGCGCCACCAGCATGTCGACCGTCTCGTCCGGCAGCCGGCGCCGGCCCGGCACCCGCGAGCCGAGCAGGACGGCCCGGCGCAGCGCCCGGCCGGCCGGAGCCAGCGGCCGGTAGATGCCGAGCGCGGCCCGCCCGTCGGCGTTCGGACTCAGTGCCAGCCGCAGGCGGCCGGTCGGGAACGGCGGGCGGGCCAGGATCATCGCAGCCCGACCAGCTCCCAGCGGACCCGCCGGGCCAGCTCCTGCGGTGGCCGGGTGCCGTCCAGCTCCACCGCGCGCCGGGCGACGGACGGCAGCAGCTCCCGCCAGCGGCGGATCTGCCGGTCGATCTCCTCGACCGGGATCTCGGCCTTGCGCTGGTGCACCACGCTGCCCGGCGCCGCCAGCAGGACGACCAGCTCGACCGGCGGCAGCAGCCGGCCGAGCAGCCGCACCAGCCAGCCGAGGCCGGCCGGCAGCCGGTACCGGCCCGGGTCGACCGCCTGGTCCCAGTACCCCCGCTCCACCACCCGCAGCGCCGCCCGGCCGCGCCGGCGCCGAACGAGGACCTCGACGACCCACTGCTCGGCCCACAGCGCCACCAGCTTGGCGACCGAGACCACCGCGGGGCGCGGCGCCGCGCGGCCGGGCGGTCGCCCGCGGCCCGGGCCGGCCGGGCGCCCGGGCCGGTAGTGCTCGCGGCGCGAGCCCGGCCCGGCGCCGTCGACCAGCAGCCGGGCCAGCGAGGTCTTGCCGGTGCCGTCCGGGCCGACCAGCACTACGGTGGTCACTGCCGGCTCACGCCGTCGGGGGCGTCCACGACCCGGCGCCCGGTCATCAGTGTCCGGTCCGGACCAGACGGCCGGACAGCTCGTCCTCGAGCGTCCGGACGTCGGCGTCCACCATGATCCGGGCCAGCTCCGGAGCGAGCACGGTCGGCTGCCAGCCGAGCAGCCGGCGCGCCTTGCCGGCGTCGCCGACCAGCGCCGGCACCTCGGTCGGCCGCTCGTACCGCGGGTCGCGCCGGACGTACCGGTCCCAGTCCAGGCCGGCGTGCCCGAAGCAGAGCTGGACGAACTCGCGCACCGAGTAGGCCGCGCCGGTGGCCAGCAGGTAGTCCTCCGGCCGCGGCGCCTGCAGCATCCGCCACATCGCCTCGACGTACTCCGGCGCGTAGCCCCAGTCCCGCCGGGCGTCCAGGTTGCCGAGGTAGAGGTGGTCCTGCAGGCCGGCGCCGATCCGGGCGACCGCGCGGGCGACCTTGCGGGTCAGGAACGTCTCGCCGCGCCGGGGCGACTCGTGGTTGAACAGGATCCCGTTGACCGCGTACAGGCCGTATGCCTCGCGGTAGTTGCGGGTGACCCAGTACGCGTAGACCTTCGCCGCGCCGTACGGCGAGCACGGCCGGAACGGGGTGCTCTCGTCCTGCGGCGGCGGGGCCGTCCCGAACATCTCCGACGACGACGCCTGGTAGAAGCGGGTCTCGATGCCGGCGACCCGGACCGCCTCCAGCAGCCGGGTGGTGCCAAGGCCGGTGCTGTCCCCGGTGTAGACCGGCTGGTCGAACGACACCCGGACGTGGCTCTGCGCGCCCAGGTGGTAGACCTCGTCCGGAGCCACCCTGGCCAGCAGGCTGACCAGCGACGCGCCGTCCAGCAGGTCGCCGTGGTGCAGGAACAGCCGGCGGCCGGCGTCCTGCGGGTCCTGGTAGACCCCGTCCAGCCGGGCGGTGTTGAAGCTGGACGATCGCCGCACGATGCCGTGCACGTCGTAGCCCTTGCCGAGCAGCAACTCGGCCAGGTACGAGCCGTCCTGGCCGGTGATGCCGGTGATCAGGGCAACCTTCGACACGATCCCCCCGTGCACAGTGTGCATCTGATTGCGTACGAAGCGTAGTACATACTGGGAGCCGCGGCCGCTGGGCCGGGACGGGGGACTCAGTGGATCTTCATGACTTCGTGCGCCTGCTGCGCCGCCGGTGGCGTGCGGTGACCGTCGTGACGGTCGCGGGCGTGGTCGTCGCCGCCGTCGTGACGCTGGCCACCACGGCCGTCTACCAGGCCAGCACGCAGGCCTTCGTCAGCCTGCGCGGGACCAGCGCGGACTCCAACACCGCGTACCAGGACAGCCTGTTCAGCCAGCAGCGGGTGAAGTCGTACGTCAAGATCGCCAACTCACCGTCGGTGACCCAGCCGGTGGTGGCCCGGCTGGGGTTGGGCATGACCGCGCGCGAGCTGGCCGGCCGGATCACGGCGGATGCCCCGCCGAACACCGTGCTGATCGACATCCGGGTCCGGGACCCGCGCCCGGCCCGGGCCCGGGACCTGGCGAACGCGGTGGCGGCGCAGTTCGCCCAGGTGGTGAGCAAGCTGGAGTCGCCGGGACCGCGGGCGGCGTCGCCGGTGACGGTGACCGTGGTGCGCCCGGCCGAGCTGCCCACCTCGCCGGTCTCGCCGCGGCCGATGGTGAACCTCGCGCTCGGGCTGGTGCTCGGGCTGGCCATCGGCTTCGGCCTGGCGGTGCTCCGGGAGATCCTCGACACCAGCGTGAAGACCAGCGAGGACCTGCAGGAGCTGACCGGCAACTCCGCGCTCGGGGTGATCGCCTTCGACCCGTCGGCCCAGAAGACTCCGCTGGTGTCCCAGGTGGACGCCCAGTCGGCCCGGCTGGAGGCGTTCCGCACGCTGCGCACCAACCTGCGTTTCGTCGACGTCGACCACCCGCCGCGGGTGGTGGTGCTGACCAGCTCGGTGGCCTCCGAGGGCAAGTCGACGACCGCCTGCAACCTGGCGCTGACCCTGGCCAGCGCCGGCGCCCGGGTGATCCTGGTGGAGGGCGACCTGCGCCGGCCCCGGGTCGCCGACTACATGGGACTGGAGGGCGCGGTCGGGCTGACCGACGTGCTGATCGGCCGGGCGGTGCTGGAGGACGTGCTGCAGCCCTGGGGCAGCACCCCACTGACCGTGCTGACCAGCGGCGCGCTGCCGCCGAACCCGAGCGAGATGCTCAGCTCGGCCCAGATGGGCGAGCTGATCGCGAGCCTCCGGGCCCGCGCCGACATGGTGCTCATCGACGCGCCGCCGCTGCTGCCGGTCACCGACGCCGCGGTGCTGACCCGGGAGTGCGACGGCGCCCTGCTGGTGATCCGGCAGGGCCGCACCACCCGCGAGCAGCTGTCCCGATCCCTGGAGGCGCTGCGCAGCGTGGGAGCCCGGCTGCTCGGCACGGTGCTGAACATGGCGCCGGCCGGCGGGATGCACGGCTACGGGTACGGCTACTACACCGGCCACTACGCCTCCCGCTCGGACCGGCCGAGGATGGTCGCCGTCCACCCGCCCGCCTCGTACGCCGCCGACCGGCAGCGGCACCGCAGCCGGGTCGGCTGACCGGACCCAGCCGGCGTTACGTGCCGTCGCCGCCCGAGGCACGGGACCGGCTGCCGCGCCTGGTCTCCCCCTCGCCGGCGCGGCGGGGTGCCGGACGGCGGCGCTGTCCGGCGCGCCGAGCCGACTGGTCCGACTCGTTCGGGGTCGGCCGGAGGCCCGGTCAACCGCATGGTCGACCGGGCCCCAGGGCGGCTCGGATCAGCCGGAGGACTCCGCGTTACCCCGGCGCCGCCGGCGCCGTGCGGCGAGGATGGCCCCGGCTCCGCCAAGGACCAGAATTCCGCCGAGGACGAGCGGGGACAGCACGTTGCTGCCGGTGTTCGGCAGGCCGCCGCCGCTGGTCGGTGGCGCGGTCACCAGGACCGTGGCGGACAGGACTCGCGGCGCCCCGTTCGGCGCGGCGCAGGACGCGGTGATCGTGTTCGTGCCGATGGTGCTGAGCGTGAGGCTCGCGGACAGCAGGCCGGAGTCGTCCGCGACCGCGGTGAGACTGCGCACCACGCCGATGCCGGCCACCACCACCGCGACCGTCGCGCTGCAGCCGGGCGCGAACCCGCCGCCGCTGAGCGTGAGGGTCCCTCCGGCGACCAGCGTGGTGGCCGAGACGGTGAGCCCGCCTACCTGCGGTGGGTAGGTCGCGGTCGGCGACGCGCTGGGCGCGGCGCCGGCCGGCGCCGATGCGATCACGCTCGCGACCGTTCCCACTGCCAGGCCCGCGAGCAGGCGGCGGATAGACATGCACTCTCCCCGTGATCGAGACTGTTAGTGACGGAGTGTGCACGCTAGGTGATCAGTTGGCAAGCCCTAGCACGGCGCGATCGACGTGACCACGCGCTGCGGCCGGACCAGCGGCTGGACCGGCACCACCGGTGCTGCGCCGGACGCCGGCTCGACCAGGTCGAGCACCACCGTGCGCCACCGGCCGGGCGGGACGACCAGCGGGAAACCCCACACCGGCCGCCCGTCGACCAGGTACGAGGTGACGGCCACCCGCCGGCCGTCCACGGCGGACCGGACGACTCCGGCGCCGCGCGGCCCGTACACCGAGACGAGAGTGACCACCGACCCGCGGGTAGCGGACTGGTCCCGGGTCCGGGTCGAGGTGTCGCCGCGCCGGGAGACGTAGTCCGGGAGTTGGCCGGGCGGGGGGGCCGCGTTCCCCATCCGGAGGGTGATCCGGCTGGCCCGCTGGCCAGCGGCACACCGGCCGGCGGTGTAGCTCAGCGACCGCTCCAGGTAATAGTCCATCTTGCTGCCGGCGAGGTTGTTCACCACCACGAACGCGTACGGGCCCGCGGCGTCGGGCAGGGTGCCGCCCAGCGAGGTCGCCGCCAGGTCCCGCTCCTCGCCGCCGTCCGCGCTGTAGACCAGCAGCCGCCGCTCCCTGGCCGCCCGGACCAGCCCGTCCAGCAGCGGCCCGGGCCGGCCCCGGTCGGTCAGCACGGTCTCGATCGCGCTGCCGGCCACCACCCGGAGGAACGCGTTCTGTGCCGCGCTGTCCGGGTACCGCCGGTAGACGCCGCTCATGGTCAGCTGCGCGACGTTGCCCGCGTCGACCAGCTCCCCGGTCGGCAGCCGCACCGGGCCTACCGCGCCGAGCAGGTAGCTGACCGCGACCGGGTCGGTCGCCAGCGCGCCGTCCAGCCGCTGGCCGGTCTGCCGCTGCCAGAGCGCCAGCCAGATCCGGGCCGCGTTCGGGAAGCTCGGGTCGAGGTTGCTGTTCGGCCAGAGGGCCGGGTCCTGGCCCCACTGCGCCGCGTACTCCGGTCCCAGGTCGACCGGCAGCCGGTCGGCGCTGCGCAGGTCGGTGTTCGAGCCGAGCCGCTCCAGCCGGATCCGGCCGCGGTCGACCAGCAGCACCGCGTACAGGCCGGGCAGGCCGCCGGTGCCGCGTGCCTCGGCGTTGTTCTGGAACACGACCAGGTACCGGCGCGGGTGCCGGGCGCCGAGCATCGCCGGCACCAGCCGGGCCGCCCGGCCCGCACCGTCCACAGTGGATGCAGTGCCGGCCAGCTCGGCGCGCACGTCGTGCAGCGCGGTGCCGACCGGGCGGGGCAGCCAGGCCGAGCCCAGGTCGTCGAGCCGGGCCCGGGCCAGCGCGATCTCGGCCGCGGCGGCGTCCAGGTCCGGCCGCGCCCGGGAGAACGCGTCCACCGCTATCCGGTCGCCGGCCGGGCGCAGCCGGTCCGGGGTCAGTGCCGCGCCGGCCTCGACCAGCCGGGGCAGCGCCCGGGAGGTCACCTGGTCGACCGCCGCCGCGACGATGCGCACCGCCCGCGGGGCGTTGCCGAGATAGGGCGGCAGCCCAGCCAGCCGCCACAGCGGGTCGTCGGTGAGTGCGTGCGCCCGGGCCGTCCGGCGGCGGGCGTCGGCCAGCGCGGCGCGAGCCCGCCCCGGGTCAGCAGCTAGCAGCGCCGTGCGCACAGCGCCGAGGTCGACCCGGGCGGCGGCCAGCTCCCGAGCGGCCGCCACCCCTCGTGCGGCCAGCCATCCGGCGGCGCCGAACACGACCAGCACGCCCGCCGCGGCCAGCCGGACCCCCGGCCGCCGAAACCCCCGGCGGAGCTGCTTGCCGGGCCGCGGATCGCGGCGCCGCGGACCGCCGCTCGGGGGGAGGGGCCGGGGCAGGGCGCCGGGCCGGTGGGTCCGGCGCAGGACCCGGCGCAGCGCGCGCCGGGATGGCCGGACCACCGGCCGGGGACGCGCGGTCCCGGTGCCACAGATGATCTCCAGTGGTTCGGCCAGGGCCGCCTCGATGACCTCCCCGACGGTGTGGTGGACCCGGCCCACCGTGCCGTGCGGGTCCGGCACGTCGTCGTCCTCCGGCCGCGCTGGCCGCACCGTGCCGCGCCGGGACCGGGCCGCCGCCACCAGTTCGCCGGCCCGAGCCGCGGGCCCCAGGCCGGCCGGCCGCTCGCCGGCCGGGATCGCGGCGGCGAGCCGGCCGAACTCCCGCACGGTGAACGCGTACCGGTGCGCCGGCGGGTGCAGCCGGACCACCGCGGCGCGCTGCTCCCGGGTGGCGGTGAGCACCAGGTCCGCGCCGGCAACGAGATCCGGGGTGACCGGCCGGGACCGGAACCCATCCGGTTCGGCGCCCAGCGATCTGGCCACCGCGGCCGCGCGCTGGTCCATCGGCGCCCCGGTCAGCGCCTCGGTCCCGGCGCTGACGACCCGGAACTGGTCCGCCCCGGCGCCCAGCGCGGCCGACAGCCGGGTCCGGATGAGCAGCTCGGCCAGGGGCGAGCGGCACACGTTGCCGGCGCAGACGATCAGTACCCGGAACCCGGCGTCGGTGTCCGTCGACGGCTCAACCATCGACTCGGGCGGCGGTCAGCGGCCGTCCCGATGGGACACGTTTCGGCCCGGCCGGCGCGCCAGCGGGCTCGACGTGGCCCTGGCCCAGGTACCAGGCGTAGGTCGAGCGGACTCCCTCCGCCAACCCGATCTCCGGCCGGAAGCCCAGCGCGGCGAGCCGAGACACGTCCAGCACCTTCAGCGGCGTTCCGTCCGGCTTGGTCGGGTCGAACACCAGCCCACCGGAGTAGCCGACCGCGCCGGCGATGATCTCGGCGAGCTCCCGGATGGAGACGTCGACGCCGGTGCCGACGTTGATCGGTTGGTCCGCGTCGTACCGCCCGAGCAGCAGCGCGCAGGCCCTGGCCAGGTCGTCGGCATGCAGGAACTCCCGCCGCGGCCGGCCGGTGCCCCACACCGTGAGCGTCGCCGCACCGGCCCGCCCGGCCTCGTGCGTCCGCGCCAGCAGAGCCGGCAGCACGTGCCCGGTCGCACTGTCGAAGTCGTCGCCGGGGCCGTACAGGTTCGTCGGCATCGCGCTGATCCAGGACAGCCGGTGCTGCCGGCGCACCGCCCGCACCTGCAGGATGCCGGCGATCTTGGCGATCGCGTACGCCTCGTTGGTCGGCTCCAGCGGACCGGTGAGCAGCGCGTCCTCGCCGATCGGCTGCGCGGCGTGCTTCGGGTAGACGCAGCTGGAGCCGAGGAAGAGCAGCCGCGGCACCCCCACCTGGAGCGCGGCGTCCAGCACGTTGGTCTGGATGCGCAGGTTGTCCGACAGGAACTCGACCGGACGGGTCGAGTTGGCCAGTATCCCGCCCACCCGGGCCGCCGCCGCCACCACGCATCCCGGCCGGACCGCCTCGAAGAACCGGAACGTCGCCGCTCGGTCCCGCAGGTCCAGGTCAGCCGAGTCCCGACCGACCAGCCTGCTGAACCCGTCCGCCCGCAACCGCCGCCAGATGGCCGACCCGGCCAGCCCCCGATGCCCCGCGACATACGTCACCGCCGAGCGGTCGACCAGACCCCCCGCCTCGTCCCCGTGCACGGAGCGAGGCTACAGGACTACTCCTTGCGCTCAATCACGTCCAGCGGCTTGAGCTGACTCACTCGACCGTGACCGATTTAGCCAGGTTGCGAGGCTTATCCACATCGTACCCGCGGGCCTGGGCGATCTCGGCGGCGAGCACCTGCAGCGGCACGGTGGTGACCAGCGGGGCAAGCAGGGTCGGCGTGCGGGGCACCTCGATCACGTGGTGGGCGAACGGGCGTACCGCGGTGTCGCCCTCCTCAGCGACCACGATGGTGCGGGCACCGCGGGCCCGGATCTCCTGGATGTTCGACAGCAGCTTGCCATGGAGGACCGCGCGACCACGTGGTGACGGCATCACCACGACCACCGGCAGCCCGTCCTCGACCAGTGCGATCGGGCCGTGCTTCAGCTCGCCGGCCGGGAAGCCCTCGGCGTGCATGTAGGCCAGCTCCTTGAGCTTGAGCGCGCCCTCCAGCGCGACCGGGTACCCGACGTGCCGGCCGAGGAACAGCACCGCCTTGGTGTCGGCGATCTCCCGGGCCAGCTCCCGGACCGGACCCACCACGTCGAGCGTGGCCGCGATCAGCGGCGGCATCGCCTCCAGCGCGGCGAACTCCCGGGCCACCTCGTCGCCGTACTTGGTGCCGATCGCCTGCGCCAGGGCCAGCCCGACCAGGTGGGTGGCCGCGATCTGGGTGAGGAACGTCTTGGTCGCGGCCACCCCGATCTCCGGCCCGGCCCGGGTGTAGAGCACCGCGTCGGCCTCCCGCGGGATCTGCGCGCCGTTCGTGTTGCAGATCGCGAGCACCCGAGCCTTCTGCTCCCGAGCGTGCCGGACCGCCTCCAGGGTGTCCGCGGTCTCCCCGCTCTGCGAGATCGCCACCACCAGGGTGTCCCGGTCCAGCACCGGGTCCCGGTAGCGGAACTCGGAGGCCATCTCCACCTCGACCGAGACCCGGGTCCAGTGCTCGATCGCCTGCTTGGCGATGAGGCCGGCGTGGTATGCGGTGCCGCAGGCGACCACGAACACCTTGTCCACGTCCCGAAGCTCCTGATCGGACAGCCGCGCCTCGTCCAGCACGACCCGGCCGTCGACGAAGTGGCCCCGCAGCGTGTCGGCGACCGCGGTGGGCTGCTCCTCGATCTCCTTGAGCATGAAGTACGGGTGGCCGCCCTTCTCCGCCGCGGACAGGTCCCAGGACACGTGGAAGCGGGTGCCGGACGTCTCCCCGCCGCCGAGGTCGACGATCCGGTAGCCGTCCGGGCGCAGCTCGACGACCTGGTCCTGGCCCAGCTCGACCGCCTCCCTGGTGTGCGCGATGAACGCGGCCACGTCGCTGGCCAGGAACATCTCGCCGGCGCCCACGCCGAGCACCAGCGGCGAGCTGCGTCGGGCGCCGACCACCAGGTCGGGCTGGTCGCGGTCCAGCGCGACCAGGGTGAACGCGCCGTGCAGCCGGCCGGAGACTCGGCGCAACGCCTCGACCAGCGAAACCTCCGGCTCGGCGGCCTGGATCGCCTCCAGCAGGTGGGCGACCACCTCGGTGTCGGTCTCGCTGCGCAGCTCGTGGCCGGCCGCCTCCAGCTCGGCCCGCAGCGGCGCGAAGTTCTCGATGATCCCGTTGTGGATCACCGCGAGCCGGCCGCCGCAGTCGGTGTGCGGGTGAGCGTTCCGGTCGGTGGGCGGCCCGTGGGTGGCCCACCGGGTGTGCCCCATCCCGGTGGTGCCCGGGTGGCGCAGGTCGGCGAGCTGCTTCTCCAGGTTCTCTATCCGCCCCGCCTTGCGCTCGACCTGCATCCCACCGGAGCCGTCCAGCAGCGCGACTCCGGCGGAGTCGTACCCCCGGTACTCGAGCCGGCGCAGGCCGTCCATGACGACGTCCAGCGCGGACCGGTGCCCGACGTACCCCACGATCCCGCACATGACAGCGAGCCTAGGGCCCGCGGCAGCGGGCTGTCCTCGACCCGGCGAAGGGTCGGTTACATGGAGTGCACTTCCGCTAGCATCGAGTCACAGCGGACGGGGCGCACACGGGGGTAGCCGCCATGGTCGACGACGGGCACGGGTCAGCGACGGGATCGGCCCCGGATGCTGCCGCCGTGCAGCAGATGGAGGATCGGCTGGCCGCCGAGTACCTCCGCCTGGTCGAGCTCACCGAGGCCAAGGATCACTTCCTGACCGCGGTCTCGCACGAGCTGCGCACCCCGCTGACCTCGATCCTGAGCTCGACCGAGCTGCTGGCGGTGCTCGGCGGTCTGGACGGCGCCCCGGCCGAGCTGGTCGGCATCGTGGACCGCAACGTGGTCCGGATGCTGCATTTGATCGATGATTTGTCGCTGCTCGCCCGGCTGGAGGCCGGCCAGCTCGCCGTGGACCTCCGGCTGGTCGACCTGCCCGAGCTGGTCGCCGAGGCGCTGGACCGGTACCGGGCCAACCCGGCCGGCGACTACCTGCCGCGGAGCGACTCCGGGCCGGCCGGCCCGCCCGCCCGGACCTTGCCGGCCCGCACCTTGCCCGCCCGCACCTGGCCCGCCCGCACCTTGCCCGCCCGGACCTTGCCGGCCCGGACCTTGCCGGCCGGGCAGGCGCCGACCTCGACCGGCTCGGACCCGATCGGCCTAGTCGCGACCGGCTGGACGTCGACCTCGACCTTGCCGACGGGCCGCCGACGACAGCCGATCCAGAGCGAATCGGGCAGATCCTCGATCACCTGCTGTCGAACGCCGCGAAGCACACCCCGGCGGGCGGCCGCCTGACGATCCGCGCCCGACCCGGCGAAACCGGCTGGACGGTGACCGTGCAGGACACCGGCATGGGCATCCCGGCGGCCGAGCAGGCCACCATCCTGGACGAGTTCACCCGCGGGTCGAACGCCCGCCGGGCCGGGATCCCGGGCGCCGGGCTCGGCCTGGCGATCAGCCGCCGGCTGGCCCAACTGCACGGCGGCGAACTGAGCCTGACCAGCGTGGAGGGCCAGGGCACCACCGCCACCCTCCGGCTGCCGTTCGCCTACGCCCCGCCCCGCCGGTGACGACCTCGCCCCGCCGGTGACGACCTCGCGCCGGGGGTGACGGCTTCCGTTCGTGGGTGACGACTTCGTGCTCGGGTGACGACGTATTTCTCGTCACCCGGCGACCGAAGTCGTCACCCACGGGCGCCCGGGACCAGCGAGAGCCAGAACCGGCCGGCACCGTAGCCGGCGACCTTGACGTGCAGGTCGAGCCGGGAGCCCAGCGCGACCAGCGGTGACCTCCGCGGCCTGCACGCCCATCAGCGTCGCCGCCACCTGCCGGGACGCCAGCGTCGAGCACTCGACCACCGCGTGACCGCGCCAGGCACCGCTGTGACCCAGACCGTGGCGGACACCCCGCTCGGTCCATCTCGTCCACATCGTCCCCCCCGGTGGGGTTCCCGGGTCCAACCGGCGGCGGACCCCGACGGCTGAGGACTTCAATCCGCCCGGCTTCGCTCCGGCTCGCGCGCGACCGGGACCCGGCCCGTCGGCAGGGCGAGGTAGGCGGCCGCGCCGAGCGGCAGCGGCAGCCAGAAGTTCAGCAGCCGCCAGGCCAGCACCCCGAGCAGGGCGACCGTGCCGGGGCTGCCCAGCGCGACCAGCGTGGGCACCAGCGCGCCCTCGACGATGCCCAGGCCGCCCGGCGTGATCGGCAGCGAGGACAGCACGCTGGCCAGCCCGAAGGACACCATCAGCTCGTCGTAGGCCGCCGCATGCCCGAACGCGCGCAGGCAGCACCACAGGCAGAGCGCGTCGAACGCCCAGTTGGCAGTGGCCCACACGGACGCCCAGGCCATCCGCCGCGGGCTGCGCAGCAGCTCACGCAGCTGCTCAGCGACCGCGCCGACCATCCGTCCGGCCGCCTCGCCGCTGGCTCGCGGGATCCGGTCGACCAGCCGGGCGACCCCGCGCTGCAGCGCCGGGGCGTGCCGGATCAACAGCACGGCGAGCACGACGAGGACGAGCACCACGACCACCCCGGCGACAGTCGCGGCCAGGTACACCGGCGAGCTGCCGTGCAGCGGGATGGAGACCGCCAGCGCCGTCCACAGCAGCAGCTGGAGGATGACCCCGGACAGCATCGACTGCGACACCTTGGCGAAGCCGGCCTCCACCGGAGGCACTGCGGAGGTGGTCAGCAACCGGTACCCGAGCGCGGTGCCGGCCGCCGAGCCCGCCGGCACGGCATGGCTGAGCGCGATCGTGGACAGGTCGATCCGGATCACCCGCCACAGCGGCGGCCGGTGGCCGTTCGGCGGCAGCAGCACCCGGGTGCCCAGCGCGAACGTCAGCAGCGACAGCAGCTCGGCGACCAGCGCGACGAACAGCCACGGCGTGTCCACATGCGACAGCGCGGGCACCGACCGGCGGGCGCTGTCGAACTTCGGGGCCAGGAAGTAAGCCGCGACGCCGGCGATGAGCAGGAGGTGGACAGCGCGCGGCAGCCACCGCCGGAAGCGGTGCACCGACCCGGACCGGTCGCCCCGACGGCCAACCGCCGGCCGGTCCGGTTCGGACCCAGTCGGCCGCCGTCGTACCTCGGTGTCCCGGAAACGGGTGTTCGTCGCCGTGGTGTCCCCCTTGGCTAGTGCTGACGGTCCGGTACGGACTCCGCTGCGGTGGACTCGGGCGGGCCAGGGTTTGCCATGCCGGGCCGCACCGCGCCGGGCCTGGCTGCCAGGTCGACCGCGCCGGCTGCCGGGATGCGCGCGCCCCGCAGCAGCGCGGCGAGGCGGAGCGCGGCCGCCGGCCAGGTCCATCGCTCGCTGACCCAGCGTCGACCATGATCCCCCATCCGGCTGGCCCGGACCGGGTCATTGAGCAAACCGACCAGCGCGTCGGCGATCGACGCCGGGTCGCGGCCATCCACCAGGTGGCCGGTGCGGTCGTCCAGCAGGGCCTCCCGGCTGCCGCCGGACCGGCCGACCACCACCGGCAGCCCGGTGGCCGACGCCTCCAGCACCGCGAGCCCGAGGCCCTCCGACTGCAGCCCGCCCCGGTTGTCCCGGCAGGGCAGCACGAAGACGTTGGCCGCGTCGAGGTAGGCGGGGACCTCTGCGGCCGGCAGCCGTCCGATGATCAGCACGCTGCCGCCCATCGCGGGGCCGTCGGCGAGGCGCTGCAGCTCGCGCCGCATCGGCCCCTCTCCGACGATGAGCAGCGTGGCGCCCGGCACCCGCCGGCGCACCTGCGGCCATGCGCGCAGCAGCATGTCGTGACCCTTGCGGCGGACCAGCCTGGACAGGCTGATCACGGTCGGCCGGTCGCCGAGGCCGAGCAGCCGCCGTACCAGCTCACCACCCGCACCCGGCCGGAAGCGAGCAGTATCCACACCGCCGTGCAACTGCGCCAGCGCATCCGCGTGCCTGAGCACCGGGTAGAGCTGATCTCGCGTGTAGTCGGTGAGATACGTGAAGGTGTCGACCGACCGGACCACGTTGCGCATCGCCCACCGGGTCGGCGCCACGTGCAGCCAGCCGAGCTCCTGGCCGTGCGAGGACGCGACGATGCGGGTCACCCCGGCCCGCCGCAGCGCCGGCGCGAACAGGCCGAACGGCGCCGCCGCGGTGATCCAGCCGGTGGTCGCGCCGAACTCCTCGACGACGCGCCCAAGCTGGGTGGTGAGCAGGTAGCCGTGCCGCCGGTACACCGGGAAGTCCAGCGTCGCGTCCACCCGGCGGGCGTCCGGATGGTACGGCGCGACGACCCCCAGCCGGTCCGCCGGCAGCCGCCGCAGCAGCTCGAAGGTGAACGTCTGCACGCCGCCGGATGCCGGCGGGAAGTGCCCGGTGAGCACGATCGTCCGGGGAATCGCCAGCTCGGTCGGCACCAGCATGGCTGCACCTCCTCCGCCCTGTGCAGCACTCCGGGCCCGGGAAGCCTTCCCGAACCCGGCAACGGGTTGCCCGCGGACGGCTGGCCCCGCCGTCTGGACGGAGGAAGATGAGCGGAGGCGGCGAGTCCTCGGGCTCGGCCCGACACCAGCGAGGCCGCCCGGCTGGACCCGGAAGAGAGGTCGTGGGGTCGTGGGATTCCTCGAGCGCAGCGGGTGGGAAGGCAAGATCTACTCGGCGGGTGGGTAGCCGGATCCGGCGGCGAGTACCCGGCCGTGGAGCCGGCGACCGGCCGCGAGCTGGCCCGGGTCGGCGCGGCCACCCCCGCCGACGTGCACAAGGCCGCCGAGCGTGCCGCCCAGGCGCAGCGGGACTGGGCCGCGCTCCCCTACGACCGGCGGGCCGAGGTGCTGCGCCGCGCCGGGCAGCTGTTCGTCGAGCACGAGGCCGAGATCCACGAGTGGCTGATCCGGGAGTCCGGAGCCATCCGGCCGTTCGCCGGCTTCCAGACCCGCGCGGTGGCCGCCGAGGAGTGCTGGGAGGCCGCCGCGCTGGCCAGCCATCCCTACGGCGAGCTGCTGCGGTCCAACCAACCGCGGCTGTCGATGGCCCGCCGGCTGCCGGTCGGCGTGGTGGGCGTGATCGCCCCGTTCAACGCGCCGATCATCCTGGCCATCCGGTCCGTCGCCCCGGCCCTCGCGCTCGGCAACGCCGTGGTACTCAAGCCGGACCCGCGCACCGCGATCTGCGGCGGCGTGGTCTTCGCCAGGATCTTCGAGGAGGCCGGGCTCCCGGACGACCTGCTGCACGTGCTGCCCGGTGGCGCCGACCTGGGAGCCGCCGTGGTGGAGGACCCGCTGATCCGGGTGATCGCGTTCACCGGCTCGACCCGGGCCGGCAGGAGCGTGGCGAAGGCAGCCGCCGAGCGGCTGAAGCGGGTGCACCTGGAGCTGGGCGGGAACTCGGCGCTCCTGGTGCTGGACGACGTCGACGTGGAGAAGGCGGTCTCCGTCGGCGCGTTCGGCTCGTTCAACCACGCCGGCCAGATATGCATGGCGACCAGCCGGCACCTGGTCGACGCCCGCATCGCGGACGAGTACGCGGCCTCCCTCGCCGCGCACGCCGACCGGCTACCGGTCGGCGACCCGGCCGGCGACGACGTCGCGATTGGACCGATCATCGATGCCAAGCAGCGGGACAACGTGCACCGGATCGTGACCTCCAGTGTGGACGCCGGAGCGAAGCTGCGTGCCGGCGGCAGCTACCAAGGGCTGTTCTACCGGCCCACCGTGCTCTCCGATGTCCCGGTCACCGCACCTGCCATGGCCGAGGAGATCTTCGGCCCGGTCGCCCCCGTTGTCGCGTTCCGCGACCTCGACGAGGCGGCTCGGCTGGCCGCCAACACCGAGTACGGCCTGTCCCTCGGCATCCTGACCCGGGACGTGATGAAGGGCCTCGCCGTCGCCGAGCGAATCCCCTCCGGCCTCGTGCACATCAACGACCAAACCGTCAACGACGAAGCCGTCATCCCGTTCGGCGGAGTCGGCGAGTCCGGAACCGGCGTCCGCCTCGGCGGCGCCCAGTCCAACATGGACGCCTTCACCGACCAGCAATGGGTCACCATCCGCGGCGAGCTCCCGCCCTACCCGTTCTAACCGATCGCCTCAGCCGGCGGCGGCGGCGAGGGCGATGTCGTCGGCTTCGAACGACTCCTCGGTTTCCTCCGGTGGGTGAGCGAGATGCCACTGCACCGAGCGGGCCACCGCGGCGGCCGGGTCGCCGGCGCTCCAGCCGAGCACCGCGGCGGCCTTCGCCGACGACGCCAGCATGTGCTGGGCGACCGCGCTGGTGATGCGCAGGTCGGCCGGCAAAGAGGGGTCCGGCGCCCGCACCAGCTCGGCGTCACCGCCGGCGGCAGCCAGGATCTGGGTGGCCCAGCCGTGCACGGTGCGACTGCGCGCCTCGCCGATGTTGAAGACCTCCCCGGCGGCGGCCGGGTTTCCGAGCGCGGCCAGCACGGCGGAGGCGGCGTCGTGCACGTACAGCCGGGTCATCAGCAGCGTCCCGGCGCCGACCGGGATGCGGGTCCGCCCGGCCCGGACCCCGCGCAGCACGAACTCCTCGCGCCGCTGCGGGTCGTGCTCCCCGTAGACGAACCCGAGCCGGAGCACGGTGCCGCCGCGGGCCAGGTCCGCCGGCTCGACGTCCAGCTTCGCGTAGTCGTCCTCGCCGATCCCCGCGCCGCGGTAGGGGTACCGGCCGACCCGCAGCGCGGCGTCCTCGGCGCCGTGGCCGGCCGAGCCAGCGCGCTTCACGCAGGGCGAAATCCGGGCGGGCGTCAGCCCGCCTTGGCCGCCCGGGACGCGTACTCGGTGACCTCGTCCGCGCGGATCAGCCCGTCTTGGATCGCCCGGGCCAGGAGCAGCGCGCGGGTGGGTGCCGGCCGCCCGGCGTTCGCGTACTTGATCCGGGCCCGCTGGATGTACTGCCGGACCGTGGTCTCCGCGATCCCCATCCGGGCGGCCACCGCGGACTTCGACATGGACTGGAACCACAGCAGCAGCGCGGTCCGCTCCTGATCGGACAGCACCGGGCCGTCCGGCCGGTCGTCGGCGGCCATGGTGCCGGCGGCCTGCGGCGGAACGTACGGGCGGTCGGCGGCGGCGGCGAGGATCGTGGTCACGCAGTAGTCGCGGGCCTCCTTCTTGGCCAGGAAGGCGAACGCGCCGCGGTCCAACACGGACAGCACGGTGGCGTCGTCGGCGTGCTCGGAGTAGACCACCACCCGCCGGCCCAGCGCGGCCAGCCGGCTGACCTCGTCCAGCGCCAGCGCCCCGTGCAGGTTGAGGTCGAGCAGCAGCACGTCGGCGTCCCGGCCGGGACCGGCGAGCACGGCGTCGACGCTGTCGCCGGCGGCGACCAGCTCGATCGAGACGGCCGGGTCCTGCCCGAGCCAGGCCCGCACACCCTCGAGCACGACCGGGTGGTCGTCCACGAGGGCGACCGTTACCCGCGCCGCCACCGCGCCTCGACCCATTGCCGGTCGCCTCCCTCCTGCGCAGTGACGGTTACCAACGGGTCCGCCGAGCCGGCCGGCTCCGCCGGTGGCCCGTCGGAAAGGACGCTGACCGCGACCTCGTCGGCGCGGGCGACGACGGTGACCCGGGCCTGCCGCCGCGCGCCGGCCAGCGCGTGCAGCGGCGCCTCGGCGAGCGCGCGGCGCACGGAGACCTCCAGCGCCGGGAGCCGGCCCTGCACCTGCAGGTCCACCAGCACGCCGCGCCGATCGGCGATGTCCGCGCAGGCCCGCAGCTCGTGCAGCAGCGGGTCCGGCACGTCGTCGGTCTCCGCCAGCAACCGCCGCAGCCGGCCGGCCTCCACCGCGCAGCGGTGCCGGGTGCGGCGGTCGGCCGGGTCCAGCTCGCCGCTGGCCAGACCGGCCAGCAGCGGGGCCACCGACCGGCCGACGGTGTCGTAGCGGTCCTGCCGGCAGGCATGCAGCTGCTCGGCGACCTGCCGCCGGCGCCGCACCGCGGCCTCCCCCTCGGCCGCGGCCGCCGCCCGCCGGGCGGTGGCGTCCAGCGCCCGGGAGGCCAGCGCGACGGCGAGCTGCAGCACCGTGGTGGCGTAGGTCACCGTGCCGAACCGGGCCAGCGTGACCCGGTCGGCGACGCCGCCCTGCACGAGCACGGCCACCGTGACACCGGCGTTGACCGCGAGCAGGGCGGCGAGCTCCGTCAGCGGCTGGCGGAGCAGCACCAGCACGCCGATCCAGCCGGTCGCGTCCCAGGCCCAGTTGCTGGTGAACGCCGCCGCGCCGGAGACCGCCGCGGTGCCCAGCAGGCCGGCGACGAGCGCGCCCGCAGCCAGCACCCGCGAGGTCGCCGGGTCGGTCCTGCGCAGTAGCAGCCGGACCGCACCGGCCGCGCCGATGCCGGTCATCAGCACCGCCGCGGCCAGCTCAGCGCCGGGCGAGCGGTAGGCCGGACCGGACACCGCCGTGGTGGCCAGGTCCCCGCCCAGGTACCAGAGCCCGACCAGCCACACCACGGCCAGGTCGAACCCCCGCCCGTACCGGGTGGCGACCAGGTCCCCGAGCCGGGAGGCGCCAGCCGCAGCGTCAGCCACCCGCGCCGCCCCGGCCATCAGGGCCGCCCCGGTTATCAGGGCCGCCCCGGTTATCAGGGCCGCCCCGGTTATCCACCCCAACGGCCCCGGGGTCGTCCGGACCGGCCGGCCAGCGCAGCACGATCCGGGTCCCGGTTCCCGGCCTGGAGGTGATCGCGGCCGACCCGCCGACCGCCCGCATCCGACCCACCACCGAGTCCCGCAGCCCGCGCCGATGCGCCGGCACGGCGGCCGGGTCGAACCCGAGCCCGTCGTCGGCCAGCTCGACCAGCACGCCGCCGGGAGCCCGTACCGCGCGCAGCCGGGCCCGGGACACCCGGGCGTGCCGGGCGACGTTCGCCAGGGCCTCGGCCACCGCGCCGGCGAACGCCGCCCCCACCGAGTCCGGCACGGGAATCTCGCCGATCGACGCCTCGACCGCCACCGGTCCGCTGGCCGCGCCGGCCACCGGCCCCAGCCACCGGCCGAGGTCGCTGTCCGCCTCAGGGGCAGAGTCGCCGGCGGCGGGCGTCTGGATCCGTTCGATCACGTCCAGGTCACGCCGGGCCTGGGCGCGCAGCGCCGGCGAGCTGCTGGTCACCCCGCCGGCGGCCAGCACCGTGAGGGTGGCCGAGACGTTGTCGTGCAGCAGCCGGTTGTGCTCGCGTTCCTCGGCCCGGCGGGCCGCCCGGACCGCCGCGTCGCGCTGCACGGTCTCCTGCTCGGCGATGGCCGCGTCGGCCGCCCGGCTGGCTCGGCGCAGGATGCCCATCAGCGATCCGACCAGCGCGCCCTGCACCGCGAGCACCGCCGAGAAGCCGAACGGGCCGGCGCCGCCGCCCAGCAGCAGCCCACCGGCGTGCGCGCCGGTCACCAGCACGGTGGCCGCGACGCCGAGCAGCGGCCACGGGCACAACTGGCAGACGATCACCGTGGTGCTGGCCACCACGAACACCCAGCTCGACCCGTCCGGCAGCACCTCGGTAGGCACCAGCCAGCGATGGCCCAGGCAGAGCGCCACCGCGACGCCGATGTCGCCGATCACCAGCCACCGGCTCCAGCCGATCGTCAGCGCCACCGCGACGTAGCTGCCGGCCCAGGCCAGCAGCCCGGCTACGGCCAGGCCGACGGGCGCGGCCGAGGCCGGTGGGCCCAGGCCGACGAACGCGGCGACGGCCGCCGCTGCCGCGCTCCCACCCCGGAGCCCGGCGGCATATCGGGCCATCAGCCGTTCGAATGCCGCCCGGGCAGGCCCGATGGCCGCAGGGCGGGTCGCGGCCGTCATGACGTGTTGCGTGCTCCTCCTACTGACGTGAAGTGTCCGGCGCACAACGTACAGCGAACAGCAGGGTGTCGTGCGGGAAACCGGAACCGCCGGGTCTGACGACCGTTCGGCCGTCGTGACCGACCGGGCCGGCTGCCCCTACTGTCCGAACCGGCCGCCCGGGACGGGGCCGAGGGACAGTCCGGGCACGGGGATCGGACTGTCCTTCGGTCCCGTTCCGGGCGACGCTTTGCCGAAAACACCACCCGAGCGGTCCGCGCATCGGGTATGCATGTAGTACCCCGTCTCCGTGGTTCCCCGTGCCGCGGAGACGGGGCCCACTAGGGTGCTTGGCGTGGAGTACCGCGCTCTGGGTAGGTCCGCCGGCAGGCAGCCGATGAAGGCGCTCGGCGCGGCCGACCTGCACGGCCTGCCGCGCTTCGTCAGCCAGCAGATCTACTACTCGCTGCGGGCCGGGGACGCCGAGTACGAGCTGATCCCGGCGGCCGTCGACCAGGGTCTCGGCGTGTTGGTGTGGAGCCCGCTGGCCGGCGGTCTGCTGTCCGGCGAGTACCGCGGGGGCCAGCAGCGGAAGGCCGGCTCGCGACAGCTGACCGTGTGGAACGAGCCGCCGGTGCGCGACCAGGAGGCGCTCTACGACACCGTCGAGGCCCTGGTCGAGGTCGGCCAGGCGCACGGCGTGTCGGCCGCCCAGGTGGCGCTGGCCTACCTGCTCGCCAAGCCGGCGGTGACCTCGCCGGTGATCGGCGCGCGGACGACCGAGCAGCTTGCCGACAACCTGGCCGCCGCGGACCTGGTGCTGACCGAGCAGGAGCGGGACCGGCTGGACCGGGTCAGCGCGCCGCCGCTGCTCTACCCGTACTGGCACCAGTCCAAGACCGCCCGAGACCGGCTGTCCCCGGCGGACCTGGCCCTGCTCGGCCCGCACCGGTAGGGGGTGCAGAGCCGGGTGGTGCGCGCGGGTCGGCTGCGGGAGCGGCAGGAGTGGCAGTTCTTCGCGGTGCTGCCGCGCGCCGACCGCCGGCTGGCGGTGGTCTGGTGGGCGGTGCTCATCGCCCGCGGCCTGCTGCCGGCGCTGTTCGCGATCGCCACCGGGGTGCTGGTGGGCGCGGTGCAGTCCGGGCACGGGCTGGCCGGCCCGCTGGCCGTCACCGGCGTGGTGTTCGTGATCCTGCAGGTGCTGACCCCGATCCACACCGCGGTGGGCACGAACCTGGGCGACCGGACCGCCGCCTGGCTCAACGACCGGCTGGCCACCGCGTGCGTCGGCCCGCCCGGCCTCGGCCACCTCGAGGACCAGAAGCTCACCGACGACCTCACCGTGGCGCGCGACTTCGACCTCGGCATCACCGGGCCGCCGCTGTCGATCTCGATGGACTTCATCGCCGGCGGCCTGGTCGAGCTGGTCGGCGGCCTCGGCTCGGCCGTGCTGCTGGCCGCCTACCGCTGGTGGGCGCCGCTCGTGCTGGCCGGCGGCTGGCTGTCCACCCACTGGCTGCTGCGGGAGAGCGCGGTCTGGAAGGACCGCAACACCGACGAGGTACGGTCCGCCCGGCGTGACTCCGACTACGCCTACCGGCTGGCCGTCGACCCGCCGGCGGCCAAGGAGCTGCGCCTGTTCGGCCTGGTCGGCTGGACCCTGGAACGGTTCACCGCGCGCCGCACCCGGCTGCACGAGCTGCAGTACCAGGCCACCCGGCTGCGGGAGAAGCCAGTGCTGTGGAGCCTGCTGCTGGTCGCGGCGGCCAACCTGGTGGTGTTCGGCTCGCTGGCGAACGACGCCGCGGCCGGCCGGCTCAGCCTCGGGTCGCTGGTGGTCTTCGCCCAGGCCGCGGTCGGCACCAGCATGATCGCCTTCGGCGGCCTGAACTGGGCGCTCGACGGCTCCGCCGCCCCGGTGGCCGCGGTGCTGCGACTGGAGGCCGCGATGGCGCCGGCCGGAGCGCTGAGCACCGTGCCCGATCCGCGCCCGGCCGGCGGCCTGCCCGCGACGGAGATCCGCTTCCGCGGGGTCACGTTCGGCTACCCCAGCTCGGACCGCCCGGTGCTGGACGGCTTCGACCTCACTATCCCGGCCGGCTCGTCGCTGGCCATCGTCGGGCGGAACGGCGCCGGCAAGACCACGCTGGCCAAGCTGCTGTGCCGGTTCTACGACCCGCAGGCGGGCGCGGTCGAGGCGGACGGCCTCGACCTGCGCGGGCTGGACCTGGCCGGTTGGCGGAGCCGGGTCGCGGCGGTGTTCCAGGACTTCACCCGGTACGAGCTGCCGCTGCGGGACAACGTGGCGCCGGCCGGGGCCCCCGAGGAGGCGATCCGGGAGGCGCTTGTCGCGGCCGGCGGCGCGCATCTTGCCGACCTGGACACCGTGCTGGCCCGCGGATACGCCGGCGGCACCGAGCTGTCCGGCGGCCAGTGGCAGCGGGTCGCGCTGGCCAGGGCGCTGTGCGCGGTCCGGCTGGGCGCCGGCCTCGTGCTGCTCGACGAGCCCACCGCCCAGCTCGACGTGCGCGGCGAGGCGGAGATCTTCGACCGCATCCTGGCCGCCACCGAGCACACCACCACGATCCTGATCTCGCACCGGTTCTCCACCGTGCGGCACGCCGACCGGATCTGCGTGGTCGAGCACGGCCGGGTGGTCGAACTCGGCTCGCACGACGAGCTGATGGCGGCCGGCGGTCGCTACCGGGAGATGTTCGAGCTGCAGGCCAGGCCGTTCACGGTCGTCGAGGGCGAGGAGGAGGCGGTCCTGGATGCCCTCGCTTGACGGCCGCGCGGTCCCGCCCGGCACCGATGACCTGCCGCCGGCGCTGTCGTCGATGTGGCGGCTGTGCCGGCTCGGCTACCGGCACGAGCCGCGGCTGCTGCTGACCGCGTTCTCGCTGTCGCTGCTCGCCGCGCTGCCGGACGCGCTGATCGCGGTGTGGCTGAAGCTGCTCGGCGAGGGCGTGCTGCAGCGCGACCGGGCACTGCTGCTGGCCGCGGCCGGCGGGCTGGCCGCGTCGTCGGCGGCCACCTGGTTCCTGCGCACCGTCAGCACCCGGATGCAGCGCCGGTTCCGAGACCGGGTCACCATCGTGCTGGAGGCGCACGTGGCCCGGCTGCAGGCGTCGGTAGCGACGATCGCCCACCAGGAGCGGCCGGAGCTGCTGGACCGGCTCGCCGTGCTGCGTGACCAGGTCTTCGTGCTCGACCACATGTACATGTCGGTGTTCTCGGTGGCCGGGTGGATCCTCCGGCTCGGGGTGACCGTGGCGCTGCTGGTCTCGATCCATCCCGCGCTGGCCCTGCTGGCGCTGTTCGCGGCGCCGACCGTGGTCACCTCCAGCTGGCGACCCGGGGTCGAGCGAGGTGCCGAGGAACGCGCGGCACCGGCCAGCCGGCTGGCCCGGCACCTGTTCGTCGCGGCCACCACCGCCGCGCCCGGCAAGGAGGTCCGGCTCGCCGGCATCGGGCCACGGCTGGTCGAGCAGCGCCGGACCGCCTGGGAGCGGTGGTACACGCTGGTGTCCAGCGCGCGCTGGGGCAGCGCGGTGTGGCACACCCTGGCCTGGGCGGTCTTCGGCGCCGGCTACGTCGGCGCGATCGTGTTCGTCGCGTCCGGACTGCACTCGCCGCCCGGCGACGTGCTGCTGGTGCTGGCCGCCGGGTCCAGGCTGTCCTCGTACATCGGGGCGACCGTGGGCGAGATCGGCTTCCTGCGCGGGATCTGGATGGACGGCTCCCGCCGGCTGGCCTGGCTGGAGGACTATGCGGCCGCGATCGCGGCCACCGAGGACCGGCCAGTGCCGGACCGGCTGGCCCGCGGGATCACCCTCGAGCACGTCTCGTTCGCCTACCCCGGCACCGAGCGGCTGGTGCTCGACGACGTGTCGCTGCACCTGCCGGCCGGCTCGGTGCTGGCCATCGTCGGCGAGAACGGCGCCGGCAAGACCACCCTGGTGAAGCTGCTCTGCAAGCTGTACCAGCCCACCTCGGGGCGGATCCTGGTGGACGGCGTCGACCTGGCCCGGCTGCCGGCCGACGAGTGGCGGGCCCGGCTGGCCGGGGCGTTCCAGGACTTCTTCCGGTTCGAGCTGCTGGCCCGGCAGTCGGTCGGGCTGGGCGACGTGCCCCGGCTGGAGGACGAGCCGGCGGTGCGCGCGGCGGTCCGCCGGGCCGGCGCCGACGACGTGGTCGACCGGCTCGGCGCCGGGCTGGACACCCAGCTCGGCCCGACCTGGCCGGGTGGCGTCGAGGTGTCCTTCGGACAGTGGCAGAAGCTGGCGCTGGCCCGCGGGCTGATGCGGGACCACCCGCTGCTGCTGGTGCTCGACGAGCCGACCGCCGCGCTGGACGCGGAGACCGAGCAGGCGCTGTTCGAGCGGTACGCCGAGGCGGTCCGGGGCGCGCAGTCGGCGGCCGGCCGGGACGGCCGGATCAGCATCCTGGTGTCGCACCGGTTCTCCACCGTGCGGAACGCCGACCTGATCGTGGTGCTGGACGGGGCCCGGGTGGTGGAGTCCGGCAGCCACGAGGACCTGCTCGCCGCGGGCGGCAGCTACGCCGAGCTGTACCAGATCCAGGCCGCGGCCTACCGGTGAGCGCCGCGGCCCGCGCCGCTGCGGTCGGGGTGGCTACGGGCGCATCGGCGAACCTACCGGTTGGCGGCTCCCGCCGCCCGTAGGTCCGCCTCCCGCGCGGCTGCCTCCAGCCGGGCGCGGTACTCGGCCCACTGCTCGGCGCTCTGCCGTGGCAGGTTCGGATCGTCCGGCCGTTGGCCCGCTGTGCCGTCGATGAGCTCGCGGAGGATGTCCGCGTGCCCGGCGTGGCGGGCCGTCTCGACGCACACGTGCACGAGGATCTGCTGCAGCGTCACCCGCCGCCGCTCCGGCGGCCACCACGGCACCTCGCCCACGGCATCCAGCGGGAGCGCCTCGATCGTGGCGTCGCTGTGCGCGGCCGAGAACCGGTGCAGCTCGACGATGTCCTGCCGGGTCTCCTCCGCGGTCGCCCACATGTCGGCGTTCGGCTCCGCGTCGTCGGCGAGCCAGGGCAGGACCCGACCGGCAGGGCGACCGAAGACATCGCCGAAGTACCCCAGCTCGACGCCGGCCACGTGCTTGACCAGGCCCAGGAGATTCGTGCCTGTCGACGTCAGCGGCCGCCGGACGTCGTACTCCCCCAGCCCGTCCAGCTTGGAGAGCAGGTCCGCCCGGCTGGCCCGCAGGTAACGGTGCAGGATCGCCTTGTCGTCCACGACACGCATCATGCGCCATGCGCGGACGTCGCAGCAGGCCGCACCGTGATGGGTGGTTCGCGGTGGGAGAATCGGCCACCATGGCCGGGCCGATCGAGGACTACGCGTTGCTTGGCGACCTGCAGACCGGCGCGCTGGTCGGCCGGGACGGGTCGATCGACTGGCTGTGCTTCCCGCGGTTCGACTCGCCGGCCTGCTTCGCCGGGCTGCTGGGCACCGACGAGAACGGGCACTGGCGGCTCGCGCCGGTCGCGGGCGGTCGGGCCGCCCGGCGCCGCTACCGCGGCGACACGCTGGTGCTGGAGACCGAGTGGGACACCCCGGAGGGCACGGTCCGGGTGGTGGACTGCATGCCGCCTCGGGGTGAGGCGCCGGACGTGGTCCGGGTGGTGGAGGGGCTGTCCGGGCGGGTGCCGATGCGCAGCGAGCTGCGGCTGCGGTTCGACTACGGGCATGTGGTGCCGTGGGTGCACCGGCGCGGCGACCAGCTCGCCGCGGTGGCCGGGCCCGACTCGGTCTACCTGCGCTGCCCGGTGCGGCTGGTCGGCCGGGACTTCACCTCCTACGCCGAGTTCGCGGTCGGCGCCGGGGAGCGGGTGCCGTTCGTGCTGACCTGGGCGCCGTCCTACGCCGCCAGGCCGAGGCCGGTGGACGGGCTGGCGGCGGTGGACGACACGGAGGAGTTCTGGGCGGAGTGGATGGCCCAGTGCGACTACGACGGCCGCTGGCAGGGCGCGGTGCGCCGGTCGCTGGTCACGCTGAAGGCGCTGACCTACGCGCCGACCGGAGGGATCGTCGCGGCGGCCACCACCTCCCTGCCCGAGCAGCCGGGCGGCCCGCGCAACTGGGACTACCGGTACTGCTGGCTGCGGGACGCGACGCTGACGCTGCAGGCGCTGCTCGGCGCCGGGTTCGTGGCCGAGGCCGGCCGGTGGCGGGCCTGGCTGCTGCGCGCGGTGGCCGGCAACCCGAACGACCTGCAGATCATGTACGGCCTGGACGGCGCCCGCCGGCTGCCCGAGTACACGCTGGGCTGGCTGCCCGGCTACCAGCGCTCGACGCCGGTCCGGATCGGCAACGCCGCCGTCGACCAGCTGCAGCTGGACGTCTGGGGCGAGGTCCTCGACGGGCTGCACCTGGCCCGGGAGGCCGGGATGAGGAGCACCGAGGACGCCTGGACGTTGCAGCGGGCGCTGCTGGACTACCTGGAGGGCAACTGGCGGCAGCCGGACAACGGGCTGTGGGAGATGCGCGGGCCCCGGCAGGACTTCGTGCACTCGAAGGTGATGGCCTGGGTGGCGTTCGACCGGATGATCTCCACCGCCGAGCGGTCCCGGCGGGAGGGGCCGGTCCAGCGCTGGCGGGCGACCCGCCAGGAGATCTTCGACGACGTGTGCAGCAAGGGCTACGACGCCGACCGGAACACCTTCGTGCAGGCCTACGGCTCCCGGAAGCTGGACGCGGCGCTGCTGCTGCTGCCCCAGGTGCGGTTCCTGCCATGGGACGACCCGCGGATCACCGGCACCGTCGACGCGGTGCAGCGGGAGCTGTCCGAGGAGGGCTTCCTGCTGCGCTACCGCCCCGGTGCCGGCTCGTCCGACGACGGCCTGCCCGGCGGCGAGGGGGCGTTCCTGGCCTGCACGTTCTGGCTGGCCGACGCGCTGCACGGGATCGGCCGCCGGCGGGAGGCGGTCGAGATGTTCGAGCGGCTGCTCGGGCTGGCCAACGACGTCGGCCTGCTGTCCGAGGAGTACGACCCGGTCACCCGCCGCCAGCTGGGCAACACCCCCCAGGCGTTCAGCCACCTGGCCCTGGTCAACGCCGCTCGGCACCTGTCCGGTGCCCGCTCGGCAACGCCGCACCTGCGCACCCGCCGGGTCGGCGAGCACCCCCCGGCTGCCGCGGGCTGACGCCCCGCCGGCCGCTCGACCCCCACATCGACCACGAGGGCGGGATCCCGCGCACGTACTCGACGGTCAGATCCCTGACCCACTCGGGATCACCGGGCGCTAGCCAGGCCCGATCCCGGCGAAGAAGAGCGGCCACCTACCGGACCGCCAGGCCGCACGATCATGGACGGCCACCGGAGCACGGGCCTGGGCTGGTGCCTCATCCTCCTGGTACGCGAGCCAGCCAGCGGCGAGTGGCCCGCGGGGACCGAAGGCGCACGACCGCGAGGTGCTGATTCTCGTGCTTGGCAAACATCCTGGGATATTCACTACGCTGGCCCTGGTGCGACCGGAGCGCGGTGAGCACTCCCTTCGCGGCCGAGAGAAACTGTCGGGGGAGTCCCGCCTTTCCACCGTTCTCGGCTGCCTGCGATGTGAGGACGGAGGTGCGCCATACGGCCCGCTTCCCGAGCCTCCACAAGGACACCACGAGGGGATAGTCGAGCCAGATCACCGTGTCCGCCCGGGGCCAGACGAGGTCGCGCACCGCGCTCTTGTTGCCGTCGGTAACCCAGCGTTCTCCCGCGATCGCGGCACTCGTCCGCTCCCGCAGCACGGACAGGGGCACCGTGCTGAAATCGGGACCGAAGTACAGCGCGTCGAGCTCCACGTGAGGCACACCGATGGCGGCGGCCAGCTCTCGGCCCAGCGTGGTCTTGCCCGACCCGGTCCTGCCGAGAACCAGGATCCGCTGACACCCGCGCAGAGTGTTGGCGGGATCGCGCCGGGTCGGCATGGTCGTGGGCTTGTCGTCAAGGCGGCGTGCCGCGGGCTTCTCGCCGTCGATGGCATTCTGCCCAGTCCCGCCCCGCGTCCTCGATTGCACTTCGTCTCCTCGACGGGTCATCCGCCGCACTCCGTCATCTGCTGGAAGCTCCCCGCGGCGGCTCCCGCGCCGCTCGTTCAGGGGACTAGGGGGTGTCCCGTAATGGTGGCACGTCGTGGCGAACCCCGGGGGCGGTCGGAGCGGCTCGCACCGACTGCCTATTCGTACTGCAAGGCGCGGAGCGGGTCGAGGCGGGCCGCCCGGCGGGCCGGCAGCACCGCGGCGGCAGTCCCGCTGGCGATGGCGACGGCGAGGAAGGCCGCCAGCGTCGGCACCGGAAGATCGAATGCGAGGCCCTCGTCGCGGCGGGCGTACCTCACGAGCGCGGCCAGGCCGACGCCCAGCGGCAGGCCGAGCGCCGCTCCGATCAGCGCGGTGACGATGCTCTCCTGCCGCACCATCCGCCTCGCCTGCCGCCGGGTCATCCCGACCGCGCGGAGCATGCCCAGCTCCCTTGTCCGCTCGACGACGGAGAGCGCCAACGTGGCCCGCACGGCCACGGTCCTCGGGGCGGCTGGTGCGGGCCAGGTCCGGCGGCGCCCGCGACGGCAGGAGGCCTCCGGCGGCGCGGTGCGTGGCACACCGGTTGCCGGCGGCCTTCGCGACCCCCAACCGGATCGTCGGTCGCGTCGGTGGCCGGCCGCCGCGGGGATCGAAGATCCCGGAGACAGGCGCTACACCACGACGGCCGCTCCGCCGCGGCGCGGGTCTCCGCCGCCGGACAGCGCGCCGGTGCGCCGGTGCCGTTCGACCGCCTGGCAGCCGCCGAAGAACAGGTTCTGCGCCCGGAACCGGGTGACCGGCTGGCCGGCGGCGGTCAGCGCGTCGAGGTCGATCCCGGGCTCGGCGTAGACCATGCCGTCCTCGACGTGCAGCCGGGGCGCGTCCACCGCCGGCTGCGCCTCCAGGCCGCGGTCCACCGCGTTCACGATGACCTGCAGCAGCGCGCTGCGGATGCGGTTGGAGCCGGCCGAACCGAGCACCAGCTCGGCCGCCCCGTGCCGGCGCACCACCGTCGGGGCCATCATCGAGGGCAGCCGCCGCCCGGTCGGGTGGGCGAAGAAGCCGTGCGGGGACAGATCCTGCTCGCCGAGCATGTTGTTCAGGTGCACGCCGGTGCCCGGCACGACCAGGCCGGAGCCTTCGCCGTTGGAACACGTCACCGAGCAGGCCCAGCCGTCGGTGTCCAGCACCGAGATGTGCGTGGTCGAGCCCAACCGGCTGGCGGCGAGGAAGCCGTCTCCGAACCCGGGTGCGGCCAGGCCGTCGAAGAACTCCGGGGTACGGGCCTCCTGCGCGCTGCGCATCGCCGACACCAGCGCGGCCTCGTCCGGCGGCCCGGGCGTCCCGGCGAGCAGCGTCAGCGCGAAGGCGAGCAGCAGCCCGCCGGCACTCGGCGGCGGGTTGGTGTGCACCTCCCGGCCTCGGTACCCGACACGGATCGGCTCCCGCCGCACCACCCGGTAGGCGGCCAGGTCGTCCCGGGTCAGGGTGCCGCCGCGCTCCCGCACCCAGTCGGCGACCGCGGTGGCGAGGTCGCCGGTGTAGAACGGGGCCGCGCCCTCGGCACCCAGCCGGTGCAGCGCATCGGCCAGCTCGGGGTCGCGCCGCAGCTCTCCCTCCCGGGGCGGCCGGCCGTCGGTCAGGTAGTGCGCCCGGGCCTCCGGGGTGGACCCGACGATCCCGGCGAGCAGCGCGAAGAGGTTGGCCTGCTGCCGGTTTACCAGGACCCCGTCGCGGGCCAGCGCGATGGCCGGCGCGACCAGCTCGGCGAGCGGCGCGGTGCCGTACCACTTCGCCGCGCCGGCCAGCCCGGCCGGCACCCCGTACACCCCGCAGGACGCGGCGCCGACGTGGAAGACCTGAACGGCGTCGCCGAAGGAGATCTCCACCGGCAGCAGCGGCGCCCGCTCGGCGGGCTCGCTGCCGCGGCCGGGCGCCTCGACGAAGAAGTCCACCAGCACCGGCTCCCGGTCCGGCGGGGCCACCAGCAGGTACCCGCCGGCGCCGAGGCCGGTCAGCAGCGGCTCGGCCACCAGCGAGGCGAGCACCGCCGCCACCGCGGCGTCCACCGCGTTGCCGCCGGCCCGCAGCAGCTCGGCGCCGGCCTGCGCGGTCACCGGGTGACCGGCCGCGACGACACCGCGCTCGGCCGGTCGGGTGGTGGTAGTCACATGTGCCGCCCGCCGGTCACCTCGATGACCGTGCCGGTGAGGTAGCTGGAGGCGTCCCCGGCCAGGAAGCAGGCCACCTCGGCCACGTCGGCCGGCTCGCCGGCCCGGCCGATCGGGATCTCCCGCAGCTTCGCCTCCCAGATGTCCGGGCGCATCGCCTCGGTCATCGCGGTCCTGATCAGTCCCGGCTGAATCGCGTTGACCCGCACCCCGTGATGCGCCAACTCCTTGGCCGCCGCCTTGGTCAGCCCGACGATCCCGGCCTTCGCGGCGCTGTAGTTGGTCTGGCCGACCAGGCCCACCTTGGCCGAGATGGACGACATGTTGACGATCGAGCCGCGGCCCCTGGCCCGCATCGCCTCGGCCGCCGCCCGGGTGCCCAGCCAGGTGCCGACCAGGTGCACGTCGATCACCTCCCGGAACTGAGCCAGGGTCATGGTCCGCAGGGTCGCGTCCCGGGTGATCCCGGCGTTGTTGACCATCACATCCAGCCGATCCCGCTGCTGGACCGCGTGGGCCACCGCCGCGGCGACCTGCTCCTCGGACCGGACGTCGCAGCCGACGCCGAGCGCCCGCGCACCGCCGGCGGTCAGCTTCTCGGCGGCCTCCTCCGCGGCCGCCTCGGCCACGTCCGCGATGACCACCAGGGCGCCCTCGGCGGCCAGCCGCTGCGCGATCGCGTACCCGATGCCCTGCGCGGCCCCGGTCACCAACGCGGTGCGCCCGTCCAGCGTGCCCATGCAAACCCTCCCGCCGCGGAGATGCCGGTGCGGCATTCCCGCCAGGATAGGGTTTCCCGCACCCGGCGGTGCTCGGCCGGGCCGGGCTCGGCCAGGTCCGGCTCGGCCCGCTGGATCCGGTCGGGGAACAGCCGACCCAGGCGGAGCCAACCGGAGCCAGCCCTCGCCTGGTGGTCACAATCTGTAGCTGATCGAGTACACTGGTCCCCCGCGCAGTCGGGGGGTGGCGCACACGGGGCGGAACAGCCGCGCGGGCGGCCGGCAGGACTCGGGCGGCAGGTGACTGATGGTCGCCGCTGTCCTGGATGCGTTGTTCCTGCCGGTGCTGGTTGGCGTCCTGGTCGGCTACCGAGCCGGCCGGGACCCGGTGCAGCGGGACGTGCTGCTGGTCTTCGTCGCGATGACGGTCTTCTTCGTCCGCAACCTGATCCGCCAACTGGGCGGCACGCTCCCCGCGCTGGTCGACGACCTGGCCACCACGCTGCTGCTGGCTCAACCGGGCCTGACCCTGCGGCTGGCCGGCCGGTTGCGGCCGCTGCCGCGCTGGCTCTGGCCGTCGGCGCTGGCCGCTTACCTGGCCGCGGTCGCGGTCACCTTCGCGGTCGGCACGCCGCCACCGCTGCCGGCGGTGCTGGTTCGGGTGGGCTGCCTGACCGCCACCGGCGTGGCCGCCGCCGTGGTGCTGGCCGGCGAGGCGCGGCGCCGGTCCGGGTCGCCGCGGGCCCGGCTGCGGATCGCCGCGGTGGCCACCGCGACGTTCGCGGCCGCGATCACGATTAGCGCGCTCCCGGTCGTCGTTCCGGACATCCGGGCGGTGGCCCAGGCCGCCGGGCGGGCGGTCGGCCTGGTCGCGGCGCTCGGGTACGCGGCCGCGTTCGTGCCGCCGGCCTGGCTGCGCCGGTTCTGGTCGGCGACGGCGGTCTACACGGCCAGCCAGCGCCTGCTGCTGGCACCGGCCACCGACCCGCCGGCCGAGGCGTGGCACCGCTACGCGCGGACGGTGCGGGACGTCTGCGGTGCCGACGCCGCGGTCGTCCTGCTCCAGGCGCCCGGCGGCGAGGTGGTAGAGACGGCGTGCGCCGGGCTGCCGGCCCGGCTCGGCACCGCTCACCCGGCCACCGGCCTGGACCGGCTGCTGTCGGCCGCCCAGACGGTCCGCATCGGCGGCGCGGACCCGCCGCCGCTCGCGGTCCGGTACGCGGGCCGGACTGGAGCCCGGTTCGTCCGGGCGGTCGGCCTACGCTTGCCGCACGCCGGGCGCGGCGCGCTGCTGCTGGTCAACCGCTACCGCGTGCTGTTCATCCACGACGACGTCCGGCTGGTGGCCGAGCTGGCCGGGCAGTGCGGCATCGAGGCCGAACGCGCCGGCATGCTGGCCGAGCGGGAACGGCTGACCGCCGAGCTGGCCGCCTCGGTCGACGCGCTGACCGCGGCCAACCAGGCCAAGAGCGACTTCCTGGCCAGCATGAGCCACGAGCTGCGCACCCCGCTGAACGCGATCATAGGGTTCAGCGACCTGATGAAGAACGAGCAGCCGGCCGGCGACCGGCGTTCGGTGCCGGCCGACTGGGTCGACCACATCCTGGCCAGCGGACGACACCTGCTCGACCTGATCAACGACATCCTCGACCTGGCCAAGGTGGAAGCCGGGCGGCTGGAGCTGAAGCCGGAGCCGCTGGACCTGCCGACCCTGGCCGCCGAGACCACCGCGGCGCTGCGCCCGCTCGCGGTCGCCCACGGCCTCCAGCTAGCCGCCGACCTGCCGGCGGTGCGGGTGCAGGCCGACCGGACCCGGCTCCGGCAGATCCTCAACAACCTGCTGTCCAACGCGATCAAGTTCACCCCGCCCGGCGGGCGGGTCACGGTCACCGCCACGGCTGCCGGCTCGGACCTGCTGATCACGGTGGCGGACACCGGGATCGGCATCGCGGCCGAGGACCTGTCCCGGGTGTTCGACCAGTTCCAGCAGGTCGGCGACCCGGTGGCGCAGCGGGTCGGCACCGGGCTCGGGCTGGCGCTGACCCGGCGCCTGGTCGAGGCGCACGGCGGCAGCGTCGGCGTCGAGTCCGAGCTCGGACGCGGGTCCCGGTTCACCGTCCGGCTGCCCGCCGCCGGGCCCGGCGGGCCACCGGACCCGGTCCCGGCGCCGGTCGCGGCCGCCGCCGGCCGCGGCGGGATCCTGGTCATCGAGGACGACCCGAGCGCGGCCCGGCTGCTGAGCACGTACCTGGAGAACGCCGGCTATTCGGTCACCGTGGCCACCGATGGAGAGACCGGGCTGTCCGCGGCACGCCGCCTGCTCCCGGACGCCATACTGCTCGATCTCGTGCTCCCCGGCATCGACGGCTGGGAGGTGCTGCGCCGGCTCAAGCTGGACGACTCCCTGCGGGACATCCCGGTGGTGATCACCACCATGCTCGACGAGCACGACGTGGGGCTCGCTCTCGGCGCGGTGGACTACCTGGTCAAGCCGATCGACAAGGACACGCTGCTGACCAGGCTCAGCCGGCACGGACTGCTCGCCGGGCTGCCGGAAGGCCCCGTCGCCGTCCTGGTCGTCGACGACGACCCGGCCACCCTGAAGATCGTCAAGGCCAGCCTTGCCCCGCGCGACGTGCGGGTCGTCACCACCACCAGCGGCGCGCGGGGGCTTCGGCTGGCCCAGGAGCAGCGCTTCAACCTGATCATCTGCGACCTGCTGATGCCGGAGATCGACGGCTTCACGGTGATCGCCGGCCTCGCCGACAACCCAGCCACCCGTCGCATCCCGGTGCTCGTCATCACCGCGCACGAGCTGACCGAGGCGGACAAGACCCGGCTGAACGGCAAGATCCTCGGCGTCATCCGCAAGGGCGACGCGCTGCAGGACGGCCTGCTCGACTGGCTCGCCCTCACCATCAGGGGCGCGCCAGCGCTCGCCGGCAGCACCCGGCCGGACCGGGAGGCCGCCCGGTGACCGGCGCCGCGGGCCGCCCGCCCGCGCTGCGCATCCTGCTGGTCGAGGACGAGAAGCTGAACCGCGACCTGGTGCGCGCCATCCTGACCCGGGCCCGCGACCCCATCCTGGCGGCCGCCGAGCTGGTCGAGGCGGAGACGCTGGCCGCGGCGCGGGCCGCGCTGGCCGCCGCGCCGTTCGACATCCTGCTGCTGGACGTACACCTGTCCGACGGCAGCGGGCTGACCCTGGCCGAGGAGCTCAGCCAGCGCCCGCCCGCTCGCCGGCCGGCGGTCATCGCCCTCACCGCCGGCATCTTCCCCGAGCAACGCCAGGCCGCCCTCGCCGCCGGTTGCCACACCATCCTCAGCAAGCCGCACACCGCCGCCGAGCTGCTCGCCGTCCTCACCGCGCACCTGCCCACCGCCGGCGACGGTCCCGGGGGGGCCTCCCCGCGTTCAGCGAGCGTGAACCGTGGCGACGGCCCCGACCTTCCCCGGTGCCCCTGATCGAACACCTTTCGAACACGCGTGGCGTGCCGGGGCGACCGACCGGGCGAGCCGGCCGTCGCGGGGGTTCCAGGGGGTCGTCCCCCAGGGCCAGCATGACGAGCGGGTCGACGGCGAAGCAGGGGGCCGGAACCCGCTCGTGCACCCAACCCGACACAATACGAACCCTCAACTGGCAATTTAGGGTTGGGTCACGGCCCCACGGTGTCGGAAATACATGGCGCCTGCGGTGCCTCACCAGCAGGCGCGGTCAGACCAGCCTCGACGGCTACCACGCCTCGATTGCGGCCCCAATTACCCGCTCGACGATCAACCGGACGTGCCGCTGCTCGGCTCAGGCCCGCGACTCGGCAGTCGGTTAGGTATGGATGCATGACGGACGCGCGGCGAACGGAAGGGGGCACCGGCCGCCTCGATGGCCCAGCACCGGCCAGGACGCGGCTGGGTGAACCGATGCCGGACGGCCGGGTCCGCGGGTGGTGGCGGGGCGGACCCGCAGCATGTCCGCTGTTGCTTTGTGCTCGCGACTACACAGGCGGCGCATGGTTAGCCCCTGCCCAGCACGCTGGTGAGGTATAGCCGCTGTCCGGACAGGCCGGCGCAGGGAAGCTGAGGGATGTTGCCGTTCCTGTAGGGCTTGGTGATGGGGTACCAGTCGCTGGGGGAGCTGCCTGGCCGCTTGCTGCGAGCCGGTGTTGAAGAATTGGACGGCTGCCCTCCACGACGAGATGCGCAGGCATAACGAGCCGGCCTGCAGAGCTTTGCCTGACGCCAGCGGGCACAAGTCCGGAGTTCTCCGTCTGGCTGGGAGCTCACGGCTTTACGAGCTTGGCGTGGGGGTGGTCTGGCCGACCTCGATGAGGTGGCCGTCGGGGTCGCGGATGTATGCGCGGATCTCGCGGCCGTGGTCTTTGGGCTCGGTGAGGAACTCGGCTCCTCTGGCCGACCAGATCTTAGATGCCGTGGCGATGTCCGTGACCCGGATGTTGAGAAAGGCGCTGACCTGGTCGGGGTCGGGCGGCGTGGTGAGGGTGACCGTGGGTTTGTCGTCGGTCGGGCCGCCGCCGCCGTTGAGGATGAGCCGCGCGTTCGCTACCTCCAAGATGACTGGATCGCGCTCGAGCAGGACTTTCCCGCCGAACACGGACTGGTAGAAGTTAGGGTCTGTAAGTAAATAACTTATTTCATACTGGGGTATTCCGGCGATACTTCGGTATGATCGGCTCGTGCCGGTCGACAGATCCGCCGAATTTGCGGGAATGGCTGCCCGGCTGGCCGGACTGTTGCCTCACCTG
>WNGE01000231.1_pt1 | contig 71709 bp, 77 predicted proteins | sample 5400651 | NCBI WGS metagenome assembly WNGE01 (sample SAMN13153370, study PRJNA577476) | soil metagenome | isolation source: 60 cm soil or saprolite under grassland replicate 2 | place: USA:California | collected 2016-06-15 | reverse complement strand
AGCTCCGAGGCCTCGTCCCGGTAGGCCGCCATGAAGCGCCCTGCCTCGTAGCGAACGCTGTGGACCAGACCGGCCGCCGGCGATCGGTTCACGTGCACGTCAAGCGGCGAAAGAAAGATGGAGGCCCGCACCGCCCGACCCACCCACGGGTCGTCCACTTCGTCGATCCGCATGACCCGCCCGTCCGCGGGAGCCAGCACGAGCCCCGGCGCGAGCGGCGGCGTGCGCTCCGGGTCGCGGAAAAAGCCGACGCAGGCGAGGGCGACGAGCCCCAGAGTCACCGCCCCCGCCCCCCAGCCTGTGAAAGCCAGAATACACGCCGCCGCCGCGGGGACGAGGATAAACGGCCATCCCTCCGCGGCCACGGGGATTCGCATGCGCCGGCCGCCTACATCCGCGGCGGCTTGATCCAGGACATCATCTTGCGCAGCCGTCCGCCCACTTCCTCGATCTGGTGGTCCGCCTCGCGCTTCCGCATGGCGAGGAATCCCGCGCGGTGGGCCTGGTTCTCCAGGATCCACTCGCGGGCGAACTGGCCCGTCTGGATCTCGCTGAGGATCTTCCGCATCTCGGCCTTGGTCTCGGTGTTCACGATGCGCGGGCCGCGGGTATAGTCGCCGTACTCGGCCGTGTCGGATACCGAGTAGCGCATGTAGGCGAGACCGCCCTGGTAGAAGAGATCGACGATGAGCTTCATCTCGTGCATGCACTCGAAGTACGCGACCTCGGGCTGGTAGCCCGCTTCGCACAGCGTCTCGAAGGCCGCCTTGATCAGGTGGGAGACGCCGCCGCAGAGGGTGGTCTGCTCGCCGAAGAGGTCCGTCTCCGTCTCTTCCTTGAACGTGGTCTCGATGACGCCGGCGCGGGTGCAGCCCACGCCCTTGCCGTAGGCGAGCGCGGTGTCGCGCGCCTTGCCCGAGACGTCCTGGTAGACGGCGACGAGGGCGGGCACCCCCGGCCCTTCCGTGAACAGATCGCGCATGACGTGGCCGGGCGCCTTGGGGGCGATCATGGACACGTCCACCTCGGGCGACGGCACCACCTGGTTGAAATGGATATTGAAGCCGTGCGCGAACATGAGGGTCTTGCCCTTGCCCAGCGTGCCCTTGATGGACTCCTCGTACACCTGCCGCTGGGTCTGGTCGGGGAGGAGGATCATGATGATGTCGGCGGCCGCCGCGGCGTCGCCCACCGTCATGACCTTGAACCCGGCCTTCTCGGCCGCCGTCCAGCCCTTGGAGCCCTTGTAGAGCCCGATGACCACGTCCTGGCCGGAGTCCTTCAGGTTCAGGGCGTGCGCGTGCCCCTGGCTGCCATAGCCGATGATAGCGATCTTCTTGCTCTTGAGGAGTCCGAGATCCGCATCCTGATCGTAGAAAATCTTCGCCGGCATTTCGTGGGCTCTCCTGTGAGTTGACTTAGTCCGCGAATCCGATCACGCGAGGATCCTGGGTGGCGGCCCGCGGCGGGGCGGCCTTTCCGAGCTTCTCGTCCACGCGTCTGAGCCGCGCCTTGGGTCCCCGCGCGATGGCCACCTTGCCCGTGCGCACCACCTCCTGAACACCGAAGGGACGCAAGAGCTCGAGGATGGCGCCGATCTTCGACTCCTCCCCTGTGACTTCGAGGGTGTAGCTGGCCGCGGTGACGTCGACGACCTTGGCGCGGAAGATGTCCGCGATGCGCAGAATCTCCGCGCGGGCCGCGGGCTCCGCGTTCACGCGGATGAGCAGCATCTCGCGCTCCACGTGCGTCTCCTCGCTCAGGTCGTTGACCTTGATGACATCGATGAGCTTGTGGAGCTGCTTCATGACCTGCTCGATGACGAAGGCGTCGCCGCGCACGACCAGGGTCATGCGCGAGACCGAAGGGTCGAGGGTCTCCCCCACGGACAGGCTCTCGATGTTGTAGCCGCGGGCCGAGAAGAGCCCGGCCACGCGCGACAGCACGCCGAACTTGTTCTCGACGAGAACGGCGATGGTGTGCTTGGAATGCTCGGACCCGTCGGCCACCGCTAGAATCCCGTCTGCGCCTTGGCCGCGCGCTCCCGAGCCTCGCGGCTGGGCGGGGCGAGGATCATGTCGGTATTGGCGCCGCCCGCGGGCACCATGGGGAACACGCACTCGTCCTTGTTGACCCACACGTCGAGGACCACGGGCCCCGGGGTCGCGATCATCTTCTCGAGGGCCGGTACCACCTCGGAGGGCTTGGTGGCGCGGATGCCCGTGCACCCATAGGCTTCCGCGAGCTTGACGAAATCGGGGCTCGGGCCCAGGTCGACGGCGCAGAAGCGCTCCTTGAAGATGATGCGCTGCCACTGGCGGACCATCCCGTGGCCGCCGTTATTGATGAGCACCGTCTTGACGGGGAGCCGCTCCTCGAAGCAGGTGGCCAATTCCTGGCTGTTCATGGCGAAGGAGCCGTCGCCGTCGATATTGACGACGAGCTTGCCCGGGTTCCCCGCCTGCACGCCCATGGCCGTGGGCAGTCCGTAGCCCATGGTGCCGAGGCCCCCCGAGGTGCACCACGTCCGCGGGTGCTTGAAGCGGTAGTACTGTGCCGCCCACATCTGGTGCTGCCCCACCCCGGTGACCACGAGGGCTTCCCCGTTCGTGATGTTGGAGATCTCCTCGATCACGTACTGCGGCTTGATGACCTCGTCGGACCATTCGTAGCGAAGGGGCTCCGCCCGCTTCCACTCCGAGACCTGCTCCGACCACTGGCGGCGCGCCTCCTTCACCGCCCCCGCCGGATAGGTCTTCATCTCCTCCTTCACCGCCTCGAGGAGCGCGGCGAGCACCCGCTTGCAGTCGCCCACGATGGGGATGTCGACCTTGATGTTCTTCGAGATGGAGGACGGATCGATGTCGATGTGGATGATCTCGGCATGGGGAGCGAAGGCGTCCACCTTGCCCGTGACGCGATCGTCGAAGCGCGCCCCCACGGACACGAGGCAATCCGAGTGGTGCACGGCCATGTTGGCGTAGTACGTCCCGTGCATGCCGAGCATGTCGAGGGAGAGCGGGTGCGCCATGGGGAAGGCCCCCAAACCCATCAGGGTCTGCGTCACCGGCACCTGGGTCAACTCCGCCAGCTCGTAGAGTTCGGGCGAGCCGTCGGAAGAGATGACGCCACCTCCCACATAGAGCACGGGGCGCTTGGCCCGCACGATAGCCCGCGCGGCCTTCTTGATTTGCCCGGGATGGCCATCGTAGGTGGGGTTATAGGAGCGGAGATGGACCTTGTCGGGATAGTCGAAGGTCCACTCCTTGACGAGGACGTCCTTGGGCAGATCCACGTGCACGGGTCCCGGACGTCCAGAGGAGGCGATGTGAAACGCCTCCTTGATGGTCATGGCGAGATCATTGCCGTCCTTGACGAGGAAGTTGTGCTTGGTGGCCGAGCGCGTGATCCCCACATTGTCGGCTTCCTGGAAGGCGTCGTTGCCGATCAGGTGCGTCGGCACCTGTCCCGTGAAGGCGACGATGGGTATGGAGTCCATGAGCGCGTCCTGAAGTGCCGTCACCAGATTGGTCGCGGCCGGCCCCGAGGTGACGAGGCACACGCCCGTCCGGCCCGTGGTGCGGGAGTAGCCCTCGGCGGCATGCCCCGCGGCCGCCTCCTGGCGAACCAGGATGTGGCGAATCCCTTCGAAGTCGTACAGGACGTCGTAGATGGGCAGCACGGCCCCGCCGGGGAGGCCGAAGATGAGATCCACACCCTCACGCTTCAAAGACTCGAGCAAGATACGCGCGCCTGAAAGCTTCACAGCCTGTCCTCCCTTCCGTTTCCTTCGAGTTCCGTCGGCACCGCGGATGTGCTCCGCGCGCCTCTAGAGGAGGCCGGCCGAAGCCAGGCTCTCCGTGATCTCATCGAGGGCGTCGCCGTCGGGCGTGCCGAGGGGCGCCCGGCACGGCCCGCCGTAGTAGCCCTGAAGGTCCAGGGCCGCCTTGAGCCCGCCGATGCCGTAACGCCCGGACACGCCCCGATCGGCCAGCATCATGCGCGCCGCAATAGCCTGAGCCTCGTCCCACCGTCCTTCCCGGGCCAGTCGGTAGATCTCGCAAAACTCGCGCGGGGCGATGTTCGCGAGGGCGAGGATGCCGCCCGACGCGCCGATAGGCAGCGCGGGCACGAGGGCCGCCGCGGAGCCCACCAGCACGTGGAAGCTCTTGGGCGTGAGGTGAATCACATGCGCCGCCTGCGGGATATTACCCGAGGAGTCCGTGATCCCGCACACATTCGGGTGTTCCGCGATCCGGGCCACCGTGTCGGGCTCGAGGTTGATCCCCGTGTTGAGCGGGTAGTTGTAGAGCAGGATGGGGATGGGCGACGCCTCGGCCACCGCGAGGTAGTGCCGGATCTGGGCGCTCGGCACGGTGAAGCCCTTGGTGAAATAGTGGGGCGTGATGACGATGGCCGCGTCCGCCCCAATCTCCGCCGCGCGCTTGGTCTGGCGGATGGAATGCAGCGTGGAGTTCGCCCCGGTGCCGGCGATGAAGGCTTTCTCGCGCGGAATCGACTCCCGCCCCGCCACGAGCACGGCATCCCGCTCGCTCTCGGAAAGCATGGGAAATTCACCCGTCGAACCCAGGACGACGTAACCGGCCAGCGCCGTGGCATTCCATCTGGCGAAATTGGCCCGGAGCCCATCGAGGGCGATCTGCTCACCGCGGAAAGGCGTGGGGACAGGAATGTACACGCCGTGGAAGTCTCTCATCGCGCGCGCTTCCGGGATCTCGACGCCCGCTGCTTGATGCGCGCCTGGGCGGAGGCCAGCCACGCGATCGGCACCATGTAGGGAGAGCAGGAGACGTAGTCCATGCCCACGCGGTGGCAGAACTCCACCGACGAGGGCTCGCCGCCGTGCTCGCCGCAGATACCGACCTTGAGCTTGGGGCGCGTCCGCCGGCCACGCTTGATACCGATCTCGATCATCTCCCCCACCCCTTCCTGGTCCAGCACCGCGAAGGGGTCGTGGGGGAGGAGCTTCTTCTCCAGGTAGAAGGGGAGGAACTTGCCGATATCGTCACGGCTGTAGCCGAAGGTCATCTGGGTCAGGTCGTTGGTGCCGAACGAGAAGAAGTCGGCATGCTCCGCGAGCTTGTCCGCGATGAGGGCGGCCCGCGGCACCTCGATCATGGTGCCGACCGAGTACCCGACCTTCCCGCCCATCTCGCTCACCGTCCGCTCGGCCGTGCGCACCGTCATGTCGCGGGTCAGCTTCATCTCCGCCACCGTGCCGGTGAGCGGGATCATGATCTCGGGAGGCTCCACCTTCGCCCCACGCCGGGCCACCTCGCACGCCGCCTCCATGATGGCCCGCACCTGCATCTCGTAGATCTCGGGAAAGGTGATGCCGAGACGGCAGCCGCGGTGCCCGAGCATGGGGTTGGCTTCGTGCAGGGCTTCGATGCGGGCCTTGACCGCCCCCAGCTCCTGATGCCGCGCCGGGTTGATGCCGAGAGCGTCGAGGCGCGTGAACTCCTCCAGCACCTCCTTGTAGCTGGGCAGGAATTCGTGGAGCGGCGGATCGAGGAGCCGGATGGTCACCGGATAGCCGTCCATGGCCTTGAAGATGCCGATGAAGTCCTCCCGCTGGAAGGGCAGGAGCCGGTCCACGGCCTTGCGCCGCGTGTCTGCGTCGCGCGCCATGATCATCTCGCGCACGATCGGGATGCGGTCTTCCTTGAAGAACATGTGCTCGGTCCGCACGAGGCCGATGCCTTCCGCCTCGAACTCCCGCGCCTTGCTCGCGTCGCCCGGCGTGTCGGCGTTGGCGCGCACCCGTGTCGTGCTCGCCGTGCGGGCCCAGTCGAGCAGCTCCCGGAACTCCGCGGACAGCTTGGGATCGACGAGGGGCAGGCTGCCGAGCACCACCTCACCCGTGGCGCCGTTCAGGGTGACGATCTGTCCCTCGCGCACGACCACCCGGCCCGCGCGGAAGAGGCGGTTCTCCTCGTCCACCACCACGTCGCCCGCCCCCACCACGCAGCTCTTGCCCCAGCCTCGCGCCACCACCGCGGCGTGAGAGGTCAAGCCGCCCCGCGACGTCAGCACGCCCTGCGCCGCGTGCATGCCCTCCACGTCCTCGGGCGAGGTCTCCTGGCGGACGAGGATGGCCGGCTCTTCGCGCAGCGCCATCTGCACGGCCTTCTCCGGATCGAACACGACCCTGCCCACCGCCGCGGCCGGGGTGGCCGCCAGCCCGCGCGCGATGGCCGTATAGCTCGCCTTCGGATCGACGGTCTTGACGAGGAGCTGATTGAGGGAGGCGGGCTCCACGCGCAGCAGGGCGGCGTCCCGCTCGATCAGCCTCTCCCGCACCATCTCGACGGCGATGCGCACGGCGGCACCCGCGGTGCGCTTGCCCGAGCGCGTTTGTAAGATATAGAGCCGTCCTTCCTGCACGGTGAACTCGATGTCCTGCATGTCGCGATAGTGGCGCTCGAGCCGCTCCTTGATCGCCACCAGCTCCGCGTAGACCTTCGGCATCGAATCGTCGAGGGCGGCGATGGGCTGCGGCGTCCGGATGCCCGCCACCACGTCCTCCCCTTGCGCATTCACGAGAAACTCGCCGAAGAAGCGTCGCTCCCCTGACGACGGATCGCGGGTGAAGCACACGCCGGTGCCCGACGTCTCACCGAGGTTGCCGAAGACCATGGCCATGACGGTGACGGCGGTGCCCCAGTCGTCGGGCAGACGGTGGATGCGGCGATAGTCCACCGCCTTCTTGGCGAACCAGGAGTCGAAGACGGCGGCCACGGCGAGGCGGAGCTGCTCCGCCGGATCCTGGGGGAAGGGCTTGCCCGTGCGTGTCTGGACGAGCCGCTTGAACTCCACCACCAGCGCCTTGAGCGGCTCGGGCTGGAGGTCGGCGTCGGTCTTGGCACCCGCTTCGGCCTTGGCATGCTCGAGCATCTCGTCGAAGGCGCGGCGCTCGATGCCCAAGACCACATCGCCGAAGATGGTGATGAAGCGCCGGTAGCAGTCCCAGGCGAACCGCTCGTTCTTCGTCCACTTGGCGAGACCCGGGACGGTCTTGTCGTTGAGCCCGAGGTTGAGCACCGTATCCATCATGCCGGGCATGGACGCCCGCGAGCCCGAGCGCACCGAGACGAGGAGCGGCCGTGACGCGTCGCCGAACTTGAGCCCCGCCGCTGTCTCGAGACGAGCGAGGCCGGCCTGGACCTGCTCCCAGAGACCGGCGGGATACTTGCGGTCGTTCGCGCTGTACCCGGCCCAGGCTTCGGTCGTGATGGTGAAGCCGGGCGGCACGGGCACGCCCAGATTGGTCATCTCGGCGAGCTCGCAGCCCTTGCCCCCGAGCAGGGGGCGGAGAGCGCTCGACCCGTCCGCCTTTCCGTTGGCGAAGGGATAGACGTATTTGGGGCGGCGAGCGGTCGGGGCCGGAGACTTCCTCCGTGCTCTCGACCGAGATGTGACGCGCGCCATTTCGACGACCCCCTCGGCAGCGGCGACCCACTCGGCAACGACTCCAATGTCGCGCCGGGCGATGTGCGGAGATAAAAAGGCAGGCCCCGAAGAGGCCTGCGCTATCCGCCCATGCTATGCGAGTGGAGACTATCTGTCAACGAATTTTCTTCAGCAACAGGCACTTACGAGGCTTTAGCGGCCACGACCCTTCCGAGCGGAAGCCGGTCGAGGTCGCTCTGCGGCTGGCTCCCTCCCCATGTTGCCGATGACAAGCTTCTCGACAGCGGTCAGATGGTCCAGCATGGCCCGGCGGGCACCGTCTTCATCCCCGCGCCGGATGGCGCCCAGGATGCGTCGGTGATCCTGATGCGAGCGCTTGGGCCGACCACGGGTGAGCAGGCTCTCTTCCCGGCTCTGTCCCAGGAGATCCACGAGGGCATTGACGATGCGCACGATGGCGCGATTGTGCGCGGCGGCGGCGATGGCCGCGTGGAGGGAGGAGTCCTGGGCCATACCCGTGCGGCCCTCCGCCACTTCCCGCGCCTGCTCGTCGAGGATCCGCTCCATCTCCGCGATCTCCTCGCGACTCGCGCGTCGTGCCGCGAGGGCGGCAATGGCCGGCTCGAGCAGGAGCCGTGCCTCGAAGAGCTCTCCCACCGCTTCCCGGTGCGGCAGGATGACGAGAGCGAGCGGCTCGATGAGGGCCTCGACGGATACGTGCTGGACGAAGGCGCCCTCTCCGGCCCGGATTTCGATGAGCCCGCGGCTCTGCAGCGAGCGGAGCGCCTCGCGCACCGAGGTCCGGCTCACGCGGAATCGCTCGGCAAGCTCGCGCTCGGGAGGAAGACGGTCGCCCGAGGTGAGCCGGCCGTCGGCGATCAGGGCCTTGACCTGGCGGACGATATCCTCGTAGATCCGGATGGACTTGACCGGCTCGAGCTCCATCAGGCGTGGCCGGGCTCGCCGCCATGGCGGGTGGCCGTCCTCGCGAGCCACCATCCAAGCGCGAGGATGAATATCCCCAGCACGATCGACAGCCACAGGTCGGCGGCCTTGGCGGCGGAGCCGAGCCATCGCTGCACGACAGGATCGTCGGTCATCATCTCTCCCGCCACGTAGCCGAGCACTCCGCCCCCGAGCCAGACTATCCATTCGTGGCGGGCCATGAGACTGGCGAGAAGACCGCTGCCCCAGACGACGAGGGGCAGCGAGAGCGCGATGCCCAAGACGACCAGCACCATGTCGCCCTTGGCGGCGGCGGCCACCCCCAGCACATTGTCGAGGCTCATGGTCACGTCGGCCACGATGATGATCCAGATCGCCTCTCCGAGCGAGGTGCCCTGCCGCGGTCCGCCGTGCTCATTCTGGCCGGGCTTGACCAGCCGGATGGCGATCCATATGAGGGCGAGGCCAGCCAGGAGCTGGAGGAGCGGGATCCTCAGGAGATAGCTCACGATCGCAATGAAGGCCACGCGAAGGCCGACGGCTCCCGCCGTTCCCCAGACCCGGCCGAGGAGCTGCTGGCGGGGCGGGAGTCCCCGGACGGCGAGGGCAATCACCAGCGCATTGTCGCCGGCGAGGGAGATGTCGATGAGGATGATACCGAGGAGGCGCGCCCAGAATTCCGCATCCATGAGCCAGGTCATGCGAGGCTCTCCCGCGCCTGACGGCGCGCGAGCCACCAGCCGAGGGCGGCGATGACACCGCCCAGGGCAAGGGGAAGCGGATATTCGAGCGTGGGGGCCAGCGTCCCCGCCAGATTCATGACCATGGGATCCTCCAGCATCATGTCCCCCGCCACATAGCCCAGGACGCCGCCCCCGAGCCAGATGATCCAGCCGTAGCGATTCATGAGGGCGGCGAGTATTCCGCTCCCCCCCACCACGATGGGCAGCGAAATCGCCACACCGAGTATGACCAGAACCAGGTCGCCGTGGGCGGCCGCGGCGATGGCGAGCACGTTGTCGAGGCTCATGGTGATGTCGGCCACGATGATGATCCAGATCGCTTGCCAGAAGGACGTGCCATGCCGGCCCGATCCGAGGCTGGCCGCCACGGGCTGCACCAGCTTGAAGGCAATCCAGACGAGGAGCAGGCCGCCCACCAGGCGCAGGAGCGGGATGCGCAGAAGCAGGCTCACGATACCCACGAAGGCAAGGCGGAGGACGACGGCGCCCACCGTGCCCCAGATCTGCCCGAGGAGCCGCTGGCGCCTCGGCAGCGTGCGCACGGCCAGGGCGATCACCACGGCATTGTCACCGGACAGCAGGAGATTCAGAAAGCCGATCTCGGCGCAGCGGATCCAGAACTGCGGATTCGTCAGCAGCGCCTTCACGTGGGAAGAACCGCTCAGGTCTCCCGGGGCGATGCGGTCGGCACGGACGCGCCCCGGAGCCGGCGCCACCACGGCGTGATGATGGGCAGCGCGAAGAAGAACAGGGCGACGAGGGTGATGGCCCCGGAGATCGGCCGCTCGAACAGGATGAGGAGCGAGCCCTGCGACATGATGAGGCTCTGGCGCAGGGCATTCTCCGCCAGATCGCCCAGGACGAGGGCGAGAACGAGCGGAGCCAAGGGGTAGTCGAGCTTCTTGAACACGTAGCCGATCACTCCGAAGATCAGCATATACCAGACGTCGATCATGCGGCTGTTGACCGAATAGGCGCCGACCGCGCACACGGCCACGATGAGGGGAGTGAGGATGGCGAAGGGCACGCGAAGGATGGCGGCGAAGAGGGGGACGAAAGCCAAGACCATGGCCACCCCGATGACATTGCCCGTATACATGCTGGCGATCAGTCCCCAGACGAACTCGGGCTTTTCCTTGAAGAGCATGGGCCCGGGCTGCAGCCCCCAGATGATGAGCCCACCGAGCATGACGGCGGCGGTGGGCGATCCCGGTATGCCAAGGGTGATCATGGGGAGCAGCGAGGCGCCGCCCGCGGCATGCGCGGCCGTCTCCGGCGCCACTACCCCCTCGATCTCCCCTTTGCCGAAGCGCTCGGGATGCTTCGAAAAGCGCTTGGCAAAGGCGTAGCTCATGAAGGAGGCGGGGGTGGCCCCGCCCGGCTTGAAGCCCATCCAGAAGCCGATGAAGCAGCTCCGCACGAAGGTGCGCCAGTAGCGCGGCAGCTCCCTCCACGTCTCCCACACCACGCGCGGATTGATGCGGGCGGAGGCACCCTTGAAGGCCAGTCCCTCTTCCATGCTCAGGAGAATCTCTCCGATGCCGAAGAGGCCGATGACGGCCACGATGAAGTCGAAGCCCTTCATGAGGTCGACGATCCCGAAGGTCATGCGGAGCTGACCGGTCACGATGTCGAGGCCAACGGCGGCCATGATGAAGCCCAAGAGGATGGACACGAGCGATTTGAGCGGACTGCCCCCGCCCAGGCCGATGAACGACGAGAAGGTCAGGAGCTGGATGGCGAAGAACTCGGGCGGCCCGAACTTGAGCGCGACCTCGGCGAGGAGGGGCGCGAAAAGCGTGATCAGGATCACCGCGAAGAGCGCGCCCACGAACGAGGAGCTGAAGGCCGCGGTGAGCGCCTGTCCTCCCCGCCCCTGCCGCGCGAGAGGATAGCCGTCGAAGGTCGTGGCCACCGACCACGGCTCGCCGGGAATGTTGAAGAGGATGGACGTGATGGCCCCGCCGAAGAGCGCGCCCCAGTACAGGCTGGTGAGCAGGATGATGGCCGAAGTCGGCGACATGGAAAAGGTCAGGGGGAGGAGAATGGCCACGCCGTTCGCTCCGCCGAGGCCCGGCAGCACGCCGATGATAGTTCCCAGGGTGACGCCGATCACGGCCAGGCCGAGGTTATAGGGCTGGAGCGCGACCTGGAAGCCCAAGAGGAGATTTTCGACTCCCATCGCTCAATATCCGAGCCACGCTTCCAGGGGGCCCTTGGGCATGGGCACGAGGAACCAGATCTCGAAGATCAGGAAGACGCTGACCGCGAATATCACGCTGACGCTCATCGCGGCCAACCACGGATAGTGCCCGAATCGCCGCATGTAGAAGCCCATGTAGAGCGCGGAGGCGAGATAGAGCCCCAGCCAGTGCATCAGGAGCACGCAGGCCGCCGCGGGCCACAGCACGTCCAGCACCGGGCGCAGCTGCTCGCGGGTGACGAAGGGCTTGCCCGATTTGTCGGTGAGGGTACGCCCGATGATACCGAGGCAAGCGCCGATCATGAGGACAGCGAGCCAGAAGGGGAAGAAGCCGCTCTTGGGGCCGTCGGTGCCCCAGCCGATGCCGATGCGGAGCGAATCCCAGATCACGAGCGCCCCGCCCGCGATCAATACCAATGCCGTCGTGAGATCGGCCGCGCGCATGCCAGATCTACTTCTTCAGTAAACCGCCCTTTTCCATCAGGTCGTGGTGCACCTTGTCTTCCTTCTCCATCCATGCCGTCAGCTCCGGGCCGGTGAGCCAGGCCGGCTTGAGCGCGCCGTCCTTCAGATAGGCTTGAAATTCCGGCGTGTCCATGACCCGCTTGAGAAATTGCTCGTACCACGCCACCGCTTCCTTGGGCATGCCGGGCGGGCCGAAGATTCCGCGGAGCATGAGATACGTGATGTCGGCATTGAGGGCCTGCTTGACGGTGGGAACGTCCTTCCACTCGGGCCCCGCGATGCGGGCGGAGTCGAAGACGGCAAGGGGCCGGACACGGCCAGCCTTCCAGTGGCTCACGCACTCGATGGGATTGTTGACGGTGGAGTCCACGTGCTTGCCCACGAGGTTGACGCACACCTCCCCGCCGCCCTTGAACGGCACGTAGGTGAACTTCACCCCGAGGGCCTGCTCCATTTGGATCGTGATGATCTGGTCCTCCTGCGCGGAGCCGGTGCCCCCCATCTTCATTCCCCCGCCCTTGGCCTTGACCGCGGCCAGATACTCGGCCGCCGTCTTGTACGGTGTCTCGGCATTGACCCAGAGGATGAACTCATCGAGGGCCATGCGGGCCACGGGCGTCATGTCCTTCCAGGCGAACGGAATGCCCGTGTGGAGCGGGGTGGTGAAGATATTCGAGAGCGTGATGACGATGGTATGCGCGTCGCCCTGCTTGCCCTTGACGTGGAGAAAGCCTTCAGCCCCCGCCCCGCCGGACTTGTTCACCACGATGATGGGACGCGGGGAGAGCTTGTGCTTCTCGGCGATGCCCGCGATCAGGCGCGCCATCTGGTCCGCGCCGCCGCCCGTGCCCGCGGGGACGACGAACTCGATGGGCTTGGTCGGCTCCCATGCCGCATGCGCGCCGCCGGATGCGAGCAGAATAAGGACAAAGGCCAAGCCCAGGCCCAGGAAGCGTCGCCATTGACGTGTCATCTCCTACCCTCCTCGCATGCCATCGATCTGAAGGGCGCAACACTCCGTGCTCGAAGCTGCGGCGCGGCGGGACGACGATTGAGCGGTACAGCGCGTGGGGGCCGGGCGCGGCTCGAGGCCGCGGCCCGACCCCCGAAGGCGTGGCGGTCGGTTACTTCGCTTTGCCTTCCTTCCAGAACGGGATAACCCCGGGGATCTCCCATTTGTTCCACATCTCGTCCACCTTGGACTGGAAGTACTCCAGGTCTTCCTCGGTGAAATGAGCGAAGCGGCCCTGCTTGAGCAGGTATTCCCGCACCGGCTTGCGCGGCCGACCCTCGACGATGGCCTTGGTCTTGCCGTAGTGACGGACCACGCCGTCCTCGACCTCGTAGAGCGGGAAGACCCCGGTTTCGACGGCCAGCTCACCCAGCTCATGGCTGAGCATCGGGTCGTAGTCCCAACCCTTCGGGCACGGATCCAGCGAATGGATAAAAGTCGGGCCACCGATGGTGAGCGCCTTGCGCACCTTGTTCATCATCTCGACCGCGTAGGAGGCGCAGACGGTGGCGACATAGCGGCACTCCGGATGCCCGGCCGCCAGCATGCCCGCGGTGTTCTTCTTCCAGCGCTTGTGGATGAGCCGGTGAACGGATCCCGGCGGACTGAACGTCGTGTTGGCGCCGTACGGCGTGGAGCCCGAGAGCTGGATGTCGGTATTGGCGTACGACTCGTTGTCGTACATCAGGATGAGGCAGTTGTAGTCCTTGTGCGTGAGGGTGGCCGAGATGCCGTTGAGCCCCATGTCGGCGCCGCCGCCGTCACCGCAGAACGCGATCACGTTGATCGGCTCGCTCTTCATCTTGCCCTTGCGCATGAGCGCCTTGAGCCCTGCCGACGTGCCCAGCGCGGCCGCGCCTGACGAACCGAGCTGGGTGTGCATCCACGGCACCACCCACGGTGTCGTGTAGTACGTCGTGTTGGCGACGTACATGCAACCCGTCGAGCCCAGGACGATGGTCCGAGGCCCGGCCGCCTTGACCATGAGCTTCATGACCAGCGCGGACTCGCACCCCTGGCACGTGCGGTGGCCGGATGTGAAGTATTCTTCTAGGGTAACCTTCTTAACCCCTCGGAAAGGCTCGAGAGTTTGCGTGATGTTCGCGAAGACTTCGGCCATGACTTTTTCTCCTTATTCTCTTACACCCAACCAAAGCGTCTTGAGGGGGGACTTCCCCGAGGAGGCGGCCTCAAAACAGAGGTCCGCAGCCTTGTAGACATCCCCGAGCGTCACCTCGCGGCCGCCCAGGCCGCAGATGAAGGAAAGCAGCGGCGGCCGCTTCTCGGCATTGTACATGGACGCGCGAATCTCGTTCGCCACCACCCCCGAGCCGAACGGCGAGCCGAAGGAATAGTCGCGGTCGATGACGCCGATGGCCTTGGCGCCCTGAAGCGCGGCGACCATCTTCTCCGTGGGGAAAGGCCGGAACCAGCGCGGCCGGATCAGCCCGACCTTCTTGCCCTGCGCGCGCATGTTGCGGATACCGACCTTGAAAGGCAGCGAGATCGTCCCCATGCCCATCAGGATGACGTCCGCGTCCTCGGTCATGTACTCCTCGAACCATGGGTTCTCGGGGCCGCGACCGAAGGTCTTGCGAAAGTCGGCGTAGGCCTCTTCGATCACCGTGTAGGCGCGGTTCATCGCCTCGTTGTTCTGCCGCCGGATCTCGATGACCCAGTCCTCGTTGGCCTGCGGCGCCACCGTGATGGGATTGTCCGGATGGAGCAGGAGGTCGCCGCGGTCGTAACGCGGGAGGAACTTGTCCACCTTGGCCCGACTCGGCACCTGGACAATGGTCTGCGAGTGGGTCAGGAACGCCCCATCGGCAGAGATGGCGCACGGCAGGAAGACCCGCCGGTCCTCGGCAATGCGGTAGGCGAGGAGCGTCGTATCAAGCATCTCTTGGGCGGTGTCGACCCAGATCAGCATCCAGCCCAGGTCGCGCACGCTGAGCGCGTCGTTGTGCTCGACCCCGAAAGCGCCGGGGTCGTCGAGGGCCCGATTGCCGACCATGCAGACCATGGGCACGCGCAGGGGCGGAGTCACCACCAGGCACTCCATGGCGTACATCCAGCCCACGCCGGAGGAGCCGCAGAAGACGCGGGCCCCTACCGTCGAAGCGTGCTTCACCACCTCGAACTGGCTGTGCTCGCCTTCCGCCACGATGTACTCGGCCACGAGGTTGCCGTTGGCGATCTTCTTGGCTATCGCCTGCATGACCGTGTCGTAGGGCCGGATGGGATAGGCGGTGACGACGTCGAGGTCGGCGAGGGTCAGGGCCTCGGCGCAGGCTTCGCTGCCCGAGATGAGCATTTCCTTGTCGTCGGAGGCCGTGGGGGCCGCCGGCGGGGTCGTGGTCACTACCGCCATGTCGATCTCCTCCTAGCGCTGCTTGCCCGCGGCGTTCTCGCCGGGGATGCCCGCGGTGATCTCGGTGCCGCCCTGCTCCAGTTCCTGCTTGATCTCCTCCTCGTACTGACCCCGGAAGCGGAAGCCGTGGGAGCGCACGACGTGCTCCTTGGACTTGATCTTGTTGCCGAGCCAGGTCGTGTACTGCGTCTTGTCCTTGCGCCACATCTCCCACTGGCTCGCGTTGTCGTCGAAGGCGTCTTCGCGCACCATGGTGACGCATTCCTTGGCCGGGCACACCGCCTCGCACACGCCGCAACCGCAGCAGGACTCCATGTTGGCGTCATAGAGACCATCGGGGGTGACGTCGAAGCATGAGTCAGGGCACTGGATCCAGCACAGGGTGCACTTGACGCACTTGTCGAAATCGATCACGGGGCGCATGGTGCGCGTCGTGTACTTCTTGAAATACGGGTTGCGCTCCGGCACGTAGCCCTTGCCACCCTCCATGGGCTTGCCCACGGGGATGGCCGGGATGGTCACGCCCTCCCGCATCTCCCACCACTTCGGCTTCTCGAAGGCGAACGGTGTCTCGGAATTGCCTTCGGTCATCTTGACCGGCCGCGTGGTGAGGCGCTCGTGAGACTTGCGGGCCGAGGCCGCCTTGAGATCGGAGCCCCACTCGGCCTCCGTGATGGCCTGGCACACCGCGTCCAGCGAGAGGAAGCCGGGCTGGAGCTTGGACAGCGCTCCGAGCACGCGCGCCTCCGTGTGATCTTCCTTGTAGACCCAGAGACCCGAGAAGGAGGCCTTGGCGGGGATCAGGGCCAGGCTATACGGCGCGTCCTTCTTGTGGATGTCCTTGAGCAACTGCTCCGGGGTCTGCAGCGAGGTCATGAGCAGCGTGCCGTTGGGGATGGTCAGGCGATTGATGGGCTGAAGCCCATACCACGCCCAAGACTCGACCCCCTTGGAGAGCGTGTCGTCCACGCAGATCGTGACATCGACTTCCTTCGGCTCGTAGCGGGCCATGTTCTGCTCGAGCTCTTCCTGCGTGTCGGCGACGATCGCGAAGTCCTTGGCAGGGATGCCGTTGCGCTGGGGGCTGTCGCCGTAGCGGCCGAAGGCGATGCCCCAGCGGCCGGCCTTCCGCGCCGAGAGGACAATGCCGCGGCTGATTCGCGCCGCGAGGTTTTTCTGGAAGATGCCGCGGTAGACCACTTCACACGTGAAATGCGCCATCGCTCCTCCTCGAGATGGGCGCCGCCGGTGCCCCGGCAGGCCTTCTCCTGTTGGTCCGCTGGTCGGACCAGACTATGCGCCGGGACCCCGGGCTGTCAATGAGGAAATACCACAGGAAGAACGGGCGGATCGGGCTAGACCGCGGCCTCCTTGACCATCTCCGCGAAGTACCCGTGCACGGTCGGATCGTCGGTGAGCTCGGGGTGAAACGCGGCTACGACCACGCTGCCCTCCCGGGCCATCACGCATTCTCCGCGGTGCATGACGAGAGGGGTGACGGCCGCCCCCAGGCGCCGTATGCGGGGCGCCCGGATGAACACCATCTTGAGCGGCTTGACCCCCTCGCCGAAGTCGGCCTCGCCTTCCGTCTCGAAGCTCTCCTTCTGCCTGCCGTAGGCATTGCGCTCGGCGGTGATGTCGATGAGACCGAGCGAGGCCTGCTTCGGGCTCTCCACCTCGCGGGCGAGGAGGATGAGACCAGCACAGGTGCCCATGATGGGTTTGCCCTCCGCATGAAACTTCTCGAGCGCGGGCACGAAGCTCCACTCGTCGAGGAGCTTGAGGAGGGTCGTGCTCTCTCCCCCGGGCATGATGAGGCCTCCGATCTGGTTGAGCTGCCGCGGCAGCCTGACCTCGACCGACTCGAGACCGAGCCGGTCGAGCGCCTTGCCGTGCAGGTCGAAGTCGCCCTGGAGGGCGAGCACGCCGATGATCATGCCGTCGCTCGCTCGCCGCGGACTACCAGCCGCGCGTCTGCAGCAGGTCGGACTCCTTGAGCTTGGACGTCTCGATGCCGGGCATGGCGTCACCCAGGTCCTCGGAAACCTTGGCCAGGATATCGGCGTCCTTGAAGTGCGTGGTGGCCTGCACGACGGCCTTGGCCCGCGCCGCGGGATCGGCCGACTTGAAGATGCCGGAGCCGACGAACACGGCCTCGGCGCCGAGCTGCATCATGAGGGCGGCGTCGGCCGGGGTGGCGATGCCGCCTGCCGAGAAGTTGGGAACGGGCAGCTTGCCGTTCTCGGCGACCCAGCGCAGGAGTTCATAGGGCGCGCCCAGATTCTTGGCTTCGGTCATCAGCTCTTCGGATCCGAGCGCCTTGAGCCGCTTGATCCCGGAAATGACCGCGCGCATGTGCCGGACGGCCTCGACGATGTTTCCCGACCCCGCCTCGCCCTTGGTGCGGATCATGGCCGCCCCTTCCCCGATGCGGCGGAGGGCCTCGCCGAGGTCGCGGCAGCCACAGACGAAGGGCACCTTGAAGGCGAACTTGTCCACGTGGAAGTGCTCGTCGGCGGGCGTGAGCACTTCGGACTCGTCGATGAAGTCCACGCCCAGCGACTCGAGGATCTGCGCCTCGACGAAATGCCCGATGCGGCACTTGGCCATGACGGGGATGGACACCGTCTGCTGGATCTCCTTGATCTTCTTCACCGGCGACATGCGCGCCACCCCGCCATCCTTGCGGATGTCCGACGGCACGCGCTCGAGGGCCATCACGGCCACCGCGCCCGCGTCCTCGGCAATCTTGGCCTGATCGGCGTTCGTCACGTCCATGATGACGCCGCCCTTGAGCATCTCCGCCAGCCCTACCTTCAGCCTGAGCGTCCCCATCTCCATTCCCGTGTCTCCTTTTATGGTTCGAGTCGTGAGTGCAGCTGCCGTTTCACTGCGGGCCATTCGCTCTCGAGAATCGAGAACGCGGCGGTGTCCCGTATCAATCCATCCGAGCTCGGCCGATGGGCCCGGATGACTCCGTCGAATCGCGCGCCCACGCGCAGGATGGCGTTGCGGGAGCGCTCGTTGCGCGCGTCGGTCATGAGGCTCACCCGGTGGACCCGCCACTCCTCGAAGGCGTGAGTGAGCATGAGGAGCTTGGCCTCGGTGTTGATGGCCGTCCGCTGCGCCTCGCCGGCCAGCCAGGTCGCGCCGATCTCCGCCACGTCGGGGACGTCCTCGCCGCGCTGAAGCGCATGGCCCGGAGGCCACGTCCAGAACTCGATGTTGAGGAAGCGCGTGGAGCCGACCACGCGGCCCGTGGACCTGGCCACGGTGGCGAAGGGCAGCGAACGCCCCGCCTCCTCGTCGCGGAGCGCCGTCTCGATATAGCCGAGCGCACCAGACTCGCCCTCGGGAACGGTGGTAAGCGCATAGGTCTCACGGGGCCCCCCCGCCGCCGCGGAGAGGGCGCGTGCATGGCCGCGGGTGAGTGGCTCGAGCCGGACGTACCGGCCTTCGAGGATCACGGGTCGTGCGCGCGCTGGCGTCTCGGACGCGACGGTCATCGAAGGGCCTCTTCGAGATCTGCGATCAGGTCGCCCGCTTTTTCCAGACCCACCGAGAGCCGTATGAGCCCGGGCCCGATACCCATCTCCGCCTTGACCTCGTCCGAGACGCGGCGGTGGGAGGTACGCGCCGGATACGTCCACGTGGTCGCCACGTCTCCGAAGCTCGGAGCGAACTCCATGAGCCGCGCCCGAGTCATGAATCGCTCAACGGCCAGCGCGCCGCCCGCCAGATCGAACGAGAGCATGGGGCCCGTCGGTCCCGGCATGAGGCGCTTGGCCAGCGCGCGCTGAGGGTGCGAGGCGAGGCCCGGGTAGTACACGCGGGAGACGGCGCGATGCGTCTCGAGGAAACCGGCGAGGGCGAGGGCATTGGCGGACTGCCGCTCGACGCGGACGGACAGCGTGCGGGCGCCACGCGTGGCCAGCCAGGCGTCGAAGGGGCCGAGATTGGTTCCCGCGCGAATCATGGCCGCGCGCACGCGCCCCATCGGCTCCGCCTTGCCCAGCACCATGCCTCCGGTCACATCGCCGTGCCCCGAGATGAACTTGGTGAGGCTGTGCATGACCATGGTGGCGCCGTGCTCGATGGGTCGGAGCACGGCGGGGGAGGCCAGGGACGAATCGACGATCAACTCGATGCCGCGTCGGGTGAGCTCGGGCGCGAGGGCCTCCAGGTCGGCCAGCCGCAGCAGTGGATTGGAGAGCGACTCGACGAAGACGGCTCGGGTATTGGGCCTCACCGCCCCCAGGACCGCCGCGGGCTCGGTGACGTCGACGAACACCGTGTCGATGCCAAGGCGACGCCCCTCGTCGGAGAGAAAGGCCGCCGTCGAGCCGTAGAGATCGCGGGCGGCCACCAAGTGGTCGCCCGACTGGAAGAGCCCGAGGAGAAGCGCGGTGGTCGCTCCCATGCCCGAGGCGCAGGCCACCGCCGCTTCCGCACCTTCGAGGGCGGCCACGAGGTCCTCGAGCATCGTGTGGTTGGCCGTACCGTAGCGGCCGTAGACGAAGCCCGGCTTCTTCGACTCCCAGACCGACTCGACGGTGTCCATGTCCTCGAAGACGTAGACATTGGTCTGGTAGATGGGCGGAGTCAGGGGCCGGCTCGCCGAAGCAACGTCGCGCCCGCCGCGGGCCACCCTGGTCTCGAAGTCCATGCGCGATCCTCCCCTATACCAGCGGCACGGCGGACCCGCGCTCGCGGGTGCCCACGTCCGGGTGGCGCCGCCTCTCGCGGATGGTGTCGGCGAGGCGGCGCACGCCCTCCTCGATCTGCCCGAACGGTACCGCGGAGAAGGACAGACGCAGCGAACGCTCGCCTCCACTGTCGCTGTAGAAAGCCGCGCCCGGCGTGAACGCCACCCCGCGCTCGATGGCCCGCGGCAGGAGGGTGGCCGCATCCATGCCTTCGGGCAATTCGACGAGGAGCGAGAAGCCTCCCTGGGTCTCCGTCCACGTCACGCCCTCGGGCATGCGGCGGCCGAGCGTGGCCAGGAGCGAATTGCGCCGGCGCGCATACTCGCGAAGCGCGCGCGCTTGATGCCGGTCGAGCAGCCGCTGACGGCAGAAGTGATAGACGGCGGCCTGGATCAACGGGCTCGTGTGGATATCCGCGAGCTGCTTGGCCATCTCGAGCCGCTCGATCAGCTCCGGCGAGGCGACGATCCAGCCCAGTCTCAGTCCGGGGAACAGGATCTTGGAGAAAGTGCCGAGGTAGATCACCTGCCCCGAAGAGTCGGCGGCCTTCAGCGGCACAGGCGGCCGCTCGCCGTAGAAGAGCGTGCCGTCGAAGCCGTCCTCGACGATGGGCAAGCGATGCCGGGACGCCACGTCGAGCAGCCGGCGGCGCGCCGCCGCGGGCATGTGAAGGCCCGTCGGATTGTGCGCGCTCGGCTGGCAGTAGAGGAGCTTGGGCACCTGCCGCTCGAGCAGCCGTTCGAGGTGATCCACGGACAGGCCGCCCCCCGACATGGGAACGGGCAGGAGCTGGGCGCCGAAGGCGCGGAAGACCTGCATGGCCCGCGGATAGGACGGCTGCTCGATGGCCACGAAGTCGCCCGGATCGAGCAGGGTGCGCGCCACGAGGTCGAAGCCCTGCTGTGTCCCGTTCACGATGAGGATGTCCTCCGGCCGCGCCTCGAGGCCGAAGCGGAGGAGATAGCCCGACAGATACTGGCGGAGGGGCGGATAGCCGCTCGACGGGTAATACTGCAGGAGCTCGCGCCCTTCCTCACGGATCACGCGATTCAGCACGCGACGGAACGCGTCGGTGGGAAAGAGCGTGCTGTCGGGCATGCCACCCGCGAAGGAGATGACGCCCGAGGCCGTCCGCGCCATCTGGCTGTACGCGCCGCGGCGTCGGGCATCGGCGGCCACGATCTGCGCGGCCTTGGAGAGGTGGCCGGTCCACTCGAAGCGCGGCGTCGGCGCCGGACCCTGCGGCGCGGCCGGTGCCTGCTCGGCCACGAACGTACCCTGCCCCACGTGCGCGCGGGCCCAGCCCCCCGCGATGAGGTCTTCGTACGCCTGGGCCACCGTGGTGCGGTTCACCCCCAGGTCGCGCGCGAGGTCGCGCGTGGCGGGCAGCTTCACTCCCGGCGCGAGCAGCCGCTGGCTGATCAGGCGCTCCAGATGCAGCTGGATCTGGCGCGCGAGCGGAAGACGTCGCTTGCTGTCCCTGGTGCGGTCTAGCGGTATCCTCATGTCTGGCTCGTGTCAGCCATTATCCAGACACTTCGCATGATGTAAAGTGCCAATTGGATGACTCGGGAATCATCCAATTCCGGCCGGAGGACGGCGTGGTATCATTCGCGCCCTGGCCATGGCGCGCCTCGTCGTCCTCGAGTCCATGTGGAACCCGAAGGGCAAGCTCCTCAACGAGGAGCCGTCCGTGTTGCCCTATCTGAAGGCCATCCGCCAATCCCTCTCGTGGGAAGGGATCCGCATCAACCTCGTCTATCGCCGCTTCTATTCCAACTACGACCTGGGGCTGCTCCTCCAGGAGATGCGACGGCACCGAAAGCCGCAGGTCTGCTACATCTCGTCGCACGGCGAGCACCGCAAGCTGATGGGTCTCGGGGACAAAGTCATCCGACTCGAGAACCTCATCGAGTACTGCCGCCCGAGCCCCACCACGGGCTACATCTTCGGGGCCTGCGACTTCGTCACGCCCGACACGGCGAAGAGATTCCTCGAGGCAACGAGCGCGCGCTTCGTGGCCGGCTATCAGAAGGAGATTCCATGGACGGAGTCCATGCTGGTGGACAGCCTCTTCCTCTCCTACCTCCTGGGGGGGACGATGAAGTGGGTGCGCACCAAGCACGGCGAGCGTGTCCCCCCGCTTCGCCAGACCGCCACCTTCGAGATCACCCACTCGGAAAACCCCCAGAGGGTCGCGGGCATGCTCTACCGCGATTTCCCCCTCGCCCACGACATCACCTTCTCTATCTTCATCCTCGATCGTCAGCGCGGGCGAAAGCCGCGGCTGGTCAGCTCGTTCGACACGTACCGCAAGAGCGTGGACCGGGCACGCCGACTGGTGCGCGACCTGTGAGCGCGAGCTAGCGACCATGGCCCAAGGAGAAGCGCCGATCAGGCAGGCCATCGCGTGGATGGAGGAGAAGCTCCGCGAGCAGCCGAACACCGATCGCGTGAAGCTGGTGGACGAGGCGAGCCGGCGCTTCGACCTCACCCCCCTCGACGCCGACTTTCTCTTCCGCCACCTCTCCGAGCGCCCCCGGGGGACAGACGCTTGAGCGAGAGCCACCAGGCGCGGGTGCAGGCCCAGTTCGGCGCGAGTGCCCACGACTACGTCACGAGCGCGGGCCATGCGGGAGGGGCCGACCTCGAGCGGCTGGTGGCCTGGGGCAGGAAGCGCGGCGCGCTCCGCGTGCTCGACGTAGCCACGGGCGGCGGCCATGCCGCGCTTGCCTTCTCGGCCTTCACCCCGACCGTGGTATCCACGGACCTCACTCCGTCCATGCTGGAGGCCGCCCGCGATTTCATCCGAAGCAAGGCCGCGGGCAACGTACGCTTCCTCGCCGCCGAGGTCGAGGCTCTGCCGTTTCGCGACACCTCCTACGGCGTGGTCACCTGCCGCCTCGCCGCCCACCACTTCCCCGCCCTCCTGCCCGCCCTCAAGGAGATCGCCAGGGTGCTCCGGCCGGGCGGCTCGCTGCTCGTCGAGGACATCTTGGGACACGACGACATAGAACTGGCCGCCTTCATCCTCGAAGTCGAGAAGCGTCGCGATCCCTCTCACGTGCGCGCCCTCACCCACCGCGAATGGGAGGCTTTTCTCAAGGCGGCAGGTATGACCGTGATCGACGAGGGCACCCTCAGCAAGTCCCGGCCGTGGGCGGAATGGACGGCGCGCATGCGGATGACTCCGGAGGCCAAGGTCGATCTCGAGCGCTTCGTGCTGGAAGCTCCCGAGCGCTGCCGCGAAGCCTTCAGCTTCACCGTCGAGGGCGGCCGCATCCAGACCTTCTCCGATCGGCTGATTCTGATCCGCGCGGACAGGGACTAGACCTTCAGTACCACCACCGTGGCGCCCCAGCCGCCCCGTTCGGGCGGCGCGTCGAAGAAGCGCAGGACCAGCGGATGACCGGCGAGGAGCGACCGTACGCTCGCGCGCTGGGCTCCCATGCCGCGGCCGTGGATCAGGCGGACCTCACGGAAGCCCCGGCCCGCTGCTTCCTTCAGGTATTCGTCGACCACCGGGCGCACGTCTTTCGGCGCGAAGGCGTGAAGATCCAGCGAGTCTTCGATGGGGAGAGGTACCGGCTCGGTGGGGTCCATCCGCCCTCCCTCAGCGCGGGAGAGGATTGACGATCGGATCGGGAACGATCAGGTCGGGCTTGCTCCTCCGCTGCTCGCGGGCCTCGGCGGCCATGCAGGCGAGAAACTGGGATTGCTCGGTCTCGCGTCCCGCCACGATCACCCGGCCGTCGGTGTTGATGCGCTGGAGGACGATGGTCGAGAAGGTATCGCATCGCTGCCAGCGCTGATAGGCCAGGTCCTGCGCCATCGTTTGCGCACCCGTCAGGCAGCCCGCGGCGAGCAGGGCGACGGCGATGCCGAGGCGTCGAGCCGTGGTCAGGCGGCCATCGGTGGCCGGCGAGTATGCCAATCGGTGATGCGCTGATAGGCATCGGCGACGCGGAGCACCGTTGCCTCGTCGAAGGGGCGGCCGACGATCTGGAGTCCCATGGGCAGTCCCTCCGGGGTGAAGCCGCACGGCACCGATGCGGCAGGATGTCCCGTGAGATTGAAGGGACGGGTGAAGCGGATCAGGCTCGCGCGTACCGGGAAGGTCTCGCTCCCGATCCGTACCTCGTTCTGCCCGACAGGGGTGGCCTCGATGGCCGTGCTCGGAGCGAGGAGGACATCGAGCTTGGCCAGGGCCTCGTCCACCTCGTCTCTCAAGAGCGTACGGAGGCGCTGCCCCTTGAGATACTCCGCTCCCGTGACGAAGGCGCCCACCCGGAGCCGCTCGCGGACATCGGCGCCGTATTCGGCGGCCCGTGTTTTCAGCCACTCCTCGTGATAGGCATAGGCCTCGGGCGCGAGAACGGCATGCGACGCCGCGGGGCCGAGCGTGACCTTCGCGAGATCCACGAATTCGAGGGTAGCGCCCTGCCCTTCCAGCGCCTTGGCCGCCGCCTCCACCGCCGCGCGCTGAGCCTGCCCCGCGCCTTCGAGAAAGAACGAGCGCAGGAGGCCGATGCGCAGCCCCTTGATCTGACCGGTGAGGGCGGCCGCATAGTCGGGCACGGGCAGCACGCTCGTCGTGGGATCACGCGGGTCGTAGCCCGACATGGACCGGAGCATGAGCGCGCAGTCGGCCGCGCTCCGGCACATGGGTCCCACGTGATCCATGGACCAGGCCAGAGGCAGCACGCCCGCGCGGCTCACGCGCCCGTAGGTCGGCTTGATGCCGGAGATGCCGCAGAGGGCCGAGGGAAGGCGGATGGACCCGCCCGTGTCCGAGCCGAGCGCGCCGGGACAGATGCCCGCCGCCACCGACGCGCCCGATCCGGAAGACGACCCGCCGCAAATGCGATGGACCTTCGCGTCCCAGGGATTCCACGGCGTCCCATAGTGCGGATTGAGGCCCTCGGGCCCGTAGGCGAACTCGTGCATGTTGAGCTTGCCGAGGGCGATGGCGCCCGCGCCCGCGAGACGCGCCACCACCGTGGCATCCTCCTCGGGCACCCAGTTCCCGAGAATCTTCGAGCCGCCCGTGGTCTTGACGCCCTTGGTGCAGTACAGGTCCTTGAGCCCCACCGGCACGCCGTGCAGGGGCCCGAGGCCGGCGCCCGTGTGCACGGCGGCCTCCGCGGCCTTGGCCGCGGCCAGCGCGGACTCGCCCATCACCGTGATGTAGGATCTGAGCTTGCCGTCGAGGGCCGCGATGCGGTCGAGATGGGCCTGGACGACTTCCACCGGCGAGACTTTCTTCGCCGCGATCATGCGCGCCAATTCCGTCATCGATGTCCAGCAGAGATCAGTCACGGATCATCCTCACTCAGAGAATGCGGAACTGCGAGGCGGGCTCGGTGGTCGGCGATATGTCGCGCACGGCGGCGAGCCCGCGGCGTCCCGCTTCGACGAGCGGAAGCAAGGCGGCCAGCTCCGTGTCGGTGAGCTCGAGCCCCTGCGCCTCGGCCAGCGTTCGTAGGGTGTCGACGGTGAGCTTTTCCATGGGGGGAGAATACTGCATAATCCCGGGCATGCACCAGCCTCACCATCCCCAATCGACATGGCGCCGCGCCGCCCGCGCCAAAGAGGAAGCATTCGTAGCCTGGTAGATCGGCATCCGCTGGTGGCGACCCTCCCCTACGCGGGAACGATCTTCTTGTCGTCGTTCCTGCTCTTCCTCGTGCAGCCGATCATCGCCAAGCAGATCCTGCCCTGGTTCGGCGGCTCAGCTGGAGTGTGGACGACCTGTCTCGTCTTCTTCCAGAGCGTGCTCCTCGCAGGCTACGCCTATGCCGACCTGACCAACCGGATGGGCGCGCGCCGCCAGGCTCTCCTCCATGTGGCCCTGCTCGCGATCTCGCTGGCCTTCCTGCCCATCCTGGCCTCGAGCGGCTGGAAGCCCCGCGGAGACGAAGAGCCGATCTCCCGCATCCTGCTCCTCCTCGTCGTCACCATCGGCCTGCCGTACTTCCTGCTCTCCACCACCACGCCGCTCCTGCAGTCGTGGTACTGGCTTCGCTTCCAAAGCGCGGTGCCCTACCGGCTGTTCGCGCTCTCGAACTTCGCCTCCCTCCTCGCCCTGCTCGGCTTTCCCCTGTTCTTCGAGCCGGCCTTCAATCTGACGCAGCTCGGCCGGGGGTGGTCCTTCGTCTTCGTGGGCTTCGCTCTCCTCTGCGCGGCCACGGCATGGCTGTCCACGAATGGCCCGAGCGAATCCGTTCCCGAGAACGCGAGGCTCGAAGCGCCCGCGGCCGTGGCCCGGCTGCAGTGGCTGACTCTCTCGACGATGGGCTCGGTCATGCTCCTCGCGGTGACCAACCACATCACGCAGAACATCTCCGGCGTGCCCTTCTTGTGGGTGCTGCCCCTCGCTCTCTACCTGATCAGCTTCACCCTCGCCTTCGACCATCCGCGCTGGTACCTGCGCCGGGCCTTCGTGGCCGCCCTCATCCTGCTCCTGCCCACCATGGCGTTCTACGTACCCTCCCTTAACCTGAAGGTGGCGGCGCCCCTCTATCTCGTGGGGCTGTTCGTGTCGTGCATGTTCTGTCACGGGGAGCTCGCGCACCTCAAGCCCGATCCGCGGCATCTCACGCGCTACTACCTCATGATGTCGCTCGGGGGCGCTCTCGGCGCCGTCCTCGTGGCCATCGTGGCCCCTGTCGTCCTGCCCGGATACTTCGAGCTCGGCATCGCGCTCGTCCTGCTCTCTCTCGTGCTTCTCTCCAGATTGAAAGGCGTCCTGTCCTGGGTGGGAGCGGCCGTGGTCGTCGGCGCGGTGATCCTCGTCATCCGTGGCGCCACCGACTACACAGACGGGGTTCGGGTGATGGAGCGCGACTTCTACGGGGTGGTGCGTACCGTGGATTTCAGCAAGCCGGTGCCCTACCGCTCCATGTACCACGGAGGCATCATGCACGGCGGTCAGCTGCTCGGAAACGAGTTTCGCAACCGGCCGGCCGACTATTTCGGCCCCGGCTCGGGCTACGGCCGTACCTTCACCGCCTTGCGCGAGATGAGTCCGGGCCGGCCGCTCACCGTCGGTATCATCGGTCTCGGGGCGGGAGTGGTGGGAGCCTGGATGCGCCCGGGCGATACCCTCACCTTCTACGAGATCAGCCCCAGAGTGGCCGACATCGCCCGCCGCGAGTTCACCTTCCTCGCCAACACTCCCGCGCGTCTCACGCTGGTGATGGGCGACGGGCGTTTGTCCCTCGAGCGCGAGTCACCGCGCGCCTACGATCTCCTCGGCGTCGATGCATTCTCCGGCGATTCGATCCCCATGCACCTCGTCACGCGGGAGGCCATGGCCATCTACGTGCGGCATATCAAGCCCGATGGCGTCATCGTATTCCAGGCGACCAATCGCTTCATCGACCTGCTGCCCGTGGTCAAGCGCCTCGCGGCCGAGTTCGGACTCGAAGCGGTCAATATCGCCGATGTGCCGGAGGGCGGGGACGGGCCGGAATACTGGTATTCGTCGACCGATCAGATCATCGTCACCCGCAACAAGGCGCTCCTCGCCTGGCCGGCCATCGCCGAGGCCGCCGAAGACATCGAGGATCGGCCGGAGCTGCCGACCTTCACCGACTCGCACCACAATCTCCTGCGCATCCTCAAGCGCCGCTGACCTCCTCGGCCTCGCCCGCGCGGCCCCGGCTTGCATTTCGTCCCGGAGCATTCATAATCCCGTCCATGCCCACTCCCGATCAGGAGACGTTGCAGTGGCTGCGTGAGTTCGAGGCGGCGTGCCGGGGCCGCGACTTCGAGGCGGGCCGGCGCATGTTCGCCAACGACGCGGTGGCCTTCGGCACGTGGGCCATGGCCGTCCACGGCCTCGACAACATCGTACGGGAGCAATGGCGCAATGTATGGCCGCGCATCCGCAACTTCACCATCGACGCCAAGCCGGTCGTCCGCGCGGACGGCGAGACGGCCTGGATCGCCGCGGGATGGTCGTCCGAAGCGACGGGACCGGACGGGAAACCCTTCAAGCGTCCGGGCCGCGCCACCTTCATCCTTGCCCGCCGCGAGGGGCGGTGGGTGTGCGTGCACAGCCACGTGTCGCTGCAGCCGACACAGTCCGAAACGGCCCACGGCAAGCCGGGGGCCGCCTGATGCTTCCCATCCAACGCTGGAGCGGTCAGGCCCAGGGCCGGAGCCGGGCCGTCGCCTACCAGGGGATGGTGTGGGCGGTCGCGACATCCGATGACGAGTCCGGCGACGTGCAGGCGCAGGCCCGACGCTGTCTCGAGCTTCTCGACGGAAGTCTCGCCGCGGCAGGCACGGACAAGACACGGCTGCTCTCCGCGCAGGTATTCCTCTCCGACATGAACACCAAGGCCCGCTTCGACGCCGTGTGGAATCCGTGGATCGGCCCTGACCCGACCCATTGGCCGCAGCGAGCGTGTATCGGGGCAACCCTCGCCGGGAAATGTCAGGTGGAGATCATCGTGCTCGCCGCGGCCGCCACCTAGCGTCCGCGCGTCGTTCCTGGAGGCAGCCATGCAAGCGAACGCGGCCGTGCTCTACGAGGTGCAGAAGCCCTTGGTGGTGGAAGACGTGGAGCTGCTCGAGCCCGGCCCTCACGAGGTCCAGGTGCGCTGGGTCGCCAACGGCGTGTGCCATAGTGATCTGCACGTGATGACGGGCGACTACCCGCATCCCCTGCCCGTCATCCTGGGACACGAGGCGGCGGGGGTGGTCGAGAAAATCGGGGCGGGCGTGGAAACGGTGAAGGCCGGCGACCACGTCTGCTCGAGCTATATCCCTTCGTGCGGGAGATGCTGGTACTGCATCAGCGGCCAGCCCACCATGTGCGCGCTCCGGGACAAGCCGCGCTGGTTCATGCTCGACGGCACCTCGCGCCTTCGCTCGAAGGGACAGGCGCTTCACCACTTTCTCCAGGTCGCAGGATACGCGACGCATGCCGTGCTCCCTGAGCAAAGCGTCATTCCGATTAGAAAAGACGCGCCCCTCGACCTCGCCTGCCTCGTGAGCTGCGGCGTGCTCGCCGGCGCCGGGCCCGTCTTCAACCGGGCCAAGGTTCCGCCGGGCGCCAGCGTAGCCGTCTTCGGTTGCGGCGGCGTGGGCCTCAATACCATTCAGGCTGCGCGCATGGTCGGCGCGGGCAAGATCATCGCCGTCGACGTCAACAGGCAGAAGCTCATTTGGGCCGAAGAATTCGGTGCCACCCATGCGGTGGACGCCTCGACGGAAGACCCCGTCGCGCGCGTGCACGCGATCAGCGGCATGGGCGGCGTCGATTTCGCCTTCGAGGTCGTCGGCACGCAGAAGACCATCGAGCAGGCCCTCGCCTCCACGCACCGTGGCGGTACCTGCGTGGTGGTAGGCGTGAGCCCGGCGGGCACGCGCCTGTCCATCGACCCCGGCATGTTGCTCCAGCAGCGTGTCCTCACTGGCACGTCCTTCGGAGGGGGGCATCAGCGCACGGACGTACCGCTGCTCCTCGACCTTTTCATGGATGGCAAGTATCAGCTCAAGGAGCTCGTGAGCCGCCGCCTTCCCCTGTCCGAGCTGAACCACGCCTTCGACCTCATGAAGCAGGGCGAGGTGAAGCGCAGCGTGATCGTGTACGAATAGCCGCTTCTGACGTAGGCGCCGACGCGGGGCGGGAGCGCCCTGAACTGACGGCCTCCCTCAGGCCGTCACCAGCGGGATCGCCCAGGATGCTTTGGTTACGAGAGCCGGGTCGTTCAGGGGGTCAGGTCTTGCCGGGCGGCAAGACCTGACCCCGTGCTCGCTAGACCTTTTCCGTGATGTAGAGGTGCTCGAACATGTCGACGTAGATATTGCCGTCGACGACGAACTCTCCCTGCTTGTTCTTCTCGATGCCCTTGACCCACGGCTTGGCCGCGGCGTAGCGCACGACCCAGGCGACGGGCACGTACCCGGCGTCGGTCTGCAGGATCTCTTCCGCCTTGACGTAGTGGACGAGGCGCTTGGCCGTATCTCGGGTGTCGCGCCCAGCCTCGAGCTCCTTGTCGAAGGCCTCGTTGCTCCAAGCCTGGCGCTTGCCCGTCGTCTTCTTGCCATAAAAGGTGTCGAAGTACTCATTGTGCGGATCGGGATAGTCCATGAACCAACGGATCCAGACGAACTGGAGGTCTTGCTTCCACAGGCGCTCGCGGAACACGCGAGGCTCGAGGACCTCGAGATCGGTCTTCATATTGAGGTTCTCGAGGAGCACAGCCTGGACCGCCTCCGCCAGCGGCTTGGAGCCAAGCGCCTCATCGCGCATCGACAGTGTGATCTTCGGCCAGTTCTTGCCGCCCTCGAAGGGCGTTCCCTTCAGCATCTCCATCGCCGCTTTCCTGTCGAATCGCTGAATGGCCTTGACCTTGGGGTCGTCGGTGGCGCCGGGGAAGCCGGGCGGGATCATGGACCACGCGGGAACGGCAAGTCCCTGCGCCACTTTCACGACGTTGTCCCGGTCGATGGCATGACCGACCGCGCGACGAACCTTCACGTTGTCGAAAGGCGGCTTCGTCACCTGCGGCGTGAGATACCAGGTTCCCGGATACGGATATCGGAAAACATCCTTGCCCGCCCGGGGATCAGCCTGCAGGCGCTTGAGGTCACCCGCCTGGAGCGCGGTCATGTCGAGCTCATTGTTCTCGTAGGGCAACGCTCCCGACGCCACGGGGATGATCGGGATCACCACCTTGGTCAGGAACACGTCTTTCGTGCCGAAGTAGTACGGGTTCTTCCGAAGCGTCATCTGCTTGTTGTGCTCCCAGGTGTCGAGCACAAAGGGTCCGTTGCAGACGATATTGCCCGGCTCGGTCCACTTGTCGCCGAACTTCTCGACGGCGCGCTGATAGCTTGGCAGCGCGGCAAGGTAGGCCGCGAGCACCGGGAAATACCCGCGCGGTCCTTCCAGCGTCACCTCGAGCGTCCAATCGTCCTTCGCGCGTACGCCGACTTGGCCCGGGTCGGTGATCTGCTTCTTGTTGAAGGCCTCGCCGTTCTTGATGTCGTAGAGGAACGCGGCGTACGGCGCCTTGCTCTCGGGATTCAGCTGGCGCTTCCACGAGTATTCGAAGTCGCGCGCGGAGACGGGCGCATTGTCGGACCAGCGCGAGTCCTTGCGGATCGTGAACGTCCACACCGAGCCGTCCTTGTTGCCCTCGACTTTGGTCGCCATCCACGGCACGGCAAGAAAGTCCGCGTTGAAGACCATGAGGCCGGCAAAGAGCGCGGGGACGCCCGAGCAATAGAGGTCTTTGTTGAAGTCGTGGCTGGAGGGCTCGCTCTGGAACCACCCACCACCCCCGTAGCGGAAGGTCTGGTCCTTCGCCAGCTTGTCGCCGGGCGCGGGCTTGGTCGGCGTGTACGCCCCGGCCGAGGTGGCAAAACCGAGACCACCGAAGGCGGCCATGGCCCCCACGGCCTTGAGGAAATCGCGACGCCCGAGGCCTACGGACTGCAGTCGCTGCTCGAACAGGGCCAGCTGTTGATCCGGGATCTTCATGTGCATTCTCCTTTGTTATTTCATCTTGGGGTCGAGGGCGTCGCGGACGCCGTCGCCGAAGAAGGTGAAGGACAGCATGGTGATCGCGATGGCGATGGACGGGAACACGCACAGGTACCAGTAGGAGCGGAGGAATTGCTGGTTCTCGCCGACCATCTGTCCCCAGGAAGGCGTCGGCGGGTTGATGCCCACGCCGATGAAGGACAGCGCGGCCTCGGTGAAGATGGCCTCAGGGATGCCAAAGGTGATCGATACCACAATGGGGGTGAGCGCACTCGGGAGCACGTGGCGGGTCAGCACGCGCCAGCCGCGGGCACCGAGGGCGCGTGCTCCCTCCACGAATTCCTTCTCCTTGAGGGTCAGCACCTGGGCGCGCGTCTGCCGCGCGATGCCGACCCAGCCCGTCAGCCCCAGCGCGATGAAGATATTGACGAGCCCTGCCCCCAGCATGGACATGACGAGAATCACGAACAAGAGCCGCGGGAACGCATACATCACGTCGATGAAGCGGGTCATCAGGGTATCGGTGCGCCCGCCGACGAATCCCGCCAGCGCGCCGAGGGGCACGCCGATCAGGAGGACGATCACCTGCGAGCCCAGTCCCACGAGCATGGACACGCGGGCGCCGTAAATCATGCGCGAGAGCACGTCGCGCCCGAGCTGGTCGGTGCCCAGGGGGAACTCGCGGTTGGGAAACTCGTAGATGTTCCCGAAGTTGGCCTTCGTGTAGGACTGGGGAGCCAATACGTTGGCGAGGATGGCCACGAGGCACAGGAGCACCACGGTGACGCCACCCACGACGGCCAGCTTGTTGCGCAGCAGGCGCCGCCAGGCATCCCGCCAGAGGCTCGTCGTCGCCGCCGAAGGCGCGGCGGCCACGATCTCGGCGGTGTCGAGGCTAGTACCGGATGCGGGGGTCGATAAAGCCATAGACAAGATCAACGGCGAGGTTCATGAGGGTGAGGAAGACACCGTAGAGAAGCACCACGGCCATGATCATCGGATAGTCCCGGCCCGTCATGGAGAGGACGAAGAAGCGCCCCATGCCCGGCACGCGGAAAATGGACTCGACGAAGAAGGATCCCGTGCCCACGGCGGCGAAGAGCGGGCCCAGGAGCGTGACCACCGGGATGCACGCGTTCTTGAGCACGTGCTTGAGGATGATCGGGCTCTCGGCCAGCCCCTTGGCGCGGGCGGTCCGGATATAGTCGGAGCGAATCACCTCGACCATGCTCGAGCGGGTGAAGCGCGCGATGATGCCCATGGGGCCCAGGGCAAGCGTCACGGTGGGCAGCACCCAGTCCTTGGGCTCACCCCACCCGCCCGTGGGAAAGATCGGGAGCACGAAGGAGAAGAGCACGATCAGGAACACCGCGAGGACGAAGTTCGGCACGCTGACGCCCAGGGTCGCCACCGTCACGGAGACATAGTCCCACGAGTGGTTCTGGTACACGGCGGCCAGCACTCCGAGGGTCACCCCGCCCGCCACCGCCAGCACGAGCGCCATGCTGCCGAGGAGCAGCGATACCGGGAAGGCGTCCCACAGGATCTCGCTGACCGTCCGCGTCTTGTAGACGAAGGACTGGCCGAAGTCGCCGCGCAGCGCCTTGCCGACGAAGATGGCGAATTGCTCCCAGAGCGGCTTGTCCAGTCCGTAGGCGGCGGCGAGGTTCTTCTGGGCTTCGGGCGAGAGCGGGTTGGCGCCCTCGGCCACGGGGTCCAGCGGGCTGCCCGGGGTGGCGTGCATCACGAGAAACGTGACGAGCGCCATCGCGAGGATGGTCGGTATCAGCCAGAGAAGCCGCCGGAGGGTGAAATTGAGCACCGGGCCTCCCTGATCACCTGCGGGGCGGACGCGCCCAAGGGTTCATGGGGTGCGGCCACTATCGGCAAAGCTCTCGGGGAAGTCAAGGAGTAAGTGGTATCTTCAAGGAAATGGCGACGGTGGCGCTGACCCTTTTCCCCGCCGGGCCCACCCTTCAAGTCGATTCAGGCGCGACCATCCTCGCCTCGGCGCATGCCGCGGGCGTGGACATCGAGGCGACCTGCGGCGGTCGCGGACGCTGCACGTCGTGCCGCATCAAGTTCGTCTCCGGGGTGCTTCCGCCGCCCACGATCATGGACGAGCTCCAGCTCGGCGACGCGCTCGTGCGCGAGGGCTATCGCCTCTCCTGCCAGTGTCGGGTGACCGTCCCTCTCACCGTGCAGGTCTCCCCGCCCGTGGACGATCGGAGCTTCCAGATCCTCGGCGCCGAGCGGCCCCCCGGCGCGCCCATGCCCGTGGCCATCGACGCCGGTGTCGACAAGAGGCTCGTGCGCGTCACCCTTCCCACCGAAGAGCACCATCAGACCTCAGATCTCGAAGCGCTGCTCGCGGCCATGGGCAGGACTCCGGAGGACTGCTCTCACGAAGTCTTGAAGACCCTCCCCCAGGCGCTTCGCGAGCACGATGGGGAGGCCACCGTGGCGTCCTTTGGCCGGCGCATCCTTTCCGTCGAGCCGGGCGATACGCACCTCCTCACGTTCGGCCTCGCCGTGGACGTGGGTACCACGAGCGTGGTGACCAGCCTCATGGAGCTGGCCTCGGGCGAGCAGCTCGCGTCGGTGTCGAGTCTCAACCCGCAGGCGGTCTTCGGCGGCGACCTGATGTCCCGCATCGCCTTCGCCCAGTTCGACCCCGGAAATCTCCGCAAGCTCCAGACGCGCATCGTGGGGCTCCTGAACCAGCACATCGAGCAGGTCTGCCGTGATGCCGGCGTGCTCTCGAAGTGGATCTACAAGGTGGTCATCGTCGGCAATACCTGCATGCACCACGTGCTCCTGGGGATTGATCCGTCCTATGTCGGCCTTGCCCCCTATGCGCCCGTGATGCGCCATCCCGTCACCCTCGCCGCGCGCGAGCTCTTTCTCAAGGTCAATCCGGAGGCACGCGTCTGCCTCCTCCCCATCGTGGCGGGCTTCGTGGGCGCCGACGCGGTCGCGGTGGCGCTCGCCACGCGCATGGACGAGTCGACGGAGATCAGGGTCGCCGTGGACATCGGCACCAACGGCGAGGTGCTCTTGGGCTCGCGCGAGCATCTCTGGGCTTGCTCCGCCCCCGCCGGTCCGGCCCTCGAAGGCGCGCAGATCCGTCACGGCATGCGCGCGGCGCTGGGCGCCATCGATCGCGTCGGTCGGGACGGCGGCGATCTCACCCTCCATACCATCGGCGAGGCATCGGCCCAGGGCATTTGCGGCTCCGGGCTCATCGACGCCATCGCCGTGCTCCTCGACGCGGGCGTCATCGACTGGACCGGGCTCATCGATCTCGACCACCTCGACCGACTGGCGCCGGCGCTCGCCGCCCGAGTGATCCAGCGCGGTGAAGAGCGAGCGGTCATCCTCGCCCGTCCCGGGGAGAGCGGAGCCACTCAGGAGCTCCTGCTGACCCAGGACGATATCCGCCAGGTGCAGCTCTGCAAGGGCGCCATCGCGTCGGGGGCGGCCATGCTCCAGCGGATCGCGGGCGTGCCCGAGGACAAGGTCGGGGAGCTCATGCTGGCCGGCGGCTTCGGCAACTACCTCTCGATACCGAGCGCGCTCAGGATCGGCCTCATTCCCGCCCTGCCGGAGTCACGCATCCGCTACGTCGGCAACGCCGCTCTCATGGGCGCCCAGCTCGCTCTGCTCTCGGAGGTCGAGCGCGGGAAAGCCGAGACCATCGCGCGCAGCATCGAGCACGTGTCCCTCGCCGCCCATCCCGACTTCCAGGACGTCTTCGTCGACTGCATGAACTTTCCCCGCAACTAGGACCTCGAGACCATGACCAAACGTGAGCGAATCCTCGCCGCCATCAAGCGCGAGCCGACCGACCGCACGCCGTATGCGTTCTGGCGTCATTTCCCGAGCGTGGACCGCTCCCCCGCCGCCTTGGCCCAGACCACCCTGCGCTTCCACGAACGATACGGCTCGGACTTCCTCAAGGTCACGCCGGCCGGCGGCTATGCCGTCGAGGACTGGGGGTGCGTGGAGAGCGACGAGGTGGCGCCGGACGGGCATCGCCCGTGCCTGCGTCATGCCGTGAATGCTCCCGAGGACTGGAAGAAGATCCGTCCGGTCGGGATGGAGTCCACGGGGTGGGCCTCGCACCTCGAGACCATCATCCGCTGCGTGGTGGACCGCCGCGCGGACGCCTCGGTCATCCCCACCGTGTTCAGCCCGCTCTCGCTGGCGCGCAAGCTCTCCGGCCACCGCCTCAACTACGACTTGACGGAGAACACGCGCCTCGTCGAGGACGCGCTCGAGGCCGTCACCGAGACCATCCTCGCGTTCATGGACGCCTGCTTCCGGGAAGGCAGCGAGGGCATTTTCTACTCGGTGCAGGCGGCGAGCCTCGCCTTCCACACCGAAGAGGAGTATGCCCGTTACGGCGAGCCCTACGACCGCCGCATTCTCCAGACGGTGCGCGAGCAGTCGAGACTGACGGTGCTGCACGGCCACGGCGAGCGCCTGATGTTCGATCGCCTCGCCGCCCTGCCTGCGGACGTGTGGAACTGGGACGATCGCCGCGCCGGGCCGTCATTGGCCGAGGGCAAAGCCCTCGTGACGGGCGCGGTTCAGGGTGGGCTCGATCAATGGACCACCCTCAAGGAGGGTACGGGACCCGAGGCCCGAGCCGAGGCGCAGGAGGCGCTCGAGCAGACGGCGGGCACCGGCCTCATCCTGGGGGCGGGCTGTGTGCTACTGCCCCAGCACTCGGATGCCGCCCTCATCGATCTCGTGCAATCGCTGGGCGGCACGGTCAAGCTCATGGGGGTCAAACCTCAATAGAATGGCCTGGCGTGCGTTCGTCTCCGGGATTGCCCTCGCCGCGACTCTCATCGTCCCCCTGGCCATCGGCCGCCCCGCCGCGGCGCTGGACGAGGTGGTCATCCTTTCCCGCTATCACTCCTATATCGGGGCCAACATGCTGCCGCGAAAGAACGGCCATCCCGGGGTGGATTTCGCGGAGCGGCTCGGCGCTCCCGTGCTCGCGGCGGCCGATGGCATCGTCAGCAGTGTCATCTACGCTCCCCTCGGTTGCGGCCACGGCGTGGTGATCGAGCACTCTGGCTTCGACCGCTGGACGGCCTATTGCCACCTGCAGATGGTCTCCGTGGAGCCGGGTCAAGCCGTCAGCCGCGGCGAGCTTATCGGACAAGTCGGAAGGAGCGGCAGCACCAGTGACGTCGCGCACGTTCATCTCGAGGTGTGCACGTTTCCCTGTGCCTCGCATGCCGACGGCGACTTCTCCGGTACGGAGGACCCCCTCGGCATCGCCGAAGGCTGCTACGAAGCGGGACGGATCTACCCGAGCGATCGGCTCGTCGTGACCTTCCCCGTCTCCTGCCTGCACTGGGTGCGCTGGCGGTAGCGCGTGGACCGCATTCTCGAGCCTGAGCTTATGACCGACGAAAGCCAGGCCCTCGCCTACGCGCAGGCGGACTTCGAGGACGTCAACCAGGGCTTCGTGGACCGCTACCGCGCCTCGTTCCCCAAGGGCGTGGGCGGCAAGATGGTCGACCTGGGCTGCGGGCCCGCCGACATCCCGGTGCGCTTCGCGCGCGCCTTGCCCGGCTACAGCATCACGGCCGTCGACGGCTCCGAAGCCATGGTGCTCCTTGCCCAGCAGGCGGTGATCGCCGCCGGGGTGGCCGATCGCGTGCAGGTGCACCGAGCGCGGCTGCCCATGCTGCCCCTGCCCCTGCAGAGCTTCGACGCCGTGGTGTCCAACAGCCTCCTCCATCACATCCCCGACCCGTTCGTCTTCTGGAACGAGCTGGTGCGCCTGGGCAAGCCGGGCGCCACCGTGCTGATCATGGATCTTTTCCGTCCGGAGTCGCCCGCGCGGGCCCGCGAGATCGTGGAAAAGTACGCGGCCCGGGAGGCCCCGGTGCTGAAGGAGGACTTCTACCACTCGCTCTGCGCGGCGTTCACCCTGCGCGAGGTGCGATCACAAATCCGCTCGCGGGGGCTGGGGGGATTCGTGTGCGAGCTCGCGAGCGACCGCCACTGGGTGGTGTGGGGTCACCTGCCGAGGGGTGTCGAGAAAACGCCCCCGCCACCACAATGAGCCACCCCTCACCCTTCCCTCTCCCCGTGAGGGGAGAGGGAAACTACTTTGCCACGTTGAAGCGGAAGTGGCAGATCTCTCCGTCCTGCACGATGTAGTCCTTGCCCTCGAGCCGGAACTGGCCCTTCTCCCGCACCGCGGCCATGGAGCCGTCGGCGGCGATGAGCTCGTCATAGCCCACGACCTCGGCGCGGATGAAGCCGCGGGCGATGTCGGAGTGGATGGCGCCCGCCGCGTCTTGGGCGCGGGTGCCACGTGGCACTGACCATGCCCGCACCTCGTCCTCGCCCACCGTGAAGAAGGAGAGCAGCCCGAGGAGCGCGTAGCAGTCGCGGAGCACGCGCCGGATCGCGGGCTCCACGAGCCCGAGGTCGGCGAGAAAGGCTACCTGCTCCTCTCCGGCGAGCTGCGACACCTCGGCCTCGATAACCGCGGAGACCCAGCCGACACCCGTGCCCGGGCGCCCCGCGATCTCCGTGAGCCCGAAGCTCTCCACGAGCGTGCGGCCGCGGTCGAGCTCCTTCTCGGAGAGATTGAGACAGTGCAGGATGGGCTTCTGCGAGAGGAAGGTGAAGCCGCGGAGCGCCCGCGCGTCCTCCTCGGAGAGGTGGGCGCCCCGGATGGGCGTCTCCGACTCGAGGGCGGGCTTGAGCCGCTGCAGGATGGCCTGCTCCTTGATCTCGGTATCCGTGCGCTTCTTCTTGATCGACGCTTCGAGGCGCTCGAGCCGGCGCTCTACCACCTCGAGGTCGGCGAGGATCAGCTCCGTCTCGAGATCGGCGATGTCACCCTTGGGATTGGGCGCCGCCCCCGCGGGGTCGGTGAAGGCGCGGACCACGTGGAGGAGCGCGTCGGCGTTCCTGAACTCCTTGGCGTCGAGTCCCTCCCGGTCGCCCTTGCTGATCCCCGCGAGGTCGACCACCTCGAACGAGGCGAGGGTCGTCTTCTTCGGCTTGAAGAGCCCGCTGAGACGGTCCACGCGCTCGTCAGGAACGCGCGCCACCCCGGAGTGCATCTCCGCGCGCGCGCCGCCGAACGACGAGGTGGCCACCGAGGCGCCGGTCAGCAGGTTGAACAGTGAGGTCTTTCCGCTCTTGGGCAGCCCGACGAGACCGATCTTCATGCACGCTCATGCTACCATACCGCCTTCGTGCCTGAGCACCGCCCCATAGACGCCGAAGGCGCCGCGCTATCCCTCCTCCTCGCCGCGCTGTGGGGCGCCAATCCCGTGGCCATCAAGCTCGGCCTCGCCGACATGCCGCCGCTCCGGCTCGCCTTCATGCGCTTCGTGCTGAGCGCCGTCGTCATCTTCGCCTATGCCATGCTGACCAAGCGCTACGACGTGCTCACGATTCGCGCGGGCGAGGCCACGCCCATCTGGTCCCTTGGCCTTCTCTTCGTCGTCCAGGTCGCCCTCATGAACTTCGGGCTCGAGCGCACCACGGCCGCCCACGGCGTCATCGTGCTGAACTCCTACGCCGTCCACACCGTCGTCTTCGCCCACTTCCTCATTCCCGGCGACCGGCTGACGCCCCCCAAGCTCGCCGGCGTGCTCATCGCCTACAGCGGGGTCGTGCTCCTCTTCGCGCGGAGCTTCTCCATGTCGAGCAGCACCCTGGCCGGAGACCTGATCGTCGCCCTGTCCGCCGTCTTTCTCGGCGAGCGCATCGTCTACATCGCCAAGGCCGTCCAGCGTCTCGATCCGGTACGCCTCATGCTCTACCAGTCCATCATCGGCAGCGCCGGCTTCTTCCTGATCGGCTTCGCCACCGAAGCGGACCGGCCCACTCGCTGGACGACCGGCCTCATCCTGTCCATCGTCTACCAGGGCGCGATGGTCGGCGGCTTCAACTTCCTCCTGAACGCGAAGCTGCTGCAGATCTATCGGCCGAGCGGGCTGGCCACGGTGGCCCTGACCACGCCGATCTGGGGCGTGCTGGTGGCGGCCGCCCTCGGACGCGAAGGCCTCGCCCCCGAGCTCCTCCTCTCGACCCTCCTCGTGGTGGCCGGCATCGCGCTCACCGCGCGCCGCTGAGCCAGGCACGCGGAGCGCGGGATATGCCGGTGGGCTGAGGTACTATCGATACATGCGGCGCGCGCCCGTCATCGCCCTTCTTCTCGTGGCGGCCGGGCTCGCCGGCGTCCTGCCCCTCCGCGCCCAGCCGCGACCCGACGCCGAGCAGCCGACCGCGCTGTCCGCCGTTGCCGCTCCGCTTTTCGATCAGCTCGCCGAGCTCCGGGGCATCGCCGCCCCGGGGCAGCCCCCGCCCGTCCTCGTGCGCTCCCGGGCCGACAATCGGCGCTTCATCGAGCAGGAGATGAACCGGCGCTACTCCAAGGATCAGCTCGAAGCGGAGCGTAAGAGCATGGTCGCGTGGGGCGTCCTGCCCGCGGAGTACGATCTCCAGCGCCTTTTTCTCGACCTGCTCGAGGAGCAGGTCTCCGCCTACTACGACCCGCGCGGCAAGATCATGGTCGTGGGCGACTGGCTGCCCCCCGAGCAGCAGCGCGCCGCCCTCATGCACGAGCTGGTCCACGCGCTGCAGGACCGTGAGCTGCCCATCGACGCCTTCATCGCGCCCGATCCCGGTCACGGCGATCGTCTGCTCACACGCCAGGCCCTCATCGAGGGCGAGGCCGTCGCGCTGACCTTCGATCTCCTGCTCAAGCCGCGGGGCACGGACATCAGCCGCCTGCCCGATCTCTCGATGACCCAGGGGCTGATCGCCACCGGCGCGGGCGGCCCCGTCATCGACAAGGCGCCGAAGTTCGTCCGCGACCTCCTCCTCTTCCCCTACGTGGAGGGACTCGGCTTCATCTACCAGTTCAGGAAGCGCCAGCCGTGGGCGGCCATGAGCGCGATCTACAGGGATCCTCCGCGATCGACCTCGCAGATCCTCCACCCCGAGAAGTATTTCGACACCCGCGAGGATCCACTGCCCGTGGCCATCCCCGACCTCTCCCACCTCCTGCCCGGCACCCAGCTCGTGTCGGACGACGACCTCGGCGAGTTCTCCCTGGGCGCCGTGCTCGCCCTTCACCTGGGCGACACCGAGGGCCTGCGAGCCGCCCTGGGCTGGCGCGGCGACCGCTACCGCATCTGGGAGGACGCGGCGGGGCGCTTCACCATCGCCTACCGTGTGATCGTGGCGGATCAACAGATGGCGGCCGCTCTTGCGGGTCAGCTGAGGGCCTCCGTGGAGCGGCGGCATCCGGAGCTGACCGGCAAGGCCTCGGTGCGGGCGGGCGGCCTCGTCACATGGTTGGAAGACGGGCGGTGCTTCGCCATCGAGCGTCGAGGAACGAGCGTCGTGCTCTTGGAGCAGTTCCCCCCTCAGGCCCTCGACCGGGCGCGCAATGCCGTGTGGCGGGCTCGTCCCACCACCAGCCCACCGCGGTAGAATAGCCGCATGCCGAGCCGGCCCAGCGCCCAACTCGAAGTCGTGGCCAATCCGCACCCGGACCGCGATTACGAGGTCGCCCTCGAGATCCCGGAGTTCACCTGCCTCTGCCCCCAGACGGGCCAGCCCGACTTCGCCACCATCAGGGTGCGCTACGTGCCCGATCGCGTGCTCGTCGAGCTCAAGAGCATCAAGCTCTATATCTGGTCCTATCGTAACGAGGGCGCCTTCCACGAAGACGTGACCAACCGCATTCTCAATGACTTCGTGACGGTGGCCGCACCGCGCTGGATCGAGGTCGTGGGCGACTTCAGCGTGCGCGGCGGGATCAAGACAGAGGTCCGCGTCACCCACGGCAAGCGTCCAGAGATCTGACCGCGGGAGGGAGCGCGGTATGAGCCTCGTGCCCATGAAGACCATCCGGCGACCGTTCCTCACCGCCCGCTGGTCCAACCTGGCGATCCTCACCTACGAAGCGCCCCCCGCTCTCCTCGAGCCTCACCTGCCCAGCGGGCTCGCCCTCGACAGGCGAGGGGGCAGGACGTTCGCGAGCCTCGTGGTCTTCGATTTCCTCGACACGCGCATCTGGGGCATGGCCTGGCCCGGCTTCCGGAACTTCCCCGAGGTGAACCTGCGCTTCTACGTGACGCAGGGACATCGCCGGGGTGTCGTGTTCATCCGCGAGTTCGTGCCGCAGCCCCTCGTCTCATGGCTCGCCCGCGCCATCTACTACGAGCCCTATCTCGTGGCGCAGATCGAGAGTCGGGTGGATGACGGCGCCGTCACGGTAGCCACCACCCGGCGGCTCCACTGGCAGGGACAGAGCTATCGCATCGAGGTGGCGGGCGACAAGCCCGCCTTCCGGCCTTCGGAAGACAGCGACGAGCACTTCTTCAAGGAGCATCAGTGGGGATTCGGCAGAGACCGGCGCGGCCACACCCTCGCCTACGAGGTGAAGCACCCGATCTGGGAGGCCTATCCGGTGAGATCGTGGAGCCTCGATCTCGACTGGGCGTCGGTCTACGGTCCGGCCTGGGGATGGCTATCCCGCGAGAAGCCCGCCTCCGTCCTGCTCGCGGCCGGCTCGCACGTCTCCGTCTTCCCGCGGAGGCGGGCCTAGTCCTTCTTGTCCGGGGGGCCGGCCGCCTCCAGGGTCACGGTATCGCCGATGAGCACGAAGACCACCTGACCGTTCCTCGCCTTGTACGTCCATTTCTCGAGGGGGCCCAGCTTGCTCACGTCGTCCGGCCTGCCGAGCACCCTCTCGAGCTGGGCGCGCGTCTTGACCTCTCTCGCTTTGGCGAGCATGTCTTCCTTGCTGGACGGGCCGCAGGCGGTGAGGAGGAGAGCGATGGCCACCCACGCGGCGAAGCCGGCGAGTCGTCGCATCTAGGCGGCCAGCGAGAGGAGAACGACGCCCGCGAGCATGACGAGGGCACCCGGCGCGATCTCGCGGACCTTCTGCCGCTCGTGGAAGAGGAGGGCGCCGAGGGCGAGGGCGAAGAGGATCTCCCCCTGCTTCACCGCTTCCACGTAGGACGACAGCGTCATGAGATAGGCATGCCCCTGCGTCACCGTGGTCAGGGCGGCGAAGAGACCGAAAGACACGAAGGCCAGCCCGTGGCGCGGGACGGCCGCGAAGTACTTCCTCGAGGTGACGAGTACGACGGGCGAGACGAGGAGGCTCGCCGCGAGGTAGCCCCCGAGGGTGCCCATGTACGGATCCGAGAGCTGCATGGCCCATTTAATGGTCACCACGGACGGCGCGAAGAACAGCGCGGCCAGAAGGGTGTAGCGCAGGCCTCGATCGGTGAAGAGCACGGCGAGGGGCGCCCACCACGAGATGTGCGCGCGCTGCACGTTCAGGAGATAGACGCCGATCATGCTGATCAGGATGCCCGTGATGCCCAGGAGATTCGGCTTCTCCTCGAGCGTGACATAGCCCAGGCCCACGAGGACGAGGAGGCTCACCTTCCACAGGGCCGTCACCATGGAGAGGGGGGAGAGCTTGAGCGCCTTGGACAGGGCCATGGTCGAGATGATCTGGCAGACGGCGAAGAGAAGGCACGCCCACACGAAGCCCGGCTTGATGACGGGCACGCCGTGCCAGACGACGAAGAGCGCGGCGAAAGGCAGGAGAAACGTGAATCGTCCCCACACCGCCATGTACTCGTCCAGCTCGTGTCCCAGGCGCTTCATCACCGTGTTCCGCAGCACCTGGCAGAGTGCGGCGGTGAGCGCGAGGGCTACCCACATGCGCGCGAGTCTACATGAGCACTCCGGGATACTTTGCGGGATTCGTCGAAAATCCGGGGAAAAGCGGGGCGGGGGTGGGCACGCCCAAGTGCCGCCCCGCGACCTCGGCGAAGAGATGGCGGAAGTCGGTGGTCACGGCGAGGTCACGCCCCTCGTACAGCTCCTCACGCGCGAGTCCCGGCCATGGCCCCACCATGCGGCCACCTTTCACGGCGCCGCCGAGAACGAGCATGGCCGTCGCGTGCCCGTGATCGGTGCCGCGATTGCCGTTCTCGCGCACGGTGCGGCCGAATTCCGACATGGTCAGGACCACCACATCGGCCATGCGATCGCCGAGATCACGGTACAGCGCAGCCAGGCTCTGGGAGAACTCCGCGAGGCGCTGGGCGAGCTGTCCTCTTTCGTTGCCCTGATTGGCGTGGGTGTCCCAACCGCCCACGTCCGCGAAGGCTACTTCGAGCCCCACGTCGGCCTTGATGAGCTGGCCGATTTGCCTGAGGCTCTCGCCGAGCCTCCCCCGCGGATACTGCGCGCCGTTCGCGGGCGGGAAGCGCTGGGGGTTCGCGGCCTTGAGTATCTTCACCGCGTCGAAGGTCTCCCGACCCGTGCCGTGAAGGATGTCGCGCACCCCCTGCTCGTAGAGCGATTCGAATCCGCTCCGCGCATTGACGCCCCCGCCTGGGCGTCCCATGTCCTGCTTCACGTCGAAATCCGCCACCGCGCCCATGGCCACGGCGCCCACGTCGCCGCGGAGCAATCGCGGGAGCTGCGTGCCCATGGCCACCGCCCGGAAGGGCGACGCCCCCGGTGCGGGCGCGGCCGAGAGGCCGCGGGCGAGCCATCCGTCCTGCGTGCTCTTCACGCCGGGGGTGCCCGACTCCATGTAGTCCTGGGCATCGAAGTGTGAGCGCGTGGTATCCGGCGAGCCGCACGCGTGGACGATGGCGAGGCGCTTGTCGTCCCAGAGCGGCTTGAGGGGAGCCATGGCGGGATGGAGACCGAAGAAGCCGTCGAGGTCCACGGTGGTCTCGACGTTACCGGCGGTGGGGCGCGCCACCGCGATGCTGCCTCGCGAGGTGTAGTAGCTGGCATCGCCGTGCGGTACGACCATGCTGAGACCATCCACCGCCCCGCGCTGGAAGATGGCGATGAGGATCTTCGGCCGCGGCGCGGGGCCTTGCGCGTAGGCGGTGCGCACGAGAAAGCGCGGCACCGATCCCAACCCGAGCAGGGCGAGGGCGCCGGACTTCATGAAGGAGCGGCGCGTGCCGCAGCTCACCGCCCTACCTTCTCTGGAACTCTGGCGAGCCCAGCACGAGGGCCGCGAGCTTTTCGACGTCGGTATTGGTACGGTCGTCCATGGTGGCACGGGTGATCTCCGGATCGTCGAGCTGCGCGGCGAGCACGCTCCGCGTCTCGGGGGTCGCCTCCCCCTGGAGCACCGAGCCGAGCAGCACGTCGAGGACCCGCTCCGGACGGCGCCGGTCGGCGGAGCCCACGGCCCGGGCGAGATCCACCCGCACGCCGGGCACCCGGTTCGCCGTCAAACCGAGGGCGAAGTTCATGCGATTGAGGAGCGCGCCCGTGTTCACCCACGCCTCGGCGACGTCGGGATAGCCCGTAGGCGGTTGCTGCTGGTACAAGGGTTCGCCGAGCTTGCCCACCTGTTGCGCGAGGGCAAAGCCCCCGCCGGGCGGCGGGGCGCCCGCCGCGGCGGGCGGGGCGAGCTCGCCGTCGAGGGCGCGCACGGAGCTGGCCACGATCTCGAGCGGCGTCTTGATCTTGGCGCGATAGGCCTCTCGCGAGAAGAATTCAGGCGACGAGATGAGAGTCACCATCACCTTGCGTATGTCGCCGTCGGTGTCACGAAAGGTCTTGGCCGCGCGCGCCACGAGGGCGGGCGGCGGATCATCGCTCACGAAGCGCCGCGCCAGCTTGGTGGCGATGAAACGGGCCGTCGACGGATGCCGCGACAGGATCTCGATGACGCGCACGCCGTCCTGTTCTCCACCCCCGGGCGGGAGGACGTGTCCGAGGATGTGCTTCTCACCCTGATCGTGGGCGGCCAAGCGGAACACGGATGTCCCGTGCTCGCGCGGCCGGTCGATGGACCAGCCGGTGAAGGCACGCGCCACGTCGATGACGTCCTTCTGGGTATAGCCGCCGTCCACGCCCAGGGTGTGCAGCTCCATGATCTCGCGGGCGTAGTTCTCGTTGAGTCCCATCTGCCGGCCGCGCTGCGGACCGGCGCGCACGACCAGGTCGGCCTTGGTGGACATCCAGTTGTCGAGGTAGAAAAGCATGGCCGGGTGCTGGGCGGTGGCGAGGAGGAGGTCGCGGAACTTGCCCAGCGCGCGCGGCCTGATGGCGGTCTGCTCGTAGTCGGCGATCATCCACTTCACCGCGCCCTTGCGGGCGTCCACGTTGAAGTGATTGAACCAGAAATCCACCATCACTTCCTGGAGCTGCCGCTCCGAGAGCACGGCGCGGGTGAGCTTGGCCGCCTGGAGCTCGACGGCGATGCGGGCGGGCCGCCGCTCGAGGGGTGCCATCTGTCGTATCTCCTGCTGGCTCATCTCCCCCGATTGCGCCTTGGCGAGGAGCTTGGGATCGGGCTCGGGATAGCTGCGGAGAAGCTCAGGCACGCTCATGGTCAGGGCCGGGAACGCTTGCATGGACGCTTCCAGACGATCGTCGGGGATGCGTCCGGGATCGAGCTGACGGTCGACATAGGCGGCGAAGCCGATTTGCTTCACGCGCTCGAGATCACCCGGCCGCGGGCCATAGCCGAGGCGGTTCAGCACGTGGATAATGCGCTGATCTTCGGAGAGGGTCGATGCGGGAAGCGCGATGGTCGTGCGGGCCGGCGCGGTGGGTGCCGCCGTGGCCGCGAGGAGGTGGGACTTCGCGGGAGCACTGGAGCAGGCGGCCGATACGGCGGCCGCGAGGGCCAGGACGAACAGTCGCTCGGCGATTGCTGTCACGCTAATCTCCCAGCCATCAGACGCCGCGGTGTATCTGATTGTTTACGCCCCTACCGCCACCGTATCAGAGGTAGCCGTAAGAAGACCACCCCCCGTCGACGGTCAGGATCTCGCCGGTGATGAAAGACGCCGCAGGCGAGGCAAAAACACTGCTACTTCACCTATTTCCTCGGGGGTACCGATGCGTCCCATGGGGGTCCGTCGGGCGAGCTTGTCCGCGTCCAGAATGCCCCGGGCGGAGAGCATGGTGATGAACTCCGTCTGCACATAGCCGGGAGCGATGGCGTTGACCCGCACCCCTTTGGCTGCCCACTCGATGGCCATGACCTTGGTCATCATGTTGAGGCCGGCCTTGGAGACGCAGTAGGCGAGGCGCTGCGGAAAAGGGACGGTGCCGTTCATGCTGCTCACGTGGATGACCGCGCCGCTACCCGCGGCGAGCATGCCGAGCACGATCTCCTGGGTGAGGACGAAGCAGCCATTCAGGTTGAGGTCGAGGGTGTAGCGATAGTCGGCCTCGGGAAGGCTTTCAGACGGCGCCACCCGCGGCCGACCGGCATTGTTTGACGAGAATGTCCACGGTACCGCCGAGGGCCGCGATCGACTCCTTCGCGAGACGGCGCACCTCGTCCGAGCGCGAGAGATCCGCGGCCACCGCGGCCGAACCGAGCTCCGTGGCCACCCTTGCGCAATCCGCGGCGCTCCGTGAATTGACGATGACGCGCGCGCCCTCGCGCACATAGGCACGCGCGATGCCAAGCCCGATGCCCTTGGTCGAACCCGTGACGATGGCGGTTTTGCCCTCGAGGCGCCCGCTCATCGTTTCACCCCGCGCAGGAAACCCAGGGCCGCGCGATTGAATTCCTCCCACGCAGAACCTGGTCGCCTTCTCCATGGGCGTGGTAGTGGATGCGGATGCCGTGGAGGGTGGCGTAGGGCATGGCTAGGTGGCGACCCTGACCTTGATGGCGTCAGGCGAGCGGTGGGCGACGAAAGCCTCCTGGATGCGATCGAGCGGGAAGCGGTGGGTGACGATTTGCTCGACCCGCACTTTCCCCTCGGCGAGGAGCCGTATGGCCTCGGGGAACTCCTGCTGGTAGATCATCGAGCCGACGATACGGATCTCGCGCCGGACCACGGAGAAAAAATCCACCGTCGAGGCCTCGTGGGGCAGTCCGGTAAGCACCACGCGTCCACCCGGACGCGCAAGCTCGATGGCCTGCTCCACGGCCATCGCCGTCCCCGCCGTCTCGACCACGAGATCGACTCCCTCGCGTCCCGAGAAGGTGCGCGCCGCTTCTACCGACCCACCCCCCTCGGTCGTGGCGAACCCGTCGGCTCCCAGCGCCCTCGCCAGATGCTCGCGCCGACCCGTCCGGCCCACGGCGAGGACGCGGAGACCCTTGGCCGTGAGCAACTGTATGGCGAGCAGTCCAAGCGCGCCAACCCCGAGCACGGCCGCCGACTCGCCCGCCCCGGCGTCGGCGCGCGCCACCGCGCGCACCACCACCGCCAAGGGCTCGGCGAGCATGAGCTGATCGTCGTCGATCCCCGCGGGCGCCGGCCAGCAGCAGCGAGCAGGCACGCACGCCTGCTCGGCGAAGCCGCCGTTCACGTCGATGCCCACCGCGGTGCGGGAGAGACAGAGATTTCGATTGCCTTCGCGACAGAGCGGGCAGACCCCGCACGAGAAATTGGGCTCGACGGCCACGCGCTGGCCCGGCTGAAGCGCGGGCACGCCGGCGCCCACGGCCGCCACCTCGCCGATGAACTCGTGGCCCATGATGAGCGGATACGTTACCGGCCGATCGCCGCTCCAGATTCGGTAGTCCGTGCCGCAGAGCCCGGAGGCGGAGACGCGGACCATCGCCTCGCCGGCCGCGGGAGCGAGGACTTCGCGCGTCTCTATCCTGATGTCGCGAGGCCCGTAGAGGACGGCGGCGCGCATGGCGCTCATCCTACCGGAGGGCCCGATGCCGCAGCAAGGCGGCTCGTCTCATGCCGCGCTGTGGCCGCCGTCGAGGAAGACGGTCTGACCGGTCATGTAGTCCGACGCGGACGAGGCGAGATAGACCACGAGAGGGCCGACCTCGTCGAGACGTCCCGTCCGTCGCGCCGGCACGTCGCGCAGCAGCCGCTCCCGCACGCGGGCATCGTCGAAGGCCTCGCGGTTCATGTCGGTGACGAACCACCCCGGCGCCATCGCGTTGACCTGGATGTTGTAGCGGGCCCACTCCACGGCGAGGGCCCGGGTCAGGGCGATCACGCCGCCCTTGGAGGCGGAATAGGCGGCATAGCCCGGCAGACCCGCGGCGCCGAGTACCGAGGCGAGGTTGACGATCTTGCCGGACTTCTGCGCGATCAAACGGGCGGCGGCCGCGCGGCAGCCATTGAACACGCCGACAAGATTGACCTCCACGCTTCGACGAAAATCCTCGGGCGGCATCTCCGCCACGGGCATCACGGTGGCGATGCCGGAGTTGTTGACCACGATGTCGAGGCGGCCCAGGGTGGTGGCGGCGCGCTCGACGAGCGCTTCCACCTGCGCGTAGATCGTCACGTCCGTAGGGATCACGAGGGCCCGGCGGCCGAGCTTCTCCAGGGCCCCCGCGGTCTCGGCGAGCTCCGCCTCGGAGCGCGCGGCGACCGCCACGTCAGCCCCCGCTTCGGCGAGGGCGAGGGCCATGGAGCGGCCGAGCCCGCGGCTCGCCCCCGTGACGATGGCCACGCGTCCGTCGAGCCGAAACGCCTCGAGGGCCCGGCTCACTGGTAAAGGGCGTCGAGCACCGGCCGGTGCCGCTCGCTGATCACCTTGCGCTTGACCTTGAGGGTGGGCGTGAGTGCGCCGTTCTCCACCGTGAAGTCCTCGGGCAGGATCACGAACTTCTTGATCTTGGCGTACGACTGCAGCTCGGAGTTCTTGTGGTCGACGGTGCGCTGGACGCGCTCGACCACCTTCGGGTGCTTGGCGAGCACGGAGGGATCGCCCGCCATGATCCCCTGCTCGCGGGCGAACTTGGCCAGCTCCTCCGGATTGAGGGTGATCAAGGCCACCGGGTACGGGCGCCGGTCGCCGTGGACCATGACCTGGCTGATGAATGGATCGCCCTTGAGCAGGTTCTCGATGTTCTGAGGGGCGATGTTCATGCCGCCGGCCGTGACGATGAGGTCCTTCTTCCGGTCGGTGATGAAGAGAAACCCGTCCTCGTCGAAGCGGCCGATATCACCCGTGGCGAACCAGCCGTCCTCGAGGAAAACCTCGCGCGTGGCCTCGGTCTTCTTGAAATAGCCCTTGGCGATGTTGCCGCCCCGGCCGAGGATTTCCCCGTCGGCCGCGATCTTCACGTCCACCCCCGGCAGCGGCTTGCCTACCGAGCCGAACTTGTAGGCGTCCTCCCGGTTGTTGGTGAGCACGGGGCAGGTCTCCGTCAACCCGTACCCTTCTAGAATCAGGATGCCCGCGGCGTGGAAAAACTCGGCGATCTCCCGCGAGAGGGGGGCGCCGCCGGACACGGCGAAGCGCAGCCGGCCGCCGAGCGCGGCCTGCATCTTCGAGAAGACGAGCTTCTCCGCCAGCTTGTACTGGAGGGCCAGTGCCGTCGGCACCGGCCGATTGGCCTGCTTGAGCCGCGAGACCTCCTTGCCGATGGCCACCGCCCAGTTGAAGATCTTCCGCTTCACCGGCGAGCCGCCTTCGGCCCGCGCCATGGCGCCCGCGTAAACCTTCTCGAACACGCGCGGTACGCTACAGATGAAGTGCGGCTGGGTCTCGGGCAGGTTCTCCCTGAGCTTGTCGATGCTCTCGGCGAAGGCGGTGCAGAGCCCGCGGTGCACGCCGATAAAAGACTCGAGCCGCGCGAACGAATGCGCGAGGGGCAGGAAGAGCAGGTGGACATCTCCCTCCGCGATGGAGGTGGTCTGAGCCGCCGACTCCAGAGCGGACAGGTGATTGCCATGGGTCTGGACCACGCCCTTGGGCGGCCCCGTGGTGCCCGACGTATACACGATGGTGGCCACGTCGTCGCGCTTGATTCCATCCACCCTGTTCGCGAGCTCGGCCTTGAGGGAGTCGGCCTTCTCCCGGCCCAGGCGTCGAAGCGCCTCCCAGGTGAACGTCCGCGGCGACGGCTCCCGGCCCTCGTAGCCCTGCATGATCACGATCTGCTCCAGCCCCGGCATGGCTTTGTCCACTTCCAGGACTTTGGCGAGCTGCGTGGGATCCTCGACGATCAACGTCTTCACCCCGGCGTCGTTGACGATGTACTCGATGAGATCGGGCGGGTACGTGGGATAGATGGGAATGGTCACACATCCCGCGGAGAAAATGGCGAAGTCGGCCTGCACCCATTCCGCGCGGCTCGTGGACAGAAGGCCCACCGCATCGCCGGGCCGTCGGCCGAGGGTCGCCAGTCCCGCGGCAAGCTCGCGCACCGCGCTCCCCACCTCGCGCCAGGTCAGCGTCTTCCACGTTCCCTGCTGCTTGAACTTCTGCGCGGGCGACCCCGCGCTCTTTTCCACGCGATTCCAGAACATGCGGGCCAGTGATTGCTCAGACATGGCGCGTCCCCCTCACGGCTGTGTGCGGGCTTGGCCCCGGAGCTCTTTGCGAAGGATCTTGCCCACAGGGCTCTTGGGTAGGGCGTCGACGAAACGAATCTCCTTGGGACACTTGTACTTGGCGAGCCGTGTCTGACAGAAGCCCATCACGTCATCGGCCGTGGCCGACCGACCCGGCTTGAGCACGACAAAGGCCACCACCTCCTCGCCCATGAGGGTGTCGGGCAGGCCGATCACGGCGGCTTCGGCGATAGCGGGGAAGGCATAGAGGGCCTCCTCCACGTCGCGCGGATAGATGTTGAAGCCTCCGCGTATGATCAGGTCCTTCTTGCGCTCGACGATGTACAGGTAGTCGTCTGCATCGAGCCGGCCCATGTCGCCCGTGCGAAGCCAGCCGCCGCGAATCGTCTTCGCCGTCTCCTCCGAGTTCCGGTAGTAGCCGACCATGACGTTGGGGCCCTGCACGCAGATCTCGCCCACCTCGCCCGCCGGCAGGGCATGGTCGTCGTCGTCGCGGATGGACACCGTCACTCCGGGAATGGGCTGGCCCACCGAGCCGAGCTTGCGGACTCCGGAAAGCCGGTGGGCCGATACCACCGGCGAGGCCTCGGTGAGGCCGTAGCCCTCGAGCAGCTTGCCCCCGAAACGGCGCTCGAAAGGCTCGACGATCTCTACGGGGAGCGGGGCCGCCCCCGATCCCCACACCCGCATGGTCGAGGTGTCGTAGGCCGAGGCGCCGGGATAGTTGAGGAGATAGACGAACATGGTCGGTACGCCCGACATGGTTTCTGCACGAAACTCCTGGATGGTCCTGAGGACGTCATCGGGATTGAACCAGCGCAAGAGCGCGGCCCGGGTACCCAGGATATGGCCCGCGTTCATCACGGTGAGACCATAGGAATGCGAGAGGGGCAGCACGCCCACACCCCATCGCTCGCGATCGAGCTCGGAGAGCGAAGCCGCCGCGCGGGCATTGGATTCGAGATTGGCGTGGGACAGCGCCACCCCTTTGGGCGTGCCTGTCGTCCCCGACGTGTAGAGGATGACGGCAAGGTCTCCGTCGGCCCGGGGCACGGCCTCGAAGCGGTCGCTCTCCCTCGCGGTTTCCTCCTCGAAGGAGCGCAATCCGCCCTCCCCGCCGCCGTCCACGAGGAGGACGTGCCGGAGACTCGGCAGCACGCCGATCTGCTTCTCGATTTTCCCGGCCAGGTCGGATGAGGTGATGACGACCTTGGCCTCCGAGTCGGCCACGATATGCGCGACCTCGGCCTCACCCAGGAGGAAGATCACGGGCACGATCACTCCGCCCGCGCGCAGGATGCCGCCGTAGCTCTGCATCACCTGGGGACAGTTGGGCAGCATGACCACGACCCGGTCGCCCGGCTGCACTCCGAGCCTCACGAGCGCATGCGCGGCGCGGGAGGCGGAGCGGTGTTGATCCACGTTGGTGATCCGGCGCCCTTCGAAGGCCAGCGCCTCGTATTCGCCGTAGCGCCGGATATTGTCGTCGCTGAGCAGGGCGAGGCTCATGGCTTCGTGCCGCATTCCGTCTGAATGGCCTGGAGCCGCGCCGTGGGCGTGGGGTGGGTGCTGAGCCAGTTTGACCAGCCGGGCGCCGTCATCTCCAGATCGAGATGCTCGAGGAGCAGCAACATGTCCCGGCAACCGCGTCCCGGGCCTCCCGGCAGCCGATCGAGCAGCTTCACGGCATAGTGATCCGCGGCGAACTCCTCCTCACGGTCATACACCCTGTTCCTGCGCAACGCATCGTCGCCTCCCTTGTCCGGCGTGGCCGCCGGATGCTCCGTCTGGCGCCGCTCCGCTCTGCTGTCGAAGTGCCCGAGATGTACGTGTCCGAGCTCATGAGCCAGCGCCGCCTGGAGCTCGGACGGCGGCAGGTTCGTGAGCGCGCCCGAAGTGATGGTGAGGCCGAACTTGTTGGGGGGATGCGGGCCTACCGCCATGTCGATTCGCCGGAGCTGGATGACACCGACCCCGATAGGGCACCGCTCCTGCCCCTGGCATATGGCCGAGACCGCGACCAGTGGCGCCAGTACCTGATCGATCTGGGTCCGCTCCGCCTCGTTCGGTCCTCTCAGCTGGGGCTTGGCCGACGCGCAGCCTGCTATCGCTGCAGAGACGACGAAGATCCAAAGGAACCTCATGACATTCTTTTTTTCAGGTACTTACGAGGTGTATCCATGCGGCCACTCCCATATATCACGGGCGGGATGACGCAACGCAACAAATGTCTTGACTGTTGTTACGCACCGCGTTATCGTGACGTGCAGATGGGGTGGCCGAAGAAAACTTCACCAGTCGAAGAGGGAGATGAGCAATGACGACGACCATGCAGGGCAGCGAGATGTTCGCTCAGATGACGGGCCGGGCGGTGGAGGCTTTCTCCATGTTCGCCGAGGCCAACCAGAAGATCATGCGCGATCTGGTGGATCTTTCGGCCAGCACCGCCAAGGAAGGCGTCCGCCTCTACGCGGAGCTGTCGTCCTCGGCCGTAGAAGCGCTGAAGGAAAGCCAGTCCTGCCTGCTCCGCCGCCAGGGCGAGTTGCAGGAGGTGTCGCGTGATCCGTTCAGCGTGTATCAGAAGGGCATCCTCGAATCCGTCGAAGGCGCCCAGAAGGCCTTCAGGATGCTCGAGACCAATGCCCAGGCGATGACGCGCACCGCGGAGCGCCTGCAGGTCACCGCCGAGCAGACGGGCAAGGACATCCAGGCCACGTTCGCGCAGGTCGCGGGCAAGGTGAAGACGCTCTCTTCGCCCCTCGCCTAGGCTCCTGCTCCGAACGCAGCAAATCGAGGGCCGGGCTTTCCAGCCCGGCCCTCGTTACTTCTCCCGCTTCTTCTCGAGCCGCTCCTCGAGCGTCCGCAGCTGCTCACGGAGCGCGGAAACCTCGTGCCTGAGGGCCTCGGCCTCGCCGGGAGCGTCGGCCTTTTTCTCGCTCTTTGGTTCCGCGGGCGCCGACGGCATCCAGCCTGCCCGAGCGACCAGCTCGCGGAACACGCGCTCCGCCTCGCGCTGGCTCGACATGATTCCCTCGAGGTTCGACTTCATCGACTTCTGCACGAAGTCTTGCCACGCCTCGCCGTGCTTGATGAGCTGGTGCAAGAAACCCGTGGGCAATCCCGCGCGATGGCTCCGCTCGTTCTCGAGGATGATCTGGGCGAGAGTGACCGAGGTGAGGTCTTCCCCCGTCGAGACGTCCACCACCGAGATTTCCTTGCCCGCGCGAATCAGCTCCTCGAGCTCTTCGAGGGTGACGTAGCGGCTCTCCTGCGTGTCGTAGAGCTTCCGGTTCGAATAACGCTTGATGACGTACGCCATGGGGCGAGTCTAACACCCCGCGTCAACCGTCTCAAGCAGGCCGCCGAGAGCGCTGATATACTCACGCTTCAATTCGGATGCGCGGTCGATTTCACGGAGGAGGCGACGCATGCAGCTCAAGGAACGCACGGCTCTCGTGACGGGCGCCTCGCGCGGCATCGGCCGGGCGATCGCGCTATCCCTCGCTCAGGAAGGCGCGGACGTGGCGGTCAACTATGTCTCGAGCGAAGGGCAGGCCAAACAGGTCGTCGAGCTGATCAACAAGATGGGGCGCAAAGCCATGCTCGCCCAGGCCGACGTGGCGGATTTCCCCGACACGTTCCGCATGGCGCAGGACGTGCTCAGGGAGTTCGGCCACCTCGACATCCTCATCAACAATGCCGGCATCAATTCCGACAAGACCTTCGTCAAGATGGACCACGCCTCGTGGCGCAAGGTCCTCGCCATCAATCTCGACGGCGTGTTCAACTGCACCAAGGTCTTCATCGACCAGATGATCAAGCAGGGGTGGGGCCGCGTGGTCAACATCACCTCGGTCATCGGCCAGATCGGGAACTTCGGCCAGGCCAATTACGCTGCGTCCAAGGCGGGGGTGGCCGCCCTCACCAAGTCCCTCGCCAAGGAGCTCGCCGCCAAAGGCATCACGATCAATGCGGTGGCGCCCGGCTTCATCGAGACGGAGATGATCTCCGGGATTCCCGAGAAGGTGCAGCAGAAGCTGCTCGGTCAGATCCCCATGGGTCGCTTCGGGAAGGCCGACGAGGTCTCGCGGGCCTGCGTGTATCTCTGCTCGAGCGACGGCGACTACATCACGGGCGCGGAGCTGTCCATCAACGGCGGGCTGTTCATGTAGCGAGGCGGGACAGGCTCGCCGGCGATCAGCTCTTCTCGGCCGCGGTGGCCCCGGTGAGAGCGCGCAAGGTCGAGAGTCCCAGCATGCCGAGTATCGCCGTCCCCTGGGCCGCCCACGCCCACGGGCCGAGGGCCCACAGGGCGAACGCGCCCGCTCCCTGCCGCGAGCGCTCCTCGTAAGCCACGGGCACCTTGGACGGCATGACGAGCGCCTCGCCCGTGAGCACTTCCTCCCCGCGCTGGTTGGTGCAGACGGTCTTGAGGCGCATGCGATTGCGCTCGCGCAGGACCTCGATCACCTCGACCCGGGCCGTGACCACATCGTCGAAGAGCACCGGCTTGAGGAATTTGAGCTCCTGAGAGAGGTAGATGGTGCCCGGACCAGGCAGGCGGGTTCCAATCACGGCCGAGATCAGTCCCGCCGTCCAGATGCCCGGCGCGATGGGTTCCTTGAACATCGTGGTGGCCGCGTAGCCCCGGTCGGCGTGGATGGGATTGTAGTCCCCCACCGCGTCCACGAACGACGCGATGTCATCGTCCGTCGCGCGTCGGACGACCTGAGCGCTGTCCCCCACGTGGATGTCCTCGACAGTGAGTCCGATCATTCGCGCTCCTTCCTGGAGGCGGCGGCCATGCTATCGAGCCGCGCGAGCACCGCGTCGACACGATCCTCCACGTTCTCGATCTTGTCCTCGAGCCCCGCGATCTGCTTGGCGAGCCCGATCACCTGGGTGCGCGAGGGCAGGCCCATGGTGGCGAGTCCGGCCTCGATCTGCTGCTCGGCGGCCTTCTTCACCGGCGAGGAGACGTTGAGGAAGCCCTCGAGCTGCTTGCCCATGGCCTGGGCGAAGTTCTCCGTGCCCATGGCCTGCTCGAGGACCTTGGACCACGCGGCGATCCACTGATCGAGGAACTGCTTCCACTGGGCCATGAGGTCGGGCGAGGCCGTGCCCTGAGTCATGACCTTCGACCAGGCCTGCATGCCCTGGTCCATGAACGGTCGCCAGAAAGCCTGGGGATCGGGGGCCTGTCCCTGCCCCGCCATCTTGAGCCAGGCCTGCGTCCCTTCATCCACCTGTTTCTTCCACAAGTCGAAGAGCTGTTGGGTGCCCGTATTGTCGGCCATCGTCTGTTTCCTCCTTACGACCGCGCGGCCAGCCAGCTCGACACCTTGGGCCAGCAGTGCACCGACGCGCCTCGTCCCGCGATGAGCGAGATGTGGCCGCCGGGAAGCTCCACGTATTCCTTGTCCGTGCTCGACACCGCACCGATGAGCGGCTTCACGCAGCCGGGCGGGGCGATATTGTCCTCCTTGGCGCCCACGGCCAGCACGGGACAGCGAATGCTACCAATCCTGACCGGCCGGCCTCCCATGGTGAGCTCACCCCGGTAGAGCCGGTTCTGCTGGTAGTACTCCTTCACCCACTGCCGGAAGAACTCGCCGGGAAACGGCAGGTACTCGTTGGCCCACTTGTTGAGCGCGTTGAACCCCGCCACGTACTCGGGATTCCAGAGGTTCCACCAGAGGTTGATGTTCGTGGAGAGGTCCATGGTGGGCTTGAGGAGCTTGAAACCCATCTTGACCATGTCGGCCGGTATGGCCCCCAGCGTGTCCACGAACTTGTCCACGTCGAAATAGCGAGCATCGAGCCAGAGCCCGAAGAGGCCGACGTGACTGAAATCGATAGGCCCCGCCATGTCGATGAAGTTCTTCACGGGGAACTCGGGCGTGCTGGCGAGCCAGGAGATCGAAAGCGGCGCGCCCATGCAGTAGCCGAGCACCGACATCTCCTTGGCTCCGGAGCTCTCGAGCGCCTTGCGGGCCAGCCGCGGCAGGATCTTCGTCACCGCGTACTCGAGGGTCAGGTCATTGTCCTCGGGACCGAAGACACCCCAGTCCACCAGGTAGAAGTCGAAGCCCTGCCCGGTCATGTGCTCGATGAACGAGCCCTTGGGCATGAGGTCGAAGATGTAGGGGCGGCTGATGCCGAGGTTTGGAACGAAGAGGAGCGGCGTCTTGTGGGTGCGCTTGGAGGCGTAGCGCCACAGCCGTGACTTGCCCTTGCGGTAGATCTCCTCGCGGGGTGTGGGACCGACTTCGGGTTCCCGGGGATTCATGACCATCTCGCTGAAGTGCTTCATGCGGAGGCTGTTGCGCCGCAGATCTTCCTGCCAGCGGGCCAGCATCTCCGGCGACATGGCCGGCATCTCAGGCGTCATCGTGAACAGTTCGTCTTTCATCCGCTCCTCGTTGGGCGTGAAATCACCGACTCAATCGTTATGGTACGCCGCGCTGACGCTTCGCGTCAAGAAGATCGGGTCCTCGCCCTACTCTCCCCGCCGGGGGTAAATCCTCGCTTCCGGAGGAGAGCGGACCGGTGGCGACTAGGCCTGGAAGAGGCTGCCGAGCTTCATGGCCAGCCCCATATCGCCCTTGAGCTTGAGCTTGCCGGACATGAAGGCCATCTGGCCGTTGAGCTTGCCGCCGATCATGTCGAGCCAGTCACCGGAGGCCATGGTCACGGTGAGGTCCGCGGCCGGCGCCGGACCCGAATTGACGGTGCAGGTGCCGTCCTTGATGGCAGCGTGCCACGTTCCCCCGCCATCCCCGCTGATTTCGTACTGGATGGTCTTGTTGACTCCTGCGGCATTGGCGGCCTTGAACTTGGTCGGCATCAGGTCGAAGGTTTCTTTTACCGTCGGCATGGTCGCTCCTCTCTGACGTTTCTAGAAGGTGAACAGATCCATCCCGCCCGTCACGGTCAGCACCGCGCCGGTGATGTAGCGCGCGCGCGCCGAGCACAGGAAGGTGATCGCGCTCGCGACATCTTCAGGCTGCCCTTCCGCCTGCATGGCCACGCGCTTGACCATGCGCTCGTACATCGGCGACAGGTTCGCGTTGGGCCCGATAATGCCGGGCGCGATGACGTTGGAAGTGACATTGTGACGGGCGCCCTCGAGGGCCACGGACCGCGCGAAGCCTATCAATCCCATTTTCCCCGTGGCATACGCAGTCTGGCCGAAGCCGCCCATGAGCCCGGCGATCGACGCCATGCAGATGATACGTCCCCACTTGCGCTCCCGCATCCCTCCGAAGACCGCCTTCGTGACATTGTACGTGCCCGTCAGGTTGACTTGGAGGTTCATGTCCCAATCGGCATCCGGCATGTCCTTGAGCTGTCCCATCGTGTAGATGATGCCCGCATTGTTGACGCAGATGTCGACGGGGCCGACCTCGCTCTGGGCTTTGTCGATAGCCTCCGCGACCCGGCCGCGATCGGTGATGTCTACCTCGTAGCCTCGGGCAAAGCCGCCCTGGCCCGTGATCTCCGCGGCCGTCGCGGTCGCGCCCTCGGCGTTCAGGTCGAGCACGACGATCTTGCAGCCCTCGGCGGCCAGGGCGAAACAATCCGCCTTACCGAGGCTTCGCGCGCCGCCCGTGACGAGGGCGACCCGGCCCTTGATGCCGAGATCCATGCTATCTGCCCTTGAATTGGGCGGGGCGCTTCTGAAAGAAGGCCTGGATGCCCTCGCCCGCATCTTCCGTCTTGAGGACCTTCTCGAAGGCGCGCACCTCGATCTCGATGGCCTGGTCGATGGGCGCCTGAATGCCGTCGTCGACCGCCTCGATGATGAGGCGGGAGGCGATGGGCGGCCGCTTGACGATCTCCCGCGCGAGGGCCTTGGCGTCATTGAGGGTCTCGCCTTCCTTGGCGAGGCGGTTGACGAACCCGATCCGGTAGCACTCCTGGGCGGAAATCTGCGTGCCCAGAATGAGGTGCTCGAGAGCGAGGCCCCGGCCGATGAGGCGAGGGAGTCGCTGTGTTCCGCCAAATCCGGGAATGATGCCCAGGTTCGACTCGGTCTGTCCCATCCGCGCCGTGTCCTTCAGGATGCGGATATGGCAGGCCATCGAAATCTCGCATCCGCCGCCCAGGGCATGACCATTGATGGCCGCGATGACGGGCTTCGGGAAGCGCTCGATGCGGCGCAGGACGGAGTTGCCGAAGCGCAGAAAGGACCCCACGTCAGGCCCCGCGAAGGCCGAACCCAGGTCGGCGCCGGCGCAGAAGATCCTGTCCCCCGCCCCCGTGATGATCAGGCACTTCACCGCGGGATCCGGCTCCAGCTCCGACAGCGCGGCGTTCAGCTCCTTGATGAGCGTCTCGCTGATGGCATTGGCGGGCGGGCGGTTGAGGGTGATGACCGCGAAGGATTCCTCGCGGCTCACGTTCATGGTTTCGTACGGCATCAGGATCTCCTATGAGGTTGTCGCGGCCACGCCCTGCAGGAAAATCTCGGCGACGGCGTCGGCGGTGTCCGCGAGCCGGTAGCCGCGCTTCCCGAGCACCCACGACGTGGCCATCTGGTCCATGGCCCCGAACAGCATCTTGGTGGCGACTTTGACGGACAGGCTCGAGCGGAACCGCCCCTCGCCCACGCCTTCGTCGAGCACGGAGCCGATCAGGGCAAAGTAGGCGCCGATCTCCTGGCCGGAGGCACCACGGAAGAACTTGTGCCCCTGGCGCAGTTCCACCTGCAGCACCTCGGCCAGCTCCGGATCCTTCTCGAGCAGGCCGAAATGCAGCCGGACCAGCGTCCGCACCTTGCTGGCCGCGTCGGGCCCGTCGGCAATCGCCTTGCGCAGCGAGTCGACGAACTCCGCCATCTTGTCTCGAAAGAGCGTGACGAGAATGTCGTCCTTGGTCCTGAAGTAAAGATAGATGGTGCCCGCGGCAATCCCCGCCTCGCGTGCGATGTCCGACACGCGGGAGTTGTAGTAACCCTTGCGGGCGAAAACCCGCACGGCAGCTTCGATGATCTGCTGGGGCTTGTCTGGATCACGCATGATTGATGACTGAACCGCGGTTCATTCTACGGGCGGGCGCTGATCGAGTCAATGCGCATCTCGGGAATTGGCCGGCGTCAGGAGCGGCGGAGCAAAAGCGAGTCCACGTAGGAGCGCAAGCGCACGAAATCCGTCACCCGAAGATTCGCGAAAACCAGCACGGCGCCGCGGGAGTCCACCTCCCACACCACGGCCCGAATGCTCATGGGGCCGTGCCCGTCCTTGGGCGAGAGCTTGACCGCCACCGTGGCACCGGGTATCAGCCGCTCGTCGGTGGTCACGCGGCCGCCGACCGCGGAGAGATCGACGGTTCGTCCCTCGGTCACGAAGTCGTGCCCTTCGATCTGAACGGGCAGCTCCACGTCCACGCGCTGGGCGCGTCGCCGGAGGTCCCAGGTGGGCACGAAGGGCTTGAAGCGGTCCGCCTGTTCGGCAGACAGCCTGCCGAAGTTCACGCCTATGCCTTCCGGATCCCGTCTCACCACCAGGGCGGAGATCTCCATGTCTCCCGCTCCGCGCGGCAGGGTCACGCGGAGCATCACCGCGTCCCCCACGACCACGTCAGCGCCGACGCGGAGCTTCATACCGGAAAGGCTCACGTCGATCACCTCGCCGGTGATGACACGGCCATCTGAATCCTGGACGATGGCCGGCCACGGCATGGTGACGCGCGGATAGCGGCGGCGCTCCAGCCCCGACAGGATCACCTTCTCAGCCTCGAACTCGGAATCAGGCCTGTCCTGGGCACCCATGGCGAACTAACTTGACCGGCTCGTGTCGACCTGTCAAGCGCGACGGCAAGGGAGACGACGGGAGACTTGCATGCATGTCACCTCTCGCGTAGGGTCGCGGTGCCTCCCTGGGGCTGGAGGCTCACGTGAAGGCTGCCGAGCTCGAAATCTGCCCATCCCACCATAGAGGAGCCCGCCACATGGAGACCGGTGCTCAACCTCAGAGCGGCCCTGGCGCAGGTCCCGCCGATCCCGCCGGACATCCGGCCAGGTACGGGCGACGTGATTCAGGGATCACGCGACGGAGCTTCGTAGGCGCGATCGCGGGTAGCTTTCTCGCGAGGCCCCTCGCCGCCGACGCGCAGCCGGCGAACAGGATTCCGCGAATAGGCGTGCTCTGGGCGGGCACGCCCGAATTCGCAAAAGTCTATGTCGCCGCCGGTCTCGACGCCATGCGGGAGCTGGGGTGGGTGGAGGGACGGACGTTTGCCGTCGACTACCGCTTCGCCGAGCGTGACGTGGATCGGCTGCCAAATCTGGCCGGCGACCTGGTGCAGCTGAAGGTTGATGTGATCGTTGCCGCCGGCGACCCGGCGGTGAGGGCGGCCATGAACGCGACCCGGACGATTCCCATCGTCATGGTGGCCGTCGGCGACTCGGTCAGCCTGGGGTTCGTGTCGAGCCTGGGGCGCCCCGGCGGAACCGTGACCGGCCTCGAAGCGCTGTCGGTCGAGCTCAGCGGCAAGCGGCTCGAGTTCCTCAAGCAGATCGCTCCCCGTGCCAGCCGCGTCGCTGTCCTCTGGAACCCCGACAACCCCGCCGGCATCCTCGGCTACCGGGAGACCGAGAAAGTGGCAGCGCAGATCAAGGTCACGCTTCTGTCCGTCCCCGTCCGGACTCGCGACGAAATCGAGCCGGCCTTTGCGACCATGTCCCAGCAGCGGGCCGAGGCGATGGTCGTCGTGACCGACCCGCTCACCTGGGTCGGCCGCCGGCCCATCATCGCGCTCGCGGCGCAGCATCACCTGCCGGCCGTCTACGAAATGCGGGAGTACGTGGACAACGGGGGGCTGATCTCGTATGGCCCGAGCCTCACCGACATGATCCGCCGTGTCGCCGTCTTCGTAGATAAAATCCTCAAGGGTGCCAAGGCCGGCGACCTGCCCGTCGAGCAACCTACGAGGTTCGAGCTCTTCATCAACTTGAAGACCGCCAAGGCCCTTGGCCTGGCGATCGCTCCGTCGCTCTTGCAGCGAGCGGATGAGGTGATTCAATAGAGCGCTCCGGTGGTCATCGTCATGAGGCGATGCGGATCCTTGACCCCTCGGATGTGGACGCGTAGGATGCGAGCGCATGGGGATCAAGTATCGCGTCGGGATCATGCCGGGCCCGTGGCCGGCGGGTCGGGAGAGCGGACAGTTCCTTTTCGATCTGGCCGAATTCTGCGAGAAGAGCGACATCGATTCGATGTGGCTCTCGGACCGCCTGTCCTCTCCCGTGCCCGTCCCCGAAGTCATGACGTCCCTCGCGGCGATCGCGGCCCGCACGCAGAAGCTGAAGTTCGGCCCGAGCGTCCTCGTGCTGCCCTATCGCACCCCGGTGGTGGCGGCCAAGGAGATGGCGACGATCGACTGGCTCTCGCGCGGGCGACTCTTTCCCGCGGTGGGGGTGGGCGTGGAGCTGCCCAGGGAATTCGACGCATCGGGGGTGCCCTTCAAGGAGCGGGGCCGGCGCACCGACGAGGCGATCCGTGTCCTGCGCCTCCTCTGGACGGAGGACGAAGTGTCGTACCAGGGAGAGTTCTTCAAGCTCGACCGCGTGACTATTTTCCCCAAGCCGTGGCAGACTCCCCCGCCCATCTGGATAGGCGGGAAGAGCGAGGTGGCCCAGAAGCGCACGGCGCGGCTGGGGGACGGGTGGATTCCTTCTTTCATCACGCCCGAGGAGTTTCGCGTCGGCGTCCAGAAGGTGCAGGAGCTGGCCGCGGCGGAGAAGCGCCAGGTGCCCGAGGATCACTTCGGCACGCTGATCAACTACACCGTGGCGGCGAGTGAGGCCGACGCGTTGGCCTTGGCCCAGCCTTATGTTCCGCGCGGCCGCGTGGACGAGGCGACCATGCACGCCTGCACCGCTTTCGGTCCGATCGACGTGCTCGCCTCGCGCATCGAGGAATACGCCAAGGGCGGTGGCTCGAAGTTCATCCTGCGCCCGCTCTGCCCACCCGAGCGCATGCTCGATCAGCTCGCTCTCGCCGCCGAGCAGGTCATACCGGAGTATCACCGCAGATAGGAGCCGCCGCGCCCCGGCGCTTCAGCCGTCCGCGCTGAGTATCTCCGCGAGGAGCGCCGGATCGATGTTCCCGCCCGAAAGGACGACGCCGACCCGAGACCCCTTCGGCATCGGCAACTTCCCCGCGAGGAAAGCCGCGGCCGGTACGGCGCCCGTCGGCTCGACGAGCAGCTTGCCACGGAGAAGGAGGAAGCGAACGGCGGCCGCGATCTCCTCGTCGGAGACGAGGAGAACGCCGGTCAGCGTCTTTTTGTTTGCCGGAGGAGAAGCCCGTGACGCCGCGCCGGCGCTCCTCGTCGATGAGGGTGAGGAGCTTGTTGAGCGCGCCACGGATCTTGAAGGCGCCCGCCCGCTGCAGGTTCTCGCACTTGAAGAAAACGGTGTGGCCGCAGCGCTCGTCGAAGGAGCGCACGGTGATGACCGGCGTCCGGTGAATGCGCCCCGGGAGACGGGCGGCGGCCTGGATGTCGTCGATGCCCATCGCGTGCTCGAGCATGGTGGCGATTATAGAGGGGAGTTTCGTCCGCAAGGTATACTTCGCACATGCGAATGTTCGCCGCGCTCATCTCCGCTGTGTTCATCCTCCAGGGTTGCTCCCTCATCGACATCGAGCTCCAGCCCCGCATCCGTCCGCTGCGAGAAGAGACGGTCGAAGGAGAGGGCAAGACCAAGATCCTCCTCATGGACGTCTCCGGCGTCCTCGCGGACGAGACGGGCGGCCTCGTTCTCGGCTCGCCAGCGCCACGCGTGCCCATCGTGGCGCGGGTGCGTGAGGAGCTGCAAAAGGCTTCGGAGGACGAGAACGTCAAGGCGCTCATCGTGCGCATCAATAGCCCGGGCGGCACCATCACCGCCTCTGACCTGATCTACCGCGAGATCGACGTCTTCAAGACCCGCCACAAGATACCCGTGGTCGCGATCATGATGGACGTCGGCGCTTCCGGCGGCTACTACGCGGCGCTGGCGGGCGACACCATCATGGCGCTTCCCACCACCGTCACCGGCAGCATCGGCGTGGTGATGCTCACGGTCAACGCGCAGGGGCTGATGGAGAAGATCGGCGTGGCGCCGCTCGCCATCAAGTCGGGCGCGATGAAGGACGCCGGCTCCCCCTTCCGTCCCCTGACGGAGCAGGAGCGCGTGGTCTTCCAGTCGGTGATCGACCAGATGTACGGCCGCTTCGTGAGCCTGATCGTGCAATCGCGCAAGATGCCGGAGGACAAGGTCCGCGCCGCCGCCGACGGCCGCATCTACACCGCCGAGCAGGCGAAAGCGCTCGGCCTCGTCGACGAGATCGGCTACATGGAGGACGCGGTGGCGGCCGCCCGCAAGGCCGCCGGCGTCGCCGAGGCGCGGGTGATCATGTACCACCGTCCCAAGGAATACCGCGCCAACTTCTACTCCGCCGCGCCGGTTCCTACGCCGGGCGTCGAAACATCTCTCCAGCAGCTGACGACCCTGGTCAGCGGCTCGGGCCCCCGCTTTCTCTACCTGTGGTGGCCCTGAGTCGCAGAGACCGCCGGCACGCCTCCCCGCGTCAGGAGCGCGGGAGTGGCTTGCGGAACGTGTCGTGGCAGGAGACGCAGGTCGCGCGGCCGTAGTCTTTCAGGACATCCGCCACGGCTTTCTGATCCTTGTTCTTGGCGGCGTCACGCAGCCGCTCGGACCAGATGGTCATGTTCTTGGCGGTGGCCTCGAACTCTCCCCAGCGCACCCAGATCTCGGGCTTGGCGTTGGACTTGTCCGTCAGCGAACCCTCGGGGAACAGCGAGGTGATCTGCATCGAAGTAATCGCCAGCACCTCCGCATTGGTGGCGATGCCTTCGATGTTATCTGCCTTGATCTTGTTCTGGATATCGGTCATCTGCTCGCCCTGCAGCTTCATGACCCGCTGACGATCGGCCACGACGTCACCGGTGCCGACCATCCGCGGCGCCGACCCCGTGGTGCAGGCCGTCGCGGTCGCCGCGACCAGCACGATGATCATGATGCTGAGGTGCAACGGTGCTTGTCGGAGCATGTCGTCTCCTCGTGGTGTGGTGGGTCCTGCCGCTACTCGATCTTGTTCTTGACTGCTGGAATGCTCTTGAGGTACCGCGCGATAGCCTGGCGATCCGCCTGCGTCATGTCCCGGTAGCCGGCCAGGGTCCCCTGGATCGACTCGCCCATGAGGCCGCCGGCGACATCGCCATCGGGCCGGTTGCCCGTCCCGAGATACGTCGCGATCTGCTCCTCGGTCCAATCGCCGATGCCCGTTCCCTTGTCCGGCGTGATATTGGGCGCGGCCTGCCCTTCGGGCCCGGTCTTCTTGGAATTGCCCGCGAGTAAGCGCGAATTGTCCACGGCCATGGTCACGGCCGAGCGAGGGGTGTGGCATTCACCACAGTGCCCGACCGCGCGGACGAGATACTCGCCCCGCGCAACGCCCGAGACGGGCGCGGCAGGCGGCGGTGTCTCCTTGGAGGCGAAGGTGATGAGCCACGCGGGCAGGAACACGCTCTCGAACATGGGAATGCTGATCTTCTTCGGAGTATTGGTCCGGTTGGCGGGTGGGACGCTTCTGAGGAAGGCCACGAGGGCGGTGAGGTCGTCCTCGGCCATGCCGTTGAACGAGGTGAACGGGTGCACGGGAAGGATCCGTTCGCCATTGGATCGCCGGCCGAGGCGGATCGCGGTGATGATCTGCTCGTCCGTCCACCCTCCGATGCCCGTCTTCGTATCGGGAGTGATATTGCTCGCATACACGGTGCCGAAGGGGCCGTCAAACTTCCTGCCCCCGGCATTGACGACGCCCTTGGGCTCGGTGTGACAGCCACAGCCGCCCGTGGCGCCAAAGATGTATTTGCCTCGGGCGAGCTGGGCCGGATCCGCGGCCGTGGCGACCGCGGAGGAGCCCAGGAGGAGCAAGACGGCCAGAATCGCGCTGGTCACGGCAGTCCTCCAAACGTCCGCTCCACCCGTCAGGTTCCCTTCCTCACCGCTGGGGCAGCTTGCCGCCATAGGCGACATAGTCCTGCTCTTCGTTCCAGAGCGCCCAGTTGGCCTCCGCCAGATCGCGGGTGATCTTACGGTTCTCGAGGGGCGGTCCCGACGGCGGCACGAGCATCTCCAGCTCTTCCGGCAGGCTTCGCTCCCAGCTGCCGCTCCGGTCCGCGCTCCCCACGACGGCGAGCCCGTGATGGGTGCGCACCAGCACCGAGCCGTCGCGATGGAGTCGGAAGCTGACGCCGCCGTCCCGCACGGCCACCCGGGCCGGCCCAGCGATCACCTCCAGGGGCGCGTGGGCATGGGTGCCTGGTGTCACCGCGACCCACAGCCACCCGCGATCGAGCCGCACCCGCACCGGTTGCGGGTCGAGGCCTCCCGGCGGAGGGGGAACGAGAAAAACCTGGGTGAGCGCGGCCAGTCGGATCGCGTTGCCGCCCGCGGTCCGGAGCGCAGCCCGCACACCAGGGCCGGTGCGGACACCGTCACCTTCGTTGAGCTTGTCCCGCAGGTCGGCCGGATTCCACTTCGTATCGCCCTTCTTGAACCACTCCGCCTTGCCCGTCAGGGTGACCACCGTCGCCGGCAGCTCTTTCGGCTGGGCCGACGCCGGCTCCGCCCATGCCACAGCCGTGGCCAGGATCAGAACCGCTCCCCACCGGCGGAAGATCAAGACGTGCCCTCCCGGCCTAGCGCCCCGTCCAGTTCGGCGCGCGCTTCTCGAAGAAGGCCGAGATGCCTTCACGCGCGTCATCGGACAGGGCGACGAGGGTGATCAGCTCGCGCAGATACCGAAGCGCGGCGCCATACTCCATGCCGGTCGAGGTGGCCGCCGCCTCTTTGGCCAGCCCGAGCGCGGTGGGCGAGAAACCGGCCAGGGTCCGCGCCAGCGCGTCGACCATGGGCACGAGCTCCGACCCCGGTACGATGCGACTCACCAGGCCCATCTCATAAGCCTCGCGCGCGCTGACCTGCTCGCCCGCGAGGATCATCAGCATGCCGCGCTTGCGTCCCACGCTCCGGAGGATCGGCGCCATGACGATGAGGGGCAGCAGACCGATCTTGATCTCGGGCAGCCCGAAGATCGCTTCCTCCGCCGCGATCACGATATCGCAGCCGGCCGCGAGCCCGCAGCCTCCGGCCAGCGCGTAGCCGTGCACCTTGGCGATGAGCGGTGTCCGCATGCGCGCCATGTACTCGAGGATGCGCGCCAGCCCGCCAAAGGCCTCGCGCGCCTGCAGCGTGGTGCCTCGATCGCCGACGCCCTTGAGGTCGGCGCCGGCGCAGAAGGCCTTGTCCCCCGCCCCCGCGAGCACGATCACTCGCGCCCCGGGGTCCGCCTCGAGCGTGCCCAGAGCCTGCTCGAGCTCGCGGATGAGCGTTGCGCTGAGCGCGTTGCGGACGTGGGGACGGTTCAGGGTGAGCGAGGCGACTCCGTCCGTCACGTCGACGAGGAGGGTTTCGTAGGTCACGCCGCGTCCTCGCGCCCGTCGACGATGTCCAGGAACTGCTTCAGGATGCGCGCCGTGGCGCCCCAGATGATGTCCTCGACCGACACGTCGTAGAAGTGCACCGGGTGCGGCTCGCCTCCCCGCTCCCAGAGCTCCGTGCGGAAGATGGCGGGATCCCGCAACGTCTCCAGCGGCACCTCGAGCACGCGTTCGATCTCGCGCCCGTCGGGCTGGAAGACAACGGGCCGCGTCACGATCCCCACCACGGGCGTGATCACGAACGGCGTGGCCCGCGTCTCCGTATCGTCCAGCAGCCCCAGCACCTCGACCGCGTCCGCCGGTAATTTGATCTCCTCCCACGCTTCGCGTAGCGCCGTCTCCACGCGCGAGCCGTCCCGCTCCTCCACGATGCCGCCGGGGAATGCGAATTGCCCCTTATGATGCGGTACGTCGGCCGATTTCTTGCTGAAGAGAATATGCGGTCCATCCGATCCGGCCGGCCCCGCCGTCACGGGCAGGAGCACGGCCGCCGAGATGAGGTCGCTGCGGCTCGCCTCGTGCCGGGGCCGTCGGCTGAGTCCCGCGTCGAGCCGCCGCTTCAACTCGGCCAGGTCCACCCTAGCGTGCCTGAAAGCTGGGCTTCCGCTTCTCCGCGAATGCCTTGGGGCCTTCCACCGCGTCTTCGGTGCCGCGCAGCGTGCCCGAGAGAAAGGCTTCGAGACGCAGCCCGTCCGGAAGCGACATCGGGAGCCCTCGCATGACCGCTTCCTTGGCCGCGCGCACCGCCAAGGGCCCTCGCTCGCAGATGGTCCCGGCCCACGCCCGCGCCGTCGGCATGAGCTCCGCCGCGGGCACCACCGCGTTGATGAGGCCCGCCTGGAGCGCGTCCGCCGCCGTGAGCGTCTTGGCCATGAGGATCATTTCCATGGCCTTGGCCAGCGACACCGTGCGCGGCAATCGCTGCGTCCCCCCCGCGCCCGGAATGATGGCCCAGCGGACCTCCGGCAGACCGAAGGTCGCGTGCGGCGCCGAGATCCTGAGGTCGCAGGCCAGCGCCTGCTCCATACCGCCGGCGAGGCAATGGCCGTTGATGGCCGCGATCATGGGCTTCCAGATCTCGAGCCCTCGCGTGATGCCCCCCAGACCATAGCCCTCGTGACCGCGGCGCGCCGCGCCCTTGGCAAAGGATGCCGGAATCATTTTCTTGAGGTCGGCGCCCGCGCTGAAGCTCTTCTCACCCGCCCCGGTCAGGATGGCGACCCAGGCGGCATCGTCGTCGCGAAAGCGAATCCAGGCCGCGACCAGGGCGTCGTGAGTCTCCGGGTCGATGGCGTTCATCGCGTCGGGACGGTTCATGGTGATGGTGACGATGTTGCCCGTTTGTTCGTAGAGCACGGTCGACATCTACGTTACCTCCGGATGGCTGATGGGGGGTCTCCCTCTCCCTGCGGGGAGGGGGCAGGGTGAGGGGCGGGTCCTACACGAAGCGACACGAGACGGAGCCGATGCGCGTGAAGGAGGCGCGGACGGCATCGCCCGCCTTGGGACGGAACACCTTGGAGATGGAGCCGGTCAGGACCACGTCACCCGCGCGGATCTTGCCGCCCAGACCACCGAGGGCATTGGCCAGCCAGGTCAGCGAGTTGAGCGGGTTGCCCATGACCTCCGCGGCCGTCGCGGTGGCAGCGCGCTGCCCATTCTCCTCGTACACCACGCCCTCGAGCGAGAGATCGAGCCCTCTCACCGGCGTGAGCGGGCCGCCGAGCACGATGGCGTTGGCGTAGACGCCATCGGCCACGATGTCCGTGCCGCGCGGCTTGCCCGACAGTCGGAAGTCGATGAGTTCGAAGCAGGGCATCGCACCCTCCACGGCGAGGAGCGCGGACGACGGGGTCACGCCGGGCCCGGAGAGATCAGCGCGCATGACGAAGCCCATCTCCACCTCGAGCCCGATGCTGACGAATCGCGAGATGGGGACGGCATCGCCGCTGCCGAAGACCCCCGAGGCGAGGAGAAAGCCGAGCACGGGCTCGTGGACTCCGTAGGCCTCCTGGAGCGCCGCGTTGGTGAAACCGGCCTTCCAGCCGACGACACGGTCTCCTCCATCGCAAAGGGCCCCCTCGAGCGATCGCTGGATGGCATAGCCCTGCTCCAGGGTCAGGTCCGGCGCGCTCTCGGACAGGGGCGCCGCCACCTCTTTGACCGAGCGGTTCTTGACGAGGCGCTGGGCGGCATCGCTCACGACGATGGGCATGCGAGGCTCCTGATAGGACTACGTGACGGTCTGGCGGCCCGCGACGAGCATGGCCACCTTGGACAGCACGGTGCCCGCGCTGTCGGCGATGAGGAGCTCGGCTTCCGCGTCCTGCGGCGTCGGGGTGCGGTTGACGATGACGAGTCGCGCGCCCGCCCGCTTGGCGTACACGGGCATCTGAGCGGCCGGATACACCACGAGCGAGGAGCCGACGACAATGAAGAGATCCGAGGCGCAGGCGCGTCGCTCCGCCTCCTCCGTCTCCTCGCGCGGCATGGCCTCCCCGAACATCACCGTACGCGGCTTGATGACGCCACCGCAGGGAGGCGCGCACCCCGGCACCTGCACACCCGCCTCGAGCCAGTCCTGGATCTCCGCGCGATCGTAGGGACGCTCGCAAGTGAGGCAGCGCGCTCGCGTGGCATTGCCGTGGAGCTCGATGACGCGCTCCGCGGGCAGGCCTGCCCGTTGATGAAGGTTGTCGATGTTCTGGGTGATGACGCAGTCGAGGAGGCCCAATCGCCAGAGAGTGACGAGGGCGTGGTGGCCGGGATTGGGCTCGGCGCGCCGGATGACAGGGTAGACCATACGGCCGAGCTCCCAGTACCGCCGGCGCCCCACTTCAGAGCCTACGAAATTCTGGAAGGTGAATTCGTTCGGATCGAAGCGATCCCAGACGCCGCCGGGGCTGCGGAAGTCCGGAATGCCGGACTCGGTGCTCATGCCGGCTCCCGTGAAGACCACGGTGCGCCGGGAGGACCTGATCCAATCGGCAATCTGAGCGGAAGGGTCGATCACGAGCGGCGCTTGGCCTTCTTCTTCAGTGATTTGACCACCTTTGCCTTGGGTTTTGGTTTAGCCTTGGCTTTCATCGCGGGCTTGCGCCGGCTGGCTTGCGCCTGCTCATTGCGCGAGCCGACCCCGCCCCGTACCTGCGGTCCCATTTCGATGGCCTCGATCCATTGGTCGAGGTCCCGGGCGAGTTCTTCGTAGCAGTGATCGCGATAGGCGCGGAGGGCCTGGAGAGCCGCCGGGTCCTTCCAGGGCTTGAGCACGAAGGGAGCGTCGGCATCCCGGAGGTCGAAGGGCCCTTCGGTCGCCATCTGCATGACGATGTAGCGCCGGGTCAGCTCTGCCATATGGCCTCCTGCATGTGGCGTGAGAAAAGGCCGGGCTGATAGAGCCCGGCCTGCACCAGCGATGACCCGCGCCCCTCAGGGCTCGGAAGCACTCTGGGCCCGAGCCGCCCCAAGCCTACCCCGTCGCGCGTCGGACTCGCAAGTGCTCCGTCTGAGGTATGCTTCCCATCTGAACATTGCTCTGGCCCACCCGCCGTTTCCCGCTCCGCCCGCCGTGCTCGCCACGGCGGACGAGCTGAATAGGTAGCGCTCACGCCCATGCGCGCCATGATGCTGTCCGCTCCGGCCACCATCGCGACTTCGCCTCTCGTATCGATTGATCGGCCCATGCCCGAGCCGGGAGCGGGAGAAGTGCGGGTGCGGGTGCGAGCCTGCGGCGCGTGCCGCACCGACCACGGGCTGGACCCACGATGGCGGCTACGCCGAGTATGCCTGCGTCCCAGAAGCCTTCGCCTATGCCATTCCACCCCTGTTCGACGATGCCGAGGCCACGCCGCTCCTCTGCGCCGGCATCATCGGCTATCGCGCGCTCAGGCGGAGCCGGGTGCCCCGAGGCGGGCGCCTCGGACTCTACGGCTTCGGCTCTTCAGCCCACATCACGCTGCAAGTCGCTCGGCACTGGGGCTGTACCGTCTACGTCGCCACCCGCGAGCCCGCCCGTCGGCGGCTCGCCCTCGATCTCGGCGCCGACTGGGCGGGAGCGCCGGGCGATCCCCTGCCGATCAAGCTCGACGCCGCCATCGTCTTCGCCCCCGTAGGCGCGCTCGTGCCCATCGCCCTGCGCGATCTCGACAAGGGCGGCACGGCGGCGCTCGCCGGCATCCACATGACCGATCTGCCCGCCATGACCTACGAGCCACACCTCTTCTGGGAGAAGACCCTGCAGAGCGTGACCGCCAACACCCGCGAGGACGGGGAGGCGCTTCTGGTCGAGGCCGCAGCCATCCCCATCCGCCCGCATGTCACCCACTATCGCCTCGAAGAGGCGAATCGGGCGCTCGCCGACATCAAGACTTCAGAGGTCGAAGCCACGGCGGTGCTGATGCTCGACTGAGGCGGGTGCTTGTGGCTGGAATCGGGCGGCAGACCTGCACGGGCGCTTCTTCCAGCAGAAGAGTGGTAGGCGGAGCAGGGCTCGAACCTGCGACCTC